>Ga0233431_1000039_pt1 | contig 304215 bp, 273 predicted proteins | sample SI_118_April2016_FD_179867 | JGI IMG/M metagenome (GOLD analysis project Ga0233431, IMG submission 179867) | Seawater microbial communities from Saanich Inlet, British Columbia, Canada - SI_118_April2016_200_MG | ecosystem: Environmental > Aquatic > Marine > Inlet | place: Canada: British... | reverse complement strand
AGGCTGAGTGGAAGGGGAGTTCTTTTATTGCCGATGAGTGGGATTTACCTTACAAAAAGCTTTCCGATCTTTTAGGGTTCAAGACCAGATATCCTGCTGAAGAAGCAAAGAAATTATTAAAAGAAGCGATTAATGACTGCAAGAACAGCATGCTAAAAGGCTAATCCTTTTTAGAAACTAAAAAACCGTTCTATTTGAAAAGTGAAAAAATAGAACGGTTTTTTATATTCTTCTGTTGTTTTTCTATGATTTTTTAGTATGATTAATAGATGAACTATAAAAACAAAGGGGAAGAAAATGAAGTATGCAAGATTTTTAGCAGATGGTAAAGAAAAGCTTGGTACGGTTGAGGGCGATATTATTAAAGAGATTGAGGGAGACTTTTTCACCGAATATCGTGTGACGGGAAAAGAATATAAAGAGAACGATGTGAAGATTCTTCCGCCTTGCATTCCTCAAAAGATCGTGGCTGTTGGACTGATATATAAAGACCATATAGAGGAGCTGGGATTCCCCTTCCCAGAAGAACCGATCATATTTTTCAAACCGACAACAGGGATTATCGGTCACGGAGAGGATATTATTTACCCGCCCATGTCGAAGAGGGTAGATTATGAGGCAGAACTGGCAATCGTTATCAAAGACAGGATAAAGGACATTGATGAAAAAGAGGCCCTGAAACATGTTATCGGTTATACCTGTTTTAATGATGTAACAGCGAGAGACCTTCAAAAGAAGGATATCCAGTGGACAAGGGCAAAGGCTTTCGATACCTTTTCTCCCATAGGCCCCTGGATTGTCGATGATATTAATCCCAACAATGTTCTCGTTGAGTCCTATCTGAATGGTGAGCGGAGGCAGTCTTCGAACACAAAGAATTTTATTTTTTCAATCGAAAAACTCGTCAGCTTCATTTCCAAGGTTATGACCCTTCTTCCCGGGGATGTTATCGCCACCGGCACTCCTTATGGTGTCGGCCCGATGGACCCGGGAGATGAGATAGAAATCAGGATAGAAGGAATCGGTTCACTAACAAACCGGGTCAAAAAAACCTGATTTCTTCCTGTAGTCTAAAAAATCGGCTAAAAAGTCAATAATAATAATGAATTGTGCCAGGAGGGGTGAATCAGGAAACAGGCGTGTAGGCTGCTTTATGCTACAGTCTGTCTGAATGTAAAATTTTTTATTTCGTCAAAATTCGGGATTTTCAAACCACAAGAAGAGTAAAAACCCCTTATTTTTATTGACTTATATCAATCAATTATGATAATTTTAAAATTTAATAGTAATGAGTTAAGTAAAGAGAAAAAAAGGGGGTTTTATGCGTAGCGATTTGATGAAAAAGGGTGTTGAAAGAGCGCCTCACAGGTCCCTGATGAAGGCTTTGGGTCTCACTGATGAGGAGATTAATCAGCCGATTATCGGTATTGCTAATTCCTTTAATGAAGTGATCCCAGGGCACATGCATCTGAATAATCTTGTTAAGGCTGTCAAGGAAGGGATTCGTATTAAAGGAGGAACCCCAATTGAATTTAATACCATAGGAGTTTGTGACGGTATTGCGATGAACCATCTGGGAATGCTTTATTCTCTGCCGAGCAGAGAACTGATTGCCGATTCTATAGAAATCATGTCCGTTGCGCATCCCTTTGATGCTCTTGTTTTTGTGACAAACTGCGATAAGATTGTTCCCGGAATGCTCATGGCAGCACTTCGCGTCAATATTCCTTCGGTTGTTGTAAGCGGTGGTCCCATGCTTACAGGAAAATTCCAGGGGGGGGATGTGGATGTCTCGAGTGTTTTTGAGGCCGTTGGTACGGTTCAGGCGGGAAAAATGACCAGAAAAGAGTTGAAAGAGCTGGAAGAAACAGCATGTAATTCTTGCGGGTCCTGTGCCGGAATGTTTACAGCCAATTCGATGAATTGTCTGACAGAGGCTCTGGGCATGGGTCTTCCGGGGAACGGGACAATCCCTGCACCCATGTCAAGCAGATACAGGCTTGCCAAACAGGCCGGTATGCAGGTTATGGCGATGCTGAAGAAAAACATTAAGCCGAGAGACATTGTGACCATGGATGCTGTAAAAAATGCCATTGCCTTTGACATGGCTGTCGGTTGCTCGACGAATACGATTCTTCATCTTCTTGCCATTGCCCATGAAGCTGGGATAAATCTTGATCTGGACCTCTTTCATAAAATAAGTGAAAAAACTCCTCTGCTTTCGAAGCTGAGTCCTGCCGGGAAAGATCACCTTGAGGATCTGGATGCAGCCGGAGGGGTTCAGGCCATTATGAAAGAAGTTTCTAAAAAGGGGCTGATTAAGAAAAGCGCTATGACAGTTACAGGGAAGACGGTTGGCGAGAATATCAAAAACGTATCAGTTCTCAATAAAGAGGTGATTCGAAGCTGCAGGGACCCTTATGCCAAGAAAGGAGGACTTGCCATCCTATGGGGAAATCTTGCCCCGGATGGATGCGTTATCAAGCGCTCCGGCGTATCGGAAAAGATGTACAAACACAGAGGACCAGCCCGTGTGTTTAACTCAGAAGGAGCGGCCTCGAAGGCAATCTTCAAAGGGAAAATAAAAAAGGGTGATGTGGTTGTTATTCGTTATGAAGGGCCAAAAGGCGGCCCCGGGATGAGAGAGATGCTTTCACCTACAGCGGCGATCATGGGACAGGGTCTCGGCGAATCGGTTGCGCTGTTAACAGACGGCCGTTTTTCCGGAGCAACAAGAGGGCCGTGTCTCGGACATATTTCTCCCGAGGCTATGGCCGGCGGGCCCATAGCTGTTGTCAGGGAAGGCGATATTATCAATCTTGATATTCACAAACAGAGGATTGATGTCGAGATAACCGATTCAGAGATAAAAAAGCGTTTAAAAGAGTGGAAACCTCCAAAACCCAAGATTAATCATGGGTACCTGTTACGGTATGCCGAGCATGTTACTTCGGCAAACGCAGGTGCTGTTTTAAAGGTTTCACCTTAAATGATTTAAGGAGAAAAAAAGTTATGAAGATGTCAGGGTCTGAAATATTTGTCGAGAGTCTTTTGAAAGAGGGGGTAAAGACCGTTTTCGGTATACCCGGAGGATCCGTAATCAACCTCTTCGATGTATTGTTAGGCTCTCCTTTAGAATTTATTCTTACCCGCCATGAGCAGGGGGCTGTTCATGCCGCTGATGGATATGCACGGGTATCGGGAAAACCGGGAGTATGTCTGGTGACCTCCGGTCCCGGTGCGACGAACACGGTTACCGGGATTGCCACAGCGTATATGGATTCTGTACCTCTTGTTGTTTTTACCGGTCAGGTTCCGACTTCTGTTATCGGTAATGATGCCTTTCAGGAAGCGGATATCATGGGAATCACAAGGCCCTGCACCAAGCACAGTTATCTGGTAAAAAACGTTAAGGAACTGGCGAGGACGATTAAAGAGGCCTTTTATGTTGCAAGTTCAGGTAAACCGGGCCCTGTTCTGGTTGACCTCCCCAAGGATGTTTTGGCGGCAGAGACAGAATTTGTCTATGAAGATAAAGTTAAAATAAGGGGTTACAACCCGACCTATTCCGGACACATGGGACAGATTAACAGAATTCCCGGTGCTCTGGCCCGTGCCAAAAAGCCGGTTATCTATGTCGGCGGAGGGGTTATCGGTTCTGATGCCTCTGAGGAATTAAAAAAGGTAGCAGAATTAACCTGTACTCCGGTAACGACGACCCTTATGGGGCTGGGGGCTTTTCCGGGAAACCATAAGCTTTACCTGGGAATGCTCGGAATGCACGGCACGTATCGGGCCAATATGGCCATGTCTGAGGCGGATCTTGTAATGGCAATAGGGGCGAGGTTCGATGACAGGATCACGGGCAAGCTCGATGAATTTGCCAAGGGCGCGGTTATTATCCATATCGATATCGATCCGGCTTCAATCAGCAAAACAGTTCCGGTTAATATCCCTATTGTCGGAGACTCTAAAGATGTTCTTTCGAAGCTGCTTACTATATTGAAAAAAGAAAAAACGGAATGGAAAAAAGATAAAAAACCGTGGTTGAACCAGGTCGAGGAGTGGAGAAAAACTTATCCCCTTGCTTATAAACAGGGAAAAAGCAAGATTAAGCCCCAGTATGTTATCGAACAGGTCTATGAAGTAACAAAGGGCGATGCGATTATTGCAACAGAGGTGGGACAGCATCAAATGTGGACTGCCCAGTATTACAAATTCTTAAAACCGAGAGAATTTCTCTCTTCCGGCGGGCTTGGAACCATGGGCTATGGTTTTCCGGCCGCCCTGGGTGCCCAGATCGCTTTTCCTAAAAGACTGGTTTTCGACATCAGCGGAGACGGGAGTTTTCAGATGAATATCCAGGAGCTGGCCACAGCAGTGGAACACAACCTTCCCGTAAAGGTAGTGATTCTCAACAACGGATTTCTGGGAATGGTCAGACAGTGGCAGGAGCTGTTTTTCAATAAACGGTACTCCTATACAGATATCCAATCATCCGTTGATTTTGTAAAGATTGCCGAAGCCTACGGAGCTGTCGGTCTCAGGGCCAAGAAGCCGGAAGATGTTGCAAAGGTTCTTAAAAAGGCTGTTTCGATTCCCAAACCGGTAGTCATCGATTTTGTTGTAGAAAGAGAAGAGAATGTCTACCCAATGGTTCCCGTGGGGAAACCGATCAAAGAAATGTTATTAGCATAAGGAAAGAAATCGTCATGAAGAACAATAACAAAGAAAGAAATAATGACGAACGCTCTTATACGATTGGTGTGATGGTCGAGAACAAGTTCGGTGTGCTGGCTCGCATTGCAGGATTATTCAGCGGCAGGGGATATAACATCGAAAGCCTCTCCGTGGCCCAGACCCTGGACCCCTCGGTGTCGAGAATGACCATTGTAACCTGGGGGAATCAGAATATTATCGAGCAGATAATGAAGCAGCTTAATAAGCTGATCGATGTTATCCGTGTTATCGATATCAGCGATGAAAAATTTGTGGACAGGGAAATGGTCCTGTTGAAGGTCAATGCCCAGACTTCTGTGAGATCGGAGGTTTTAAGGATTGCCGATATATTCCGCTGTAAAATAGTCGATGTGAGTTCTGAAACATATACGATAGAAATCACAGGTGATGGAGGGAAGATCAAGGCCATTATCGATCTGTTGAAACCGATAGGAATAAAGGAAATCGTGAGAACCGGCAAAGTAGCAATTACCAGGGGGGGCAGGATTTTAAGCGCTCTTTGATAGGGATATTTCACAAGGACACCTTATGAAGAAAGAAAATTCTTCTGTTATTCGAGAGGGCTTTTATATAGCTCTGATAATTTTTCTGCTTTCGCTTGTCAGTTTAGTGCTTGGATTCATTCTTGTTTCAACCGTGCTCTGCTTACTGGCTCTTTTTGTGCTCTTTTTTTTCAGGAATCCTGAAAGGGAGATTCCTGTGGAGGAGGATACAGTCGTGTCTCCAGCGGACGGACGGGTTGTTGATGTTAGAAAAATTAAAGAAGACCAATATTTTCATAAAGAGATGATATGCATCAGCATTTTTCTTTCAATCTTTAATGTTCATGTAAACCGTTCTCCGTATTCGGGAAAGGTTGAGAGTGTAAAATATACGAAAGGGAAGTTTCTGCCGGCCTTTCGGGAAAAGGCATCTCTTTTAAACGAGCAGAACGCGATTGTTATCAGCTATAAAGATGTGGGCATTCTGGTGAAACAGATTGCCGGCATCATTGCGAGAAGGGTTGTTTGCTGGGTTAAAGAAGGGGATCAGCTTGAACGGGGCCAACATTTGGGATTGATTCGATTCGGTTCTCGTGTTGACATTTTTTTACCCGTAGATGTTCAGATTGAGGTCAGTGTAGGGGATAAGATTAAAGGCGGAGAAACCATCATTGCTAGACTCATTTAAGGAGTGATAAGGTAATGAATAAAAAGATAAAATTACTGCCGAGCATCTTTACAACGGGAAACATATTTTTTGGTTTTTATTCTATTATTGCTGCGATTCACGGAGACTATACCCGGTCTGCTGTTGCGATTTTAATCGCAATCATTTTCGATGCACTTGACGGAAGAATCGCCAGGATGACACGGTCGACCAGTGATTTTGGCATGGAGTATGATTCTCTGGCAGATGTTATCTCCTTTGGGATGGCTCCAGGATTACTTATTTATTTATGGATGCTGAAACCTTACGGAAGAATCGGATGGCTTGCTGTCTTCCTTTTTATTATATGCGGTGCATTGAGACTGGCACGGTTTAACGTGCATGTGTCCGAAGAAAAAAATAACCACTTTATCGGCCTTCCTATTCCGGCTGCGGCCGGAATGATCGCTTCTTATGTGATTTTTTGCAACCACATTGCATTTACCAGTCATATCAATCCGATGATTGTGGTGCTGTTTGTTTATATCCTCTCGTTTTTAATGGTGAGCAACCTGAAATACAAAAGCTTTAAATCTTTCGAGTTAAGAAAGAAAAGACCTTTTAGTATTATCGTGTTTACAATTTTATTTTTGTGGGTCGTTGTTACCATTCCTGAAGTTATGATGTTTCTTATGGGTTGTATATATACTTTATCGGGGCCTGTAGAGAGGTTTCTCGCCTATAAAAGGCTTGAACCTCTCTTTAAACTAGGGAAAAAGCCAAAGGAATAGTTGTCCTAAGCTTGATCTGGATTTGCTTAGACGGGGAAAAGCCCTTGCCTTTCATGTTCTTACCATGAGGGTTTTTACCAAAGAAGAAGTAATGATTTACCAAACAAAATCTACGATAACAGTAAAAAACCAGGAGGAAACGAGATGAGTGAAAAGATATATATATTTGATACGACTTTAAGAGACGGAGAACAGGCGCCTGGATTCAGTATGAATATCGATGAAAAACTCAGGTTAGCTACACAGATTGCAAAATTAAATGTTGATGTTATAGAAGCAGGATTTCCCATCGCTTCGGATGGGGATTTTGAAGCGGTGAGGGAAGTTTCAAAAGCGATTAAAGGCGGCCCGGTCATCGCGGGCCTCTGCCGTGTTAAGAAAAAGGATATCGATCGTGCATGGGAAGCTCTTCAGCATGCTGAAAAGGGACGTATCCATACCTTTGTGGCCACTTCAGACATTCACATGGAGTATAAACTCAAAAAGACAAAGGAAGAGGTTCTGCAAAGCGCAGTGGAAGCTGTTCAATATGCCCGGACGCTGACCGATGATGTAGAATTTTCTACGGAAGATGCGGCAAGAAGCGATATCGATTTTCTGTGCAAAATCGTCGAGGCTGTTATTGATGCAGGAGCAGGCACAGTGAATATACCCGATACTGTGGGTTATGCCATTCCTTCAGAGTTCGGTGCCACAATAAAACATATCATGGAAAATGTCCCGAATGTCAATCAGGCCAGGATCAGTGTGCACTGCCATAATGATCTGGGACTTTCCGTAGCCAATTCTCTTTCGGCCATTCAGAACGGGGCAAGGCAGGTCGAGTGCACCATCAACGGGATTGGAGAGAGAGCGGGAAATGCTTCTCTTGAAGAGATCGTGATGTCAATCAAGACGAGAAAGGATTGTTTAAAGCATTACACGACGATAAACACAGAAGAGATATATAAAGCCAGCAAGCTTTTAAGCAGCATCACAGGTGTCTATGTTCAGCCGAATAAAGCCATTGTCGGAGAAAATGCCTTTGCTCATGAAGCAGGAATCCATCAGGACGGTGTTTTGAAAGAGAGAAGGACCTATGAAATTATGACTCCGGAATCAATCGGGTTAAGCAAGAGCAGTCTGGTTCTTGGCAAGCATTCTGGAAGACATGCTTTTTCAAACCGCTTAAAGGAATTGGGTTTTGATTTAAACCCCGATGAACTGGAAAAGGCTTTCACGCGCTTCAAAAAACTGGCGGATATGAAAAAGGAAATTTTTGATGAAGATCTGGAGACCATTGTTCAGGATGAAATTTCTTCAATACCGGAAACCTTCAAGCTGATTTATGTACAGACAACCAGCGGAAGCCAGACAGTTCCCACAGCTACGGTAAAAATGGAGAGAGATAATGAAATTTTTGAAGATGCGGCGATAGGGGATGGTCCGGTAGATGCTTCTTACCAGGCAATTGACCGCATAACAAAAATGCCCGGGAAGCTGATTTCATACGGCATTAGATCGGTAACAGGAGGAAAGGATGCTCTGGGTGACGTTGTTGTAAAGGTCGATTTTAACGGAGAGGTTGTTATCGGTTCCGGCGCCAGCACAGATATTATAGAGGCCAGTGCAAAAGCCTATTTAAACGCTGTTAATAAGATCGCTTACAGAAAGAAAAAGTAGAAGGCCGATCGACCGTTTTAAGAGGTGATGATTGAGATGATTGGCAGACAGAGGGTAAGAAGACCAGTCAATTCTTGAGACTTTAAACAACTAAAAAGGTAAGGATTGAATATGGATTGGATCAAAAGCTTAAAGAAGCCTAAAATCAAGATCAAGGAAAAGAAGCTTCAGATCCCCGAAGGATTGTGGATCAAATGCGAAAAATGCAGAGAGATTGTTTACAAAAAGGATATTGTGAAAAATCTCAATGTATGCCCAAAATGTGATCATCATTTTAAGTTAAAAGCCAAGGATTGGATTGCCTTACTATTGGACGATAAAAGTTATCAGGAGCATGATAAGGACCTTACCTCTGTCGATCCTCTCAAGTTTAAGGATTCGAAACGGTACAAAGACAGGATTAAAGATTCCACGAAAAAGCTCGGTATTAAAGAGGCCCTTGTATCTGTCGAAGGGAAGCTGGATGGATTCCCAATTCAGCTATGCGTTCTGGACTTTGGATTTCTCGGGGGAAGCATGGCCTCGGCTGTGGGTGAAAAGATCACAAGAGGTATTGAACGGGCCGTAGAGAAGAGAACCCCGGTGATTATTATTTCCTGCTCCGGCGGTGCCAGAATGCAGGAAGGTATTCTGTCTCTCATGCAGATGGCAAAGACCAGTGCGGCATTGGCAAAGCTGTCAAATGCCAAGCTTCCTTATATATCGATACTTGCTGATCCGACAACAGGTGGTGTGACGGCCAGCTTTGCGATGCTCGGAGATATTAATATTGCCGAACCGGGAGCCTTGATAGGATTCGCGGGTCCCAGAGTTATCGAACAGACAATCAAGCAAAAGCTGCCGGAAGGTTTCCAGAGAGCTGAATTCCTGCTGGAACATGGCATGGTCGATATGGTTGTTAATAGAAAAAATTTAAGGCCGACACTGGAAACGCTCCTTGCTTTTTTCAGGGATGAATAAAAAAGAATGCAAACCGATATTGCTTTTCAAGCCATCCTTGAGTATTTATACGGTCTCAAGAGATTTGGAATAAGACTGGGTCTTGAGAATATTTCCTGTCTTTTATCCCGACTGGGATATCCTCAGAAAACCGTGAGGACAATTCATGTCGGGGGAACAAACGGGAAAGGTTCTACCGCTGCTTTGATTCAGAGTATATTGATGGCGAAGGGATATTGTGTCGGTCTCTATACCTCTCCCCACCTTCAGAGTGTTAGGGAAAGAATTCAGATTAATCGTATCGATATTCCTCAGGACGAGTTTATCATCCTCTTTGAGACGATAAAAGATATTATCGAATCCGAAAAAAAAGAGATCACATTTTTTGAATTCTTGACGGCAATGGCCTTGAAATATTTTTGTGATCAGAGAGCAGATCTTGCTGTTATAGAGGTCGGAATGGGAGGGAGATTCGATGCGACAAATATCATCAATCCCGAAGTTTCTGTTATTACCAATATCGATTATGAACATACCGAGTATCTTGGAAAAGAGCTGAAAGAGATTGCCTTTGAAAAAGCCGGAATTATCAAAAACGAGGGAACGCTGGTTACGGGAGTAAGACAACAGGAGGTTCTGGCCTTGATGCAGGATATTTGTGATTCGAGGGATGCCGGGATATGTTCACTGGACAACGATTTTAAAGTGACAGTTGAGAAGATGGAAATGACAAAGACACGGTTTCGTTTTCAGGACAGGAGGAAGGTTTTTGGCAACCTTGAGATCCCTCTGGCCGGGCGACATCAGGTCGACAATGCAGCTTTAGCTGTAAAAACCTCCCTTATGCTCGCAGAGCGAGGCTTTGATATCGGTGAAGAAGAGATAAGAAACGGATTAAAGAATGTGAACTTGAAAGGGAGATTCGAGATTGTAAAAAGGAATCCTATGGTCATTTGTGATGGCGCGCATAACCCGGCAGGTATAAAATCGTTTATGGAGAGTCTGCTTCAGCTGGTAAGTTTTGATCGTCTGTTTGTTGTTTTTGGCGCTATGAGCGATAAAGACCTTTCACAAATGGGGGAACCTTTTGCTTCCCATGCCGACACGATTATTCTGGTGAAGCCGGGGGTTGAAAGGGCTGTTGACCCGGAGCTGATACTGAATCAATTCAAGAAGCATAAACAAGAGATAATAATTATCAGAGATGTTGATGCAGCGATTAACCAGGCGCTTTTTCGTGCCGGGAAAAAGGATGTGATCTGTATAATCGGTTCATTGTATCTGGTTGCAGAGGCGCTACAGTTCTTAGATCCGGTTTCTGTTACTTCTTGTTAAAGCTAAAACGAGGAGATTTGTTCTGAGACGGCTTGGCATATATATAATTTTTATTTTGGTTCCGCTTGTGTTTCCGTTTACTGCATCAGGAAACAGCGGTCAGGCTGATATTGTTGCCGATGAAATCATTTATAAGCAAAAGGAAAATGTGATTATCGGGAAGGGCTCGGTCGAGCTTCAATACCAGGCGATGAAACTATCGGGGAACAGGGTCGAAGTTAATACAAAGACCGGTGATGGCATTGCAATCGGAAGCGTTCTTATAGAAGGAAGAGGAAGCAGGATTTCCGGAGAGAAATTTCTCTTCAATATCTACACGGAAAGAGGAATTGTTTTTGACGCTGCAGGTTTTGCATCCCCCTATTACTATTTTACGGGTGATATGGTAGAAAGGATAACCGAGGACCGTCTGAGAATCAAAAGAGGAACCGTAACCTCCTGTAAAAGAGAATGTGCCAAAGACAGGGTGCCGTGGGAATTTAAATCAAGCACTGCCAATCTCCAGCTGGAGCATTACGCCAGGCTGCGCAACCCTTCTCTTCAGATACTCGGTTTTCCTGTTTTATACCTTCCCTATTTTATTGCATCGATAAAAACGAAGAGGGCAACAGGGTTTCTCATGCCCGAATTCGGTTCCAGCAAAGAAGACGGTTTTTTTATGAACAACGCTTTTTTTTGGGCAATCACCGATTCTGTCGATGCCACCATCGGCCTCGATTATCTTGCCAAAAGGGGTACGCGATACAATCTTCAACTTAGATATATGTATAACAAAGACACCTTCGGCGAGCTCAATGCTTCTTATATGAAGGACGGAGAGTTTTTCAATCAGGATATAGGAGATATGCCCTTCCTTTTTGACGATACGAACGAAGATGGAGAAAAAACAACCGAAAACAAAGAATTCTACATTCTAAAATACGACCATGAACAGCTCTTTAATCATGATGTTAAAGGACTCTTGAAAATTGATATTGAGAATGCAGGGGAAAATTTCAGCAGGGAGTTTTTTAATGATGTTGACCTGAGATCGAGGCGGGAGGCGAAAAGTTTTTTAACATTAACAAAGAACTGGGAAACACGTTCGCTGGAGTTAATAGTGGAACGCATAGAAAGTCTCGAGGAAGGGCCGGATGATATTTTCGGAAGACTGCCGAGCCTGACCTTTCAAAACCAGGATGTGAGAATTAGCAATACTCCCCTCTATTTCGGGATGCAGTCGTCAGTGGTCAACTATTTTAAGGATCAAGGTGATGTTAAAACAGAGGTTTTAAGAGGCGATCTATTCCCGGAGCTCTCCATCCCTTTGACGAAACTGCCCTGGTTTACCATAACTCCGAGAGTCGGTTTCAGAGAAACAGCCTATTCAAAACGGGTGAATAACAGTGATGTATTACAGAGAGAGCTTTTTACTGCCGGAGCGACCTTCCAGGGTCCCACATTCAGCAAGGTCTATGATGGGGGCATAGGTAACACAGTGAAGATGAAACATTTGATAGAACCGAGCCTATCCTATAGTTACACCTCTGATTTTGATGATGATATCAACGATGAAATCATTCAATTCGATGGAATCGACTCCCTGACCCCGAATAATAGTGTCACTTATTCTCTGACAAACCGGGTGCTGGCAAAGGAAGAAGCTGGTGCTGGGGATTTTGAACTCCGAGAGATCCTCAAATTTACGGTTTCAAACGGCTATAACGTCAAATCTGCCCGTGATCCCTCTCTCCCATGGAGAAGGGCGTTTTCTGAGGTCGGGTTGGATTTAGATACAAAAATATTGAAAAATCTGGAAATCAATACCGATGCCAGCTATAATATAGAAGGAGATAAATTTTCCAATGCGAACAGTGAGTTTAAATTAGGATTAAGGGACCTCGGTTATTTTGGGTTCGAGACCAGGTTTTCTCAGGATCCCCTGACAGGAATAACAAGCAATAGATATTATACACTAGATGCAGGGATAGATTATTTTAGAAAATGGGAATTTGAATATGGACTGAGATACGATGATCTGGAAAATCAGTCTGATGAGAATTATTTCAGGATAAAATATAAGTCCCAGTGCTGGGCATTTGAAACGAGTGTGCTGGACAGGCCTGAAGATACTGAAATTTTCTTTACGGTAACGCTGGTAGGGATTGGAGAAGTAGGGAAGGGGTTTGGGTTAGCAAGCTTTCAAAAAAGAGTTAACAAGTTCCGCAGTAAAGAAGAAGAGTAACTGTTAATTTTGTATCAAAGTGAGGGCATCTTGAACAAGGACTATTCTGGTATTAAGTCTTTTGACCTGAAAGAACAGTACAGGGAAATCAAAGAGGAGATTGAAAGCACACTAAAGAGTGTTCTATCAAAAGGGCAGTTTATCCTGGGTCCGGAGGTTTCATCTCTCGAACAGGAAATAGCCGATTATATCGGCGTGAAGCATGCTGTCGGCGCGGCATCAGGAACCGATGCTCTCTATCTCGCACTTTTGGCATGCGGCATTAAAAAAGGAGACGAGGTTATCACAACCCCGTTTAGCTTTATTGCAACGGCAGAGGTGATCACTTACTGCCAGGCTACCCCTGTATTTGTCGATATTGATCCGGGGACCTTTAATATCGATCCCGATAAAATAGAAGAGAAGATCACAGAGAAGACAAGAGCGATTATTCCTGTTCATCTCTATGGATATCCTGCGGACATGGATGCTCTTTTAATGATTGCAGAAAAATATCAGCTCTCTGTCATTGAAGATGCGGCTCAGGCTTTTGGCGCAGAATATAAAAATAAAAAAATCGGTTCCATAGGCAATATCGGCTGTTTCAGTTTTTTCCCGACAAAGAATCTCGGGGGATATGGTGACGGAGGGATGATGGTGACCGATAATCCTGAAGTTGCAGAAAAACTGAGAATGCTGAGGGTCCACGGCAGCAAGGAAAAATATTTTCATTCTTTTTTGGGTTATAACAGCAGGTTGGATGAGATTCAGGCCGCAATACTCCGGGTTAAGCTAAAGCGAATTGAAACATGGAACGAATTGAGACGAAAAAAGGCCCATCTCTATAATGAGCTTTTAAAAGGTCTGGATATCGGTTTACCATGCGAGGAAGAAGGGTATAAACATGTTTACCATCAGTATACAGTTCGCTTAAAAGAAAGGGATCAGTGTAAAGACTTTTTTCAGAAACATAATATCGCAACAACGATCTATTACCCCATACCGATTACGGAACAGGAAATTTATAAAAATATGGGATATTCAGAGAAAAATTTGCCGCATTCTTATCAGGCTTCCAGAGAGGTTTTGTCTCTTCCCATGTATCCCGAACTGGCCGACGATATGATTGAAACAGTTTCTTTAATGACAAGGAAATTTGTTAAAGAAGGAGATTGAAGCAATGAAAGGACTCATTCTTAGCGGAGGAACAGGAACAAGGCTGAGACCCATAACTCATACACAGGCAAAACAGCTTGTTCCGGTAGCCAACAAACCGGTTCTCTTCTATGGAATCGAGGCCATAAGGGATGCCGGGATCAATGATATCGGAATAATCGTCGGCCATACAAAGGATGAGATCATCGAAGCTGTCGGAGACGGGTCACGGTGGGGTATAAAGATTACCTATATCGAACAGGAGAGCCCTCTGGGTATTGCTCATGCGGTTCAGATTGCAGAAGACTTTATCAATAAATCTCCCTTTGTGGTCTATCTCGGCGATAATCTGATTAAGCATGGAATCAAGGATTTTGTCGATGAATTTACAACCAACAGTCCCAATTCCCAGATTTTGCTGGCAGAGGTTCCCAACCCCCAGCAGTTCGGTGTGGCAGAGCTTTCCGAGGGGCGGGTGGTCAATCTGGAAGAGAAACCGAAAAAACCGAAAAGCAACCTGGCCCTGGTCGGCGTGTACATGTTTGATGAATCTATTTTTGAGGCCATCAGGCATATCAAGCCTTCCTGGAGAGATGAGCTTGAGATTACCGATGCGATTCAGTATCTCATTGATAACGGTTACCATGTCTTGTCTCATACTATTAACGGATGGTGGAAAGATACGGGTAAGATTGAGGATATGCTGGAGGCGAACCGGATTATCCTTGATACATTGAAAAACGACTTTCAGGGGGAGATTGATAAGGATTCTCATGTCGATTTCAAAGTGGTTCTGGAAAAAGGTGCATCAATCATTAACAGCATCGTAAGAGGGCCGGCTATTATCGGGGCAGGGGCCAGGATAAAGAATTCTTATATCGGCCCGTTTACTTCTATTGCCGAGAATGTCATAATAGAAAATGCGGAAATAGAGCACAGCATTATACTGGATAACAGCTCGATTTCAAACATAAAGACCAGGATCGCTGATAGTCTCATAGGCAAGAATGTTGAAGTTTCTAAATCGGTCAAAAAACCTGAGGTCTATCGTCTTATGCTGGGAGACAGCAGCGAGATAGGACTTATCTAAAGGAGAAAGAGAATGATAGAAGGGGTGAAAGTTAAAAAGCTCAGGGTTATCCCTGACGCGAGGGGAAGGTTGATGGAGGTCCTTCGAAATGACGATGATCAGTTTGTTCAGTTCGGCCAGGTTTATGTAACCACAGCCTATCCCGGTATGGTCAAGGGCTGGCATTATCATAAAAAACAGGTCGATAATTTTGCCGTTGCGAAGGGGATGATGAAGGTGGTTCTTTATGATGACCGGGAAGGTTCGTCGACACGCGGTGAGGTCAACGAATTTTTTATGGGAGATTTCAATCCCATACTCCTGACTGTTCCAAAAGGGGTGCTTCACGGTTTCAAATGTATCTCTGATCATGAGTCGATTGTTATCAACTGTCCCAGCGAGGTCTACGACTATGACAATCCCGACGAATACAGAACAGATCCCCATAATAATGATATTCCGTATGACTGGACTGACAAAGACGGCTAAATTACCAATAAAAAGATATACAGCAAAGTCAATTTCACCCTTTGAATGATCTTCAATTTGCGGGAGGGACAATGAAGAAGATTCTTGTTACGGGCGGTGCCGGTTTTATTGGAAGCAATTTTATAAAATATATGCTTAATCAATACCAGGAATATTTCATCGTCAATCTGGATAAACTGACCTATGCCGGAAATCCCGACAATTTGAAAGGGCTGGATGAATATAAAAATTACCGGTTTGTTAAAGGGGATATCAAAGACGAGAAGCTGGTTGGTGAAATAGGAAAGGATATTGACATTGTCATTAATTTTGCCGCCGAGACCCATGTTGACCGGTCGATCGGAGATCCGGCCGATTTTATCATGACCGATGTTTATGGAACTTATGTTCTTCTGGAGATGGCGAGAAACTGCAATATTGAACGATTTATACAGATTTCAACGGACGAGGTCTACGGAGAGGCTATTGACGAGCCGTGCCAGGAAACCGATGCCCTGATGCCGAAAAGTCCCTATGCAGCAAGCAAGGCCGGAGCAGACAGGCTGGTCTTTTCTTACTGGACAACGTATCAGCTCCCTGTTGTCATTACAAGATGCAGCAACAATTACGGCCCGAATCAGTATCCGGAAAAGATGATACCCCTTTTCGTAACAAATGCCATGGAGGACAAGCCTCTTCCTGTTTATGGCGACGGCAGAAATACCCGGGACTGGATTTATGTCGAGGATCACTGCAGGGCGCTCGATGCGGTTTTGCACAGCGAGGGGATTGAGGGGGAGGTCTTTAATATCGGTTCGGGGATTGAAAAGAGCATACTGGAGATCGCTGATATTATCTTAGATGTTCTGGATAAACCGAAATCCCTTATGAAATTTGTCACCGACAGGCCGGGACATGTCATGCGTCACGCAGTCGATACCCGAAAAATAAAGAATCGGTTACAATGGGGCCCTGCTTCAAGCTTTTCTGATGCGATGAAAAAGACCATAGAATGGTTCGTGAACAATGAGTGGTGGTGGAAGAAGATCAAGAGCGGTGAGTATAAAGAATATTATAAAAAGATGTATAAAGAAGTGGAAGATTAATACCGGTTTTTTACCCGTAAAGAAGTAAATCATTCTCAATTCAGGAGAGATTATTGAAACTTGTTGTGAAGAGATCCCATCTTAAGGGAGAGGTCAGGATCCCCTCTTCGAAATCCCAGACGATCAGGGCGTTGATCATCGGGACCCTGGCCGATGGCGAGTCCGAGATCAAAAATCCTCTTGAATCTTCCGATGCTTTTGCCTGCGTTAAAATGTGCAGGGCCTTTGGTGCAAAAATAGAAATGAAAAAGAACTGGATCGTCAAAGGTCTTGGGGGAAAGTTAGAGATTCCCAAAAATATTATCGATATCAGGAATTCGGGAACGAGCTGCAGGCTGGGGCTTGGAATGGCTTCTCTTTGCAGCGGACATACTGTTTTTACCGGTGATGAACAGACAAGACAAAGGCCGATGCAGCCTCTCATCGATGCATTGAATAATCTGGGAGCCTCTGTCTTTTCAACACAGAGCAACGGACGTCTTCCTGTTGTGATCCAGGGAAGATTAAAGGGGGGCAACACCGAGGTCGAGGGGGTAACATCCCAGTTCTTAAGTTCCCTTCTCATTGCCTCTCCGCTTGCTAAGCGTGATTCAAAGATTACGGTCCTGAACCTCAATGAGAAACCGTATGTTGAAATGACGCTGAGTTGGCTTGATAAGATGGGAATAGAGTATAAGAACAAAGATTTCAAAGAGTTTAAAATAAAAGGAGGGCAGTCATACAGGGCATTTCAGGAAGAGATTTCAGGCGATTTCTCTTCTGCGACCTTCTTTTTCTGCGCGGGGGTTTTGACCGGTTCTGATATTCTGGTTACAGGCCTGAGCATGGATGACTCTCAGGGCGACAAGAATGTCATTCCGCTCCTTAATGACATCGGAGCAAAGATTGATGCTAAACCGGACGGAATAGAAATAAAAGGCGGGACAAAGTTGAAAAGCAGGGAGATCGATCTCAACAGCATGCCGGATGCATTGCCTGCTTTAGCTGTACTGGCCTGCTTTGCCGAGGGCGAGACGGTTCTTAAGAATGTCCCCCAGGCCAGGATAAAAGAGACAGACAGAATTGCCGTTATGAAGATGGAACTGGAAAAAATGGGTGCTGATATCGAGGAGATGCCTGACGGTTTAAGGATAAAAAACAGCCGGTTAAAGGGAACAAAGGTTGACGGACATTCTGACCACAGGGTTGTAATGAGCCTGGCCGTAGCCGGCATGATGGCAGAAGGGGTCACGGAAATCAGCACAGCCGAAGCCGTCAATATCACCTTTCCTGATTTTATCAAACTGATGAAAAGCCTCGGTGCTGATATGAGCCTGACTGGAGACTAACCCGTTTATTTTATATCGTTTGAAAGCCATTCTCCACTCCTCTCAACAGGATATTTTTCTTGACATCGGATTCGATATACTACAAAATATTGACGAATCATTTCAAATAAACACAATATATAGTTAGCCATATGAAAAAAATTGCTATCGGCTCGGATCACGGTGGTTTTGAATTAAAAGAGGTGGTAAAAGCCGTTTTAGAGAAAGAGGGGTTTCAGTGCATCGACTTCGGGACCACTGACAAGGAGTCTGTCGATTATCCCGATTATGCTGAAAAGGTTGCCTCGGCGGTATCCAGTGGAGAGATAAAAAGAGGTGTTTTAATATGCGGAACCGGGATAGGGATGTCGATGGTAGCCAACAGGTTCCCCGATGTAAGGGCTGGACTTTGTTTTGATATTTACACGGCTAAAATGAGCAGAGAACATAATAATTCGAATGTGCTGGTTCTCGGAGGGAGAACGACCGATAAAAAAACGGCCGAAGAGATTGTAAAGACATGGCTTAATACCGAGTTTGCAGGTGAAAGGCATCAGAGAAGGCTTGATAAGCTTAACAAGATTGAAAAAAAGATAAAAAACTGTTAGTTCAGGAGGGGATAATGTAATGAGCATGTTAGGGAAAATAGACCCGGAAGTTGCAGAAGCGATAAAGCTGGAAACAGAAAGACAGGCTTTTCAGCTGGAATTGATCGCCTCTGAGAATTTTGTCAGCGAAGCTGTTCTGGAAGCCATGGGGAGCGTGATGACCAATAAATATGCTGAGGGCTACCCCGCAAAAAGGTATTACGGCGGCTGTGAATTCGTTGATATTGCGGAAAACCTCGCTATTGCAAGGGCAAAAAAGCTATTCGATGCTGAGTGGGCCAATGTGCAGCCCCATTCAGGGTCTCAGGCCAATATTGCTGTTTATCACGCGATTCTTGAACCGGGCGATACCATACTCGGGATGGATCTTTCACACGGCGGTCATTTGACCCATGGCAGCCCCGTGAACTTTTCCGGAAAGATGTATAACGTAGTCTCCTACGGTGTAAAAAAAGACACGGAAACTCTTGATTATGAGCAGGTTGAGACGCTGGCCAAGAAACATAAACCGAAACTGATTGTGGTCGGATGGAGTGCCTATCCGAGAATACTCGACTTCAAGAAATTTAGAGAGATTGCGGATATGGTGGGGGCTAAAATCATGGTCGATATTGCCCACCCGGCCGGTCTGATTGCAGCCAAACTGCATCCCAGCCCTGTACCCCATGCTGAATTTGTAACGACGACCACCCATAAAACCCTTCGGGGTCCGAGAGGCGGGATGATTTTGTGCAAAGAGGAATTCGGGCCTCTTATCAATAAAAGTATTTTTCCAGGAACACAGGGAGGGCCCTTGATGCATATTATTGCGGCCAAGGCCGTCGCCTTTAAAGAAGCCCTCACATCCGAATTTGTTGATTATCAGAAACAGATTTTAACAAATGCAAAGGCGTTGGCAAAGAGATTGTCGGATAAAGGATTAAGGCTGGTAAGCGGAGGGACAGACACGCACCTCATGCTTGTCGACCTGACCGAAACAGGCCTTACCGGAAAGCAGGCTGAGCAGGCTTTGGATAAGGCGGGAATAACCGTGAACAAAAACACCATACCCTTTGAAACAAAAAGCCCGTTCGTAACCAGCGGGATAAGAATAGGAACCCCTGCAGTTACGACAAGGGGGATGAAGGAAAAGGAGATGGATGTCATCGGCGATTTTATAACAGAAGTTTTGGATAACATTGACAGCGAAGAGACCCAGAAAAAGGTAAAGAAAAGCGTCAGGGAGCTTTGTGAAAAGTTTCCTCTTTATTCTGAAAGATTGGAGGGGAAAAAATGAGATGTCCTTCCTGCGGATACAAGGAAAATAAGGTTGTCGATTCTCGCCTGACCAAAGAAGCAGATGTGATAAGACGGAGAAGAGAGTGTTTTGAATGTGGAAGAAGATTCACGACATATGAAAAAATTGAAGAAAACCTTCCCTCTATTGTTAAAAAAGACGGAAGAAGGGAGCCTTTTGACAGGAACAAGGTTCTGGTAGGGATCAAAAAGGCCTGTGAAAAAAGACCGATCAGTCTGACAACAATGGAAGAGGTGATCAATAGGATTGAAAAATCACTTTTAGAGATCGGGGATAAAGAGGTTCCAAGCAATATAATCGGCGAAAAAATCATGAAAGAGCTTCACAGCCTTGATGAGGTCGCCTATGTGAGGTTTGCTTCGGTATACAGACAGTTTAGAGATATCAATGAGTTTATGAGCGAATTGAAGGAATTGCTCGATGAAAAGAAGGTAGATTAGGGAATGATTGTTATAGCTTACTGGCCAGGATGTTTTTGATATCTTCAATCTTGAAAGGCTTTTCGATAAATCCGTCCGCTCCAGCACTGATGGCTTCATCTATGACCTGAGAACCGAACCCGGTAATAATAATTACCGGAATATTCGGCTCCTGTTCTTTGATCTTTTTCAAAAGGGTCAATCCGTCAATATCAGGCATGACCATATCGGTAATCACCAGAGAAAATTTGTCTTTTTCAAATATATCGAGGGCTTCACTGCCGCTTTTTACAATCTCTGCGGCGTATCCCAGGACGCCCAGAACATCCTGAAGCACATTGAGGATGTCCGTTTCATTATCGACAACAAGAATTTTTTTATCCATCCAAGCCTTTCAAAAAATAAATAATATCTATATTATCAGGTTGTCCGGGAAACAGCAAGTGAAAATTGTAAAGCTGGTTTTATTCTTCCTCTTCTTTTTTTCTCTGTTTCCCTTCCCGTTCCAGAAGGCTAACAATTAAAAGAATAATGATGGCCTGAAGAATTAATATCAATGCGTCAATGGTCCTTGCATATCTAAGCGCAACGGCTGACAGACCAAGCGCAATGCTGAGAAAGTAAATGACGACAACGGTCATATTTTTGCTTTGGAAAATGGTGTCGAGCCTGTGATGGATATGGTCTTTTCCAACATACTCGATAAAGTCGTTAACACTGTGGAAGCTGTTAGTGATAAGCCTTGCTACGGTAATATAGCACATGTCAAAGATAAGAATCCCAAAGATAAGGAGCGGGGCTGTGAGCGATACGATCGGGTTGAGATCGGCCCATTCTCCCAGGATGGCAAGGCATGCCAGTGTAAAACCGAGAAAAGTGCTTCCGGCATCCCCCAAAAATATGCTGGCCGGTTGTCTTAATTTGAAGTTGTATGGGAGGAATCCGAGACATGCCCCGAGAACTGCAGCCGCAAACCAGCCGAAAAAGGGCTGTTTTGTTTGAAAGGCTACAATGCCGAGGAAAAAGGCAATGATGCCGCTTATACCGGCAGCCAGACCGTCCATTCCGTCGATAAAGTTCATGGCATTTGTTAACCCGACGATCCAGAGTACTGTCAGAAAGATATTTGCTGTTCTTCCCCATAAGCTAAGGTTTGGGAACAAATCGAATGAAACCCCCGATTTGACAACAACAAATGTTGCCAGGATCTGTATAAAGAGCTTGAACTTTGCCGATATGCGGTCTTTGAAAATATCGTCCGAAATTCCCACAATCATTATCATGGCTCCCCCGATAATAATACCTTTGACCGCGGTAGAAAATATAAAGTTCGTGAACATGGCGATAAAAAAAGCCAGGAAAATTGCTGCCCCCCCGAGAAGAGGTGTCGGTTTTGTATGAATCTTTCTTTCTGCAGGCTGATCAAGGACACCTGTTTTATTGGAAGCGTATATCATGAGAGGTACGAGGAGGTAGCATATGGAAAAAGAGACAATAAGGATATATAACCATCTGACACCGACTTGCCAAAACATGTTTTTTCCAATAGCCGTAAAGGAATAGGCAAAAAGCAGTGCAACAAAAACATAAAAGATTTTACCGAGAACTGTCTTAAGATTCACTGGGAGACCCTCTTTATCGTATGAATTATTTTTTCGATTTCGCCATCGGTTAAAGACGGATATATCGGTATGGAAAGGCTGTTTTCCCATGCCTTTTCTGCTCCCAAACAGGGAGGGAGATCGAAATAGCGATGAAGCGGCTTGAAGACAGGCCGCTCACAGATAACACCTTCTTTGGCTAATCTCTCTTGAAATGCCAAGAGATCTCCTGTCACTTTAACGATGTACCGATAATAAATATGGGTTCGGTCATCATATTCCTTTGGGATTTCAAGCGGAAGATTTTTCAATTCCTGATGATAAAGCATGGCTATTTCTTTTCTCTTTTGAATGAACTCAGAGAGCCTTGATAACTGGCTTATGCCTAAAGCAGCTTCCATGTCTGACATTTTATAATTGTACCGAACGGTATAGTCTTCTTTTTTATCATAGTCTCTCAAGTCTCTTGCTCTTTCTAATAGCTCTTTTGAATCGGTGCTTAACATTCCCCCTTCACCGGTAGCTATCATTTTTGTGGCATAGAATGAGTATATGGACAAAAGGCCGTAGCTTCCGACCGGTCTATCACGGTATGTTGCTCCCAGGGAATGGGCGCAATCCTCTATCAGGGGAACACCGGTTTTTATGATTGCGTCTATATCCGCAGGAAGACCGAACATATGGGGCAGAATAATCGCCCTGGTTTTTTGTGTGATCTTTTTTTTCAGGTCTTCTGGGTCCATGTTCAGCGTTTCGGGGTTGATATCGATAAAGAGGGGAGTTGCATCGACATATTTGACAGCATGAAGAGGTGACGAACAAACAAAGCTTGGAAGAGCGACTTCATCTCCTTTGGAAATTTCAAGAGCCATTAAGGCCAGATGGAGGGCTGATGTTCCGGAATGAACCGCGACTCCTTCCTTATGTCCGACAAAAAGGGATAACTTCTTTTCGAAATTTTCGATCTGTTCACCCTGAGATATTTTTCCGGATTTCAAGACTTCGGAAACAGCAGCAATATCTTTTTCTGAAATTGTCGGTTTCGAATGAGAAATCATAGAATCCCTTGTCAAAAGATTTAAATATTGATAAATAACCGGAGGGGCTGGAACGCCTCGGCATATTTTACCCTGCTCTGTATACCCCTGAAAATTGTGTTTGATGAGGCAATGTCAACGATATTATGCCCTTCGATATGTGTTCTGGCTACCTGGGATCTATGAGCTCGAAGGCTCAGGATTTTTTCCTTAAAATACTTGCTGATATCGACATAAACGCTGGGAGCAAAGTTCTGCGTTGTCGGGCCCTCGTAAAAGAGCACATTTTTAGCATACCGGGTTGCTGAAACGGTTGCTTGGGATAGGTGTCTGTGGTCCTGGTGCGTATCATCAAAGTAATGGACAAATATAAAATCCGGTTCGATTTTATGAATAATATTTTCAATTTTAGTGATAATTTCTTTATCAATAGGCAGACAGGTGTCCTGATACCCTCCCCAAAAAACATCTTCAACATTATATATGACAGCGGCCTTTGCCTGTTCGTTTTTCCTGATTTCCGGTTGTCCCCCCATTTCTCCTTCACTCATAATAAGAAGGTAGACCTTATGCCCTCCGCGACTGTATTTAACCAGGGTCCCACCGCAGCCGTATTCAATATCATCGGGATGAGCTGCAATTGCCAGTATTTTCATTTTTGCTCCTTTAGAGATATGACTTATGACTCTTTCTTATGATTTCGATTCCCCGAGAGCTGTGATTAAAAAGAAGATCAATCGATGACATGTTCGGCAGAAAATCACCGAAAAGCTGATTATATTCAGGGTGCTCAAAATCTTGAAACAGCACTTCGATATTTTCTTCACTGAATCGTATTGTATTCATGTAGTGCTGGCCGTGAGAGCCGGCCAAGTAGGTATCTCCTTTGAGCTGTTTGCAGATATCGATAAGCCTCTCTGTCGGCTCTTCGTTTAATTCAAAATCTGATGACAGCACGACTTCTGTCCTTATGTCAAAGGCCTTGATGAGATAGTAGATGATAGCAATGTTAAGCTTAACGAGATATTCCCATTCTTTTGAGTAGAGGTCTTTAAAAAAATCAAGATGCTCCCCAAAATGGTCTGCCTTTGAATAGTTAGTTATCAGAGCGTTGAGATGTTTTTTCCCCCAGCCTGTTTTGTTGTCGATTTTGACATTATTGATTGTCTCAGGGTGATTGTAGGATACGGGAACAGTCAGCCACTGAGAGCCTTCTGCTGTCTTGATCTTATTCCTGTTTATCCAGTCATTTTTTTTGTATTGAACAGTATCCAGCAATACAAAAATATCTGCACGGTCAATCTTATCGATATATCCAAGCCATGGGAGGTATTGAGGCTGGTGAATCGCAATGATCATTTTTCCAACCTCCCACTTTTTGTTGTTCTCATTTCTTTTTTACCGGCTTTTTAGGCACAGAGTGCGAAGGAGAATGTTGAGAGCCGCTTTTCGTGTGTTCTTCAATACAATAAGAGGCAATTAAAGCAAAAATTGTGCAGGCCACAAAAAGAATAAAGTAGGTTTTTAGCTTTTTTTTTGTCCTTCTGCTTACCATTTTCCTGTTCCGCGCTTAGCAGACCTGAAATTTACGAAAATAGGATTGGTAATAATCCTTGAATAAGATTCTCCTGAAATATCGAGTCGATAATAGACCCTTTCCCCTTTTTGAAAATAGGTGTCCTTATAGGTAATATTGAGAGGCGGCAGGCCCTTAAAGGTCGAAACGATCTCACCCGACCTGATGAGATCAACCTTAATCTCATGAGAATTTACTTTTTCGGCCGACACACTGATGTTTATTACTGGAGTGTCCTCCAGACTGATTTCTTCGCCCACAATCCCATGTTTGTCAGTCTTTGGGTTTGAAACCGAAAAAAGATTGAGAGATAAGGCGGTTTTGTCATCAAGAAAATGGGTATAGGTCCTTCCTTTTTTCAAAGCGGAGATAACAGATCCCTGGTCTTTATATTTCAAGAAAAGGACTGTTTGGGTCGAATAAACCTTTTCAACAGTATTTTTATCCAGATTGATTCCGCCGATCTGCCAGACAGGTCTCTCTCTCTTTTTTTGACAATACTCCTTTAAGACTTCATCCCACTCTCTTCCCGGTTCTGTCAGGCTGTATTCATCCGATGTGATAACCAATCCCGTATAATTTTTGGAGAGAAGCAGATCTTTAGGATTGAATCCGTCCTTGATATTGAGAGGGCCTGTATTGGTATCGCTTTTATTTTTTTTATGCTGGGACCAGTAGATAAGTCCGCCCTTATTATTAACGTCATTGATAACCTCCTGGTAAGGGGCGATTTTTTGGTCACCGCTGTATTGATCAAACAGGGTCGGCCTGAAAGGATGAGAATTAATAAGAAAAAGCACGGACAGGATAAATAGGAGTATTCCCGAGACCCTTATCAAACCTTTTGACTTGATCAGAACCAGACTCAAAAGAGCAGCTATGAGAAAAAGTATTGTTCCCGGCAAAAAATCAAGAACGTGTCTGGTTGAAAAGTTGTTATGGATAACAGGAAGGGTCGTGAACTCTTCCGTTCTGTCCAGAGCGAGTATCAGGAAGGTTTTACCCCAGTTATGTGTTGTCAGGTTCTTTGAGAAAGGGCTGCCTGTCCAGTAGTAAAAAGGAATGACTTCAACGCCGGGAATAAGCAGCATGTCAGGAGAGTTGCTGTTTATTTCTTTGAGCCTCTTAAGATAGAACTCTATTCCATTCGAGCTGATTATGGTAGAGGCTTCAATTTTTTTCTTTAAGAGATTTCTAAAAGGCAAAACCCCGTACTCCATTCTCAGGTTGTAACTGTCCGACAGGAAGAATATTTCGAAATCCTCTGTCTCGACGTTTTCTATGATCTGATCCAGAGAAGAGGGGTATGCCTTGAGATTGGTGTGAATATGGATTACTGCGGGTACTTCTGAATACTCTTCTGCGGCAGGGTGATGAGAGATCAGCAGTATGAAAGCGAAACAAAGAATGATGATAAGGCTGTATTTTCTAAATAATGATTTCATGGATCCAATGGTAAATAATTTAACAATTATGAAACGGACAAAGAATCGTTTTCTGACAGCAGCTTGGTTATATATATCAGAGGGAAACCTGTCATGTCGACAATTTTCCCCTCTTCATGTTCTACACTTTGAGGGCTGGAGAGGATTTCAATAACCGGCTTCAGAGGGTGCAGGGAATTGGTTTTGATGACCTTACCAATCACACCGTTGTTGAGTTTTACGTATGACCCTTCAGGGAAAACAGATATTTTTTGTATCAGTGCTTTTAACACCTCTTTTGGAAATTCCCTTTCTCTGATGATCTGCTTGAGGGCAAGATGGGGCTGAAAAGCCTTCCGATAGGGCCTTTCATGGGTCAGGCTTTCGTAAACATCAGCAATGCCGATAATCTTGGCGCTGTCGAGAATTTCATCCCCCTTCAGGCCTTTTGGATATCCATGCCCGCTGCTTCTTTCATGGGTTTGAAGAATAATCTTCCCTATCTGATCGTAATCTTTACCAAAAGGAGAGAGTATGTCAAAGCCGTAAAGGGTATGTTTTTTAATCGTCTGAATTTCGCCGGGACTGAGTTTGCTTTTTTTGCTGACAATATTATTAACATTAAAAAGCCCGATATCATGAAGAAGGGCAGCTTTTCCTATATCTATGAGTTCGTTTTCATCATCTGTAAGCATGAGTCCGATATTTAATGCCAGAATAGTGACATTGACAGAATGGTGAATAACATTATCACTGCTGTATTTTTTGCCTATGACATAGGAAGAAAGGGTATTATCTTCCTGAATACCCCTGATGAGTTTAGATGAGATTTCGGTGTCTTTCTCGAGAGAGCATCGTTCATTATGCGCTAGCTGGTCAGATGTTTCTTTGAGAAAACTAAAGGCCTCTTCATAGGTCCTTAACTGTTTTTCCTTTGAAGAGGCTTGCTCTTCGGTTTTTGGTTCTTTTAAAGGCAGATCTTTTGTAAAGCCGGAACTATTTTTTTTAGATAATTGTTTGCTAAGAAAAATCAGCTCTTTAAGAAGCTCAGGAGAAGCCATCTTCGGGGTTTTTTTGTCGTTTAATAAGCCCATTTTAGCCTTTTTTAAAACTCGTATGCTTGGTATGTATCCATATATTTGATTTTGAATTAAATATTACGATTTATCTCTGTTTTGTCAAGAAAAAACAGGAGGTTTTTTGATTCTTTATTAAGTTATTTCAAAATAAATCAATTAGTTATTAAAGTAGCAAGGTGTGTTTGAGAAACCTTCTTACTCAGAATATCATGATGTTATTTAGCAAATTTAAGAAAAATAGGGTTGGAAACCAGGATCCCTCTTCCTCTTAAATCGAGCCGGTAATAGGTTTTTTCTCCGGGTTTAAAGTAATCGTCTCGAAAAGTGGTTTGAAACGGTGTTTTACCCTGAAAGACTTTGATCAGGCTTCCGTTTCTTATGAGTCTGATACGTATTTTACGAGAGGAACGATCACGTGAACGAACAACAATACGAACGGTAACAGGTCCCTTTGACAGGATCTTTTCTCCCTGAATACCGCTGTTTCCCGAAGCTCTATCAATTATTTCAAATTTTTCAAGGATTTCTCCTGTTTTGTAGTTTCCCTGGAAAGAGTACATCCTGCCGCTTCTCATGGCGGATAGAATCGATTCCTTATCAAACTTTTTTACCAGAAAAATAGTGGGGTATTTACCCAGCGGGTCGCCAGCCCAGCCATCCTTGTGAAAATCTGCTGTCGATATTCCAAAAGGAGGATTTGGACGGGAACCTTTACAAAAGTCGATGAGTGTCTTATCCCACTCTTTTCCCGGCTCATTAACAGTTATATTGGCTCCGTAAAGAGCAGAGAATCCGGTATAGGAGTGGGATTGCTCAAGAACTTCCGGATGCGGTGGGGTATTGACAAAAACAGGGCCTTTTTTTGCTGCGCCCGATTTTGTCTCCATATTGTTCCAAAAGGTCATGCCTCCCTTTGAATGAACATAATCGATAAGAAACTGATAAGGAGCCATTCCCTCATCGCCCTGATACTGGTCATAGGGGGAGCTTTTCAATGGATTGATGCTCACGATAAGTGTTATTCCTATGACAGAGAGAATGATACCGAGCTTTCTCCTGAAACCTTTAAAGATAACCAGGAAAAGGCCGGTAATAAGAACGAGAAAAGGCAATAAAAGGTTTGGAAGAAGATGGCTCGTGTATTTTGTTGAAAAACCGTTATGAATAACAGGAAGATTTTTGTAGTCTTCCGGTTTTTCAAGGCCGACTATCAGGATATGCTTCTCCCAGTTATGAGCTGTCAGGTTCTTTTTCAGGGGGCTGCCTGACCAGTAATAATGGGCAGCGGATTCGGTTCCGGGAATCAGTATCATATCGGGATGTTTGTCCTGGACGTTTTTAATCATATCAAGATAAGCTTTTGCCCCTTTTTTATTGATCGAAGGTTTTTCTATTTTCAGGCCGATAAGATGCCTGAAGGGAAAAAGACCATATTGCATGGCCATCCGGTCGTGGTCAGTCACAAAAAGGACGCGGAACCCTCTTTTTTTTGCCAGCCTGACGAGAAAATCGAGATTATGGGCGCCGTCGCTGTAATCTGTTTTGATATCTAAAAGCCCGGCGACCTGCTGATACTCATTACAGGAGGCATTGTTAGGGAAAAAAAGAAAAAGAGCCAGGATGAAGAAGACAAGGCATACTCTTTCCTGTAATAGTATTTTTTGTTTCATTAATGAGCCCTTGCTAAGAGACTCTCATAAAGATTTTCTATCTTTTTCACCATGGTCGAAGCATCAAAATCAGGATAGACGATTGTTTTTCCCTTTTTCCCCAATTCCTCTGCCAGTGCCCTGTTTTTCATTAATTGCAACAGAGACGTCTCAATTGCTTCTGCGTCTTTTGGCGGAACCAGTATGCCGTTGACCCCGTCTTTGATCAGATCCCTAATTCCGCCGACATTACTCGCGATAATCGGTTTGCCCTGGGCCATCCCTTCGATAACAACCTTTCCCATCCCTTCGTTTAAAGAGGGGAATACGAGAATGTCAAAGAGCTTTAAGATTTCGGGAATATCGTTTCTCCATCCGGCAAAGACGACGGAGTCCCTTACTCCCAGTCTTTTTGCCTGTTCTTCGAGTTCTGATTTTAAATGGCCGTCTCCAATAAAGAGAAGAGTTGTCTTTGGAAATTCTTCGACAATCTTTTTGACAGCCGAGATCAGATAGGTGTGCCCTTTAATCGGAACGAGCCTTCCGATTGTGCCGATAATAAAAGAATCATCAGCAATATGCAGTTCTCTTTTTTTGGCTTCAACATCAATATCGATTTTTGTAAACCTCTCTAACTCAACACCGCTCGGTATGGTAACGAACTTTTTCTTCGGGGCGATTCTTTCTTTGATATGCTCATCCCTTTCCCTGTTGGTCAGGGTGATGATCGTATCCGTTATCAGAGAGGATATTTTTTCGGCAATGATGAAAACCTTTGTTTTGATGAAACCAAAGTAGCTGTGAAAGACGTGGCCGTGTGGAGTGTGAACGATAAAGGGGACCCGCACTAAGAATGCTGACCAGCGGCCGAGAAGTCCGGCTTTGGATGTATGGGTATGAACGATATCCGGTTTTTCTCTTCTCAGAATTCCGAAGAGATTAAAGAGGGCTTTGATATCATTTGCAGGATCGATCCTTCTCACCAGAGAGGGAAGATTAATGATTGCGACATCATTCTTTTTAAGAGTTTCGAGGTTTAGGTTTGCTGACACCATCTCCTTTTCATCCATATTCGATTCAAGAGACGAACCTTTGATAAGGATAACCCTGTATTTATTCTTATCAAGCCGACTGACAGTCAGGAATGTATTTTCCGCCGAACCCCCTTTGTCAAAACGGGTGATAATGTGTATGACCGTTATCTTTTTCATAACATACTACAAATAGTATTTCCTGAACCAGTGGCCGAAAACAATCAGATTCCAGAGTTGCCATGAGGTATCCACCTTCTGGTTTAAATGATTCTTCACGAGCGTGTCAATGACATCGTATTCAAACAGTCCCTGTTTTTCGATAGAGTCTCTGGAGAGGAAATCATCAATGAGGAATTTGAGCTCTTTTCTCAGCCACGCACCTATCGGCATTTCAAAACCCTGCTTGGACCGGTTGTGGATCATTTTCGGGAGGATATGCTTAAAGGTCTCTATCAGTATATATTTTCTTTTCAGACCCTTTAGTTTTGTATTGCCTTCCATTTGAAAGGCGAACTCAACGACATCATGGTCTAAAAAGGGAACCCTCGCTTCCAGGGAATTTTTCATGCTCATCCAGTCAACCTTGTTCAGCATGTCTCCGGGCAGAGAGTTGGTTGTGGCAGCATAAAGCATCCGGTTGATGTTGTCGCTATCAAACCGGTTCAATTTGTTCCCGATGAATTTTTTTCCGTCTTCAAAAGAGATATGATGATGAAGAGCGGGTTTCATAAGCTTTTTTCTTAAATCAGAGGGGAATATCTCCTGCCAGCTGAAAAATCTTTCCGAAAGAGAGCCGCTCATTCCCAGAACAAATTTTTTAAACCTTCTGATATATTCGTAATATCTCTTGTCCCTTGAGTCGGGAAGAGAATTTGCGAGAGGTTCTATCATGTTTTTTCTGAGGAGAGAGGGGAGAGCTGAGTAGAACCCGGCCATGTATTCTCCCTGATACATCCTGTAGCCTGCAAACAGCTCGTCTGCTCCGTCACCGGCAAGGGCAACGGTAACGTGCTTTCTTGTTTCGCGGGAGACAATATAGGTTGGGACAGCAGAAGAATCGGCAAACGGCTCATCAAAGGTTTCGAGAACCGTTGGGAATGCCTCCAGAATATCTTTATGACCCAGTTTGAATTCATGATGCTCCGTTCTATTAAAAGCGGCGACCTCTCTTGAGTATTTTGTCTCGTCGAAGAACGGAAGGTCTTTGTAGCCGATAGAAAACGTTTTGACCGGCATGCTGGAGCCTCTGGCCATGAGGCCGACAATAATACTCGAATCGACCCCGCCGCTCAAAAAGGCACCCAGAGGCACGTCGGCAATCAGTCTCTTTTGAACTGCCTTTTCCATCAGATCAAAAAGATGCCTTTTATAATAATCGATCCTCTCGGAATCGTTTTTAAATTTATCTATAGGGAAAGAGCGGTCAGAATTAATATCCCAGTATTTTTTTGTCGTGGTCTTTCCGTTTTCTGCAAGAAGATAATGCCCCGGTTCGAGTTTGTATAGGTTCTTAAAAATTGTTTTTGGCGCCGGAATATAATTGAAAGTTAGATAAAAATCAAGGGCCTGCCAGTCTATTTCTTTTTTCACGTCGGGATAGCAGAGGATGGCCTTGATCTCCGAAGCGAAGATGAGGTTTTGACCGTCATCGTAGTAAACAAGGGGTTTTATCCCGAGCCTGTCGCGGCATAAAAAGAGCTTTTTTAGGCGTTCGTCCCAGATGGCAAAGGCGAACATACCGTTGAATCTCTTTACGCAATCGATCCCTTCTTCTTCGTAGAGGTGGATGATAACCTCGGAATCGGTATTGCTTTTGAATTGGTGCCCTTTTTTTTCAAGCTCCGGTTTTATTTCGTTAAAATTATAGATTTCACCGTTGTAGACCAGCCAGACGGTTTTATCTTCATTAGACATAGGTTGAAGACCGGATTGGGAAAGATCGATAATGCTGAGCCGGCGGTGCCCCAGCCCCACCTGAATTTCCCTGTCTTGAACCTGAAAGCTTTTACAATAAAAACCTTCATCATCCGGTCCGCGACAGGAAAGAGAATCGCACATTTTTTTCAGGATATTTTTGTCGAGAGGTTTGTTGCCAGCTTTTATTGTTCCGCAGATTCCGCACATTATTTTTTTAAGGTCTCCTGAAAGAGCTTTTCGAGAATGTTAATATTATGATCCCATGAATAGTTTTTTTCAATAAAGCTTCTGCCTTGACCGGACAGCTCTTTTTTTAAGTCCGGGTTGTCTTTAAATTTCCAATAAGTTTCTATGATGAGATCAGCAATCGAAGAGGGTTCTCTGTTTTTGAACAAGAGGTTTCGATTGAAAGCGCTCAGAATTTCTTCTGTACCACCGACAGGTGTGCCGAGGACCGGCAAGCCTGAGGCCATGGCTTCCAATGTTACCAGACCGAAGCCTTCCAGCTCTAGGGTCGGCAGAATAAAGAGATCGGCCGCCTGATAATATAGTGGCAGTTTCTCATCGTCGATATAATCGGCAAATTTTATATGGTCATTGAGCTGAAGCTCTTGAACAAGAGACTGAAGAGATTCCTTCATGGGTCCTTCTCCGCCGATAACAAGATAAGTGCCCGGCGCCTTATTAACGATTTCCTTAAAGGCAAAAAGGAGATTGTCCAGTCCCATTCTTTTAACCAGATTCCGAACGGTCAGGAGAATGAATTTTTCAGGAGGAATGCCCAGTTCCTGGCGAAGGAGAGATTGATCCTCTGACGGCCTGAAACGGACAAGGTCAACCCCGCCGGGGATGATAACGTTTTTTTCTGGAGAAATATTATGGAAATTGAGGAGCTTATTTTGAGTAAAGCGGCTTAAGGTCATGATCCCGTCGTTTTTTTTCAGGATATTCTTTTCGATCATTTTTCGTGAAATGATATTGATGCGGTAATAGAGATTGTGAAAGGGATCAGAGGGCTTTGGATTTCTGCTGACATACTCTTCGAATGAAAGAGAATGACAGGTATAGAGTTTCTTTATTGGCCTGCTTTTTCTGGAGAGCAGAACACCAAGAGAAGAGAAGGGCTGGTGAAAATTGATAATATCAAAGCTGAATTTATCCTGAAGGAATTCGAAAAGTGCTTTGCTGTTAAAAAGACTTGACCGAAGAAATGATAAAGGGTTTTTTTCTCTGACCCCGTAACGCCATTCAGAAACGCTCTGAATCGTTTCTGATTCGGACTTATGACTGTTCACCCTTCTCGTCAGAACATGAACTTGATGGCCCCTTTTAGCGAGACGAGTGGTCTGTTCGAACAGGACCCTTTCCGCTCCTCCGATGACTTTATTTATAGAAACGTCTGCGACGAAGAGAATCTTCACAATATTCCTGTCAGGATAAGTTTAAATATCTTTCAAATGCCAATCCCATGCCGTTTTAACAATGGTCTCCAATTCGGAATGCCCGGGTTTCCACTTCAGCTCCTTTGTAGCCTTCTGACTGTCGGCAATCAATACAGGCGGGTCGCCGGGTCTTCTCTCTGACTCGACAACCGCGAAATCTTTTTTGCTGACTCTTTTCACCGTCTCAATAACCTCCTTTACCGAGTAACCGCTGCCGTTTCCCAGATTGAACATATTGCTTTTTTGGGTACTCTTTAGATACTCTAATGCCCTGATATGAGCGTCTGCGAGATCGGTCACATGGATGTAGTCCCTGATGCATGTCCTGTCCCCGGTCGGGTAATCGGTTCCGAATATTTTAATATCTTCTCTTTTGCCGAGGGCAGCGTATATAGCAAGAGGTATCAGGTGTGTTTCCGGGTCATGCCTTTCCCCGATATCGCCTTCAGGGTCGGCACCGGCCGCATTAAAGTACCTGAGGCTGATGGTCTTTAGCCCATAGGCCCTGTCATAATCGTTAAAAATCTCTTCAACAATAAGCTTACTTTTTCCGTAAGGATTGACCGGATTCTTGGGATGGGTTTCCTTGATCGGCACTTCCTCCGGTATCCCATAGATAGCACAGCTGGAGGAAAAGATAAGAGAATCGATCTCAAACTCGACCATTGTGTCCAGAAGATTGATGGTATTGATCACATTGTTATTATAATACTTCGACGGGTCCTGTACCGATTCTTCCACGCTGGCATAAGCACTGAAGTGCATAACGGCATCAATAGGGTATTTTAAAAAGCATTCCCTTATTTGCTCTCTGTCAGACAGATCACCCAGAACAAAGTTTCCCCATTTGACAAAGTCTTTATGACCGAGACTCAGGTTATCAAAGACAACAGTCCGATGCCCTTTTTGGTATAATAATTTGTTAATGTGAGAGCCGATGTAACCGGCTCCGCCAGCTATAAATATCATTTTTTCCTCTTGAATTTGGATGAATTATTATATTAACAAGTCTTTATATACTGATTCTGTTTCACTTACCATTTTTTTTACGGAAAACTCCTCCTCAACCCTTTCCTTTGCAGCCATTCCGAGCCTTTCTGCTTCTTCTTTATTTTTCAGAAGAGAAATAACTGCTTCGGCCAGTATTACCGGCTTTTCAGGAGAGACGAGAAGACCATTTTTTTGATGTTCGATTTGTTCCCTTATTCCGTCGATGTCGGCAGCAATGATCGGTTTTGCCATGGCCATGGCTTCCAGAGTGACCATGGGAAAACCTTCTTTAAGGGAAGGCATGACCAGAATATCAATAGATGCCAGTGCTTCTTTGATGTCAGTTCGAAATCCGGTGAAGATGATTTTATCTTCGATTTTAAGCCTCCGGCTCTTTTCCTCTAATTCTTTTTTTAACGGGCCGTCACCGATGATCATGAATCGCACTTCAGGACATTCTTTTAGTATTACCGGCACAGCCTCTACAAGGTATTCAAAGCCTTTCTGCCAGACGATTCTTCCGATAGCCCCAACAAGAGACACACTTTTATCTATATTAAACTCTTTTTTTAGTTTGAGGGAAAATTCTTCAGATGCTTCGTCTCGATATTCGTCCAGCTCAATGCCGTTATAAACAAGGGCAATCTTTTCTCCTGGGATTTTATGATTGTTCTCCAGGGTTGTTTGTAAGCTTTTCGAAACCACGATGAACCTGTCGACATATCGCTCGAAAAAACGGTCGATAAAACAGTAAATCGTTTTTTTTAAAAAGCTGGCATCGTATCCCTCAACAGGCATAGCGATAGTGTTAACGACTTTTATCTTCGATTTGAGAATTCTTGAAACCAGACGGGTATAAAAATCGACTCTTCCTCCCTGACTGTGAACAATATCGATATTATTTTCTTCGATTGTCCTTAGCAGTGTATTCAGCGTCTTCCAGCTGAAGCGTTTTGTCATGTCAAGCGGGAAATAGTCTATGTTCTTTTTTGTTAATATCTCGGAGAAGGCCCCAATTGTTGTTGTCGCAGTATATATATTATATTTATCTTTGGGGAGCTGTTCGATCAACTGGAGAAAGGTTCTTTCGCCTCCACCGAACTCGATGCCGTCAATAACAAAAAGGATGGAAGGATTATCCATGATTTTTCTTTTAGCTAGCGGAATGATTTGATGATTTTGTACTGTATACTTCCATGGATGGTCCCCAGATAAACGATTTCAACGATAGGTAATATATTGATTCAAAAAGAATAAAAGCAAGATTTTTCATGAGATTGATCGATTTCTCTCCGAGCGTTGGAAAGGCGGAATATGAATCGCCTTCACTTAATAGAGAGTTCTTTACTGTTATCGATTCAAATCCGGAAAGATTAAGAAGTTTTTTTATTATTTCCGGTGTAAAACAGTAGAGATGGAACACCGAGACCTTGTGAGCGAAAGTGGAATGCCGGGAGAAAAGTCTCTCAATAAAGAATGCTGTTTGAAATGATGTTTTCTGAAAAATAAAGTTCGGCATTCTGAGAAAAAGGAGCCCTCCGGGTTTGATAACCCGGTGTATTTCCATAAGCTCTTTTTGTGGGTCGGGAAGATGGTCCAGAACGTTCCACAGGGTAATAATGTCGAAATGATTTGACGGGAATCCTCTTTCTATGAGACTGCCTAAAATATCAAAATCGTATTTTTCTCTTATATATTCCGATGCTTCCTTTGAAGGTTCGATTCCGTAAACATCCCAGCCTTTTTCATATGCCAGGGTGATGAATTGCCCGAAACTGCAACCGATATCGAGAAGACTGCCTTTGGGTTTACGGTTCTCAAACCTTCTCAAAAATTTCTCATAAAGCTTTGTTCTATGTCTGCCGCTACCTTCTTCTAGAAATGTTGACGTATAAGCCTTTTCATAGTATTGATGAACATCTTCGGAAGAGGGTATAGGGTTTCTGAAAACCAGCCGGCAATGGTGGCATTTTGCCAGATTCTGTATGCCGAGACTTTTTACGCTATTTTTGTTTTCGCATATAATACAGCTTGAAGACTGGTTATCCATTGATGTCCTGTTTTCCGACCTTTCCTGTGATTCCATCAGAAACCGCTTTTAGTATTATTTTAATCTCTTTAATATTTATCCCTTTATTTTTTATTATGGAATCGATTAGGATTTTAGGAGGCCAAAAAAGGGAGTAGAGCAAAAGGGATGTTATCTTTTGTAATAGAGAAGCGTTTTTTTTAATAACGAAAAGCTTATTACGAAATATATAATAGGTTCTCTCCAAGGTTTGTGTGCCTTCCTTTTCCACTCTGTGTCTGACAATGACATTTGGCTGGTATAGTGTTTTGAAACCTTTTTCCTTTGCTTTGAGACAAAAGTCTATTTCTCCGTGAGAGGTATAGTAATCTCTATCAAAACCCCCGACTAAATCAATTACTTCTTTTTTGATAAGCATACAGCACCCAATCACATAATCGCATTCTATAACTTCCTCTGCATCGAGATCACTATAGCGGCCCAGCCACCAATTTATGAAGCCGGCCCCATGTGCCGTTTTAGAAGGGAAATCATCAAAAACGGTTCTGGGCCCGATAATTCCAAGAGAGCTTTTCTGTTCAAAAAAGGGGAGCATATTATTAAGGATTTGCGAGGGAAGAATTACATCATCGTCTATACTTAAGATAAATTTCACATTGGGATTAACCCTTTTGAGCAATTCATCCCTTGTTGTATAGACACCAAGGTTTTCCTCGCTTTCTATCAATACATTTTGTATATCATATTCCTCTTTTAATTTAGATAAATACTGTTTTATTGTTTCTTTACATTCACTTTTTGAACCATTATCCCAGATAAGTACCTCTAATTGCTTAGGGACGCAATCAACATTTTTTATCGATTCGAGGCAGTCAAAAAGATCTTTTTCATTATTTAATGTAGGAATGATAATTGAAATTAAAGGATAACTTTTATCCATTAAATATGCTTTCTATCCAGAAAGTTGTATTACTGATAGGATCGTGTTTGATTTTTCTATGAAGATAAAACGCATACGATGATAAAGCGTTTAACAAGTAATCGCCTTTTTCCCTTTTGGTATTGCATTTATTGTTCATGGTTTATTTTTAGTTGCTATTATAATTAATGTTTCCGAAAAAAGAGAAGCTGATATCCTTAATAAAGATTTTAATCTAACGCGCGATCCTAACAAGCGCAACACTCTAAATCCCCCCTCATTCAGAATTTTTGTTAACGTTTTTTTATTAAAGGTTTGCAGATGTCTTTCATCCGAAACTATATAGGGAATTCTTCCCCTTAAAGAATCAACTCTGAATCTCCAGAAACTAAAATTAGGAACAGTAACTATCAATTCTCCTTCTTTTTTTAAAATCCTATTAATCTCTGTAAGGCAATGACGAACATTTATTAAATGTTCTAAAACTTCACTACAGACAACTATATCGTAGAAATTGTCATTTTCTGGTATATTTTGATAATTAATGTCTAATTTATATTTTTTATCAATGTGTTCGGCCATTTTGAGACCTTCTGACGAGAGATCAAATCCGTGGATAAAAACATGTGGATTTTTTTGTTTAAGAAGAAATGCAAGATATCCAGATCCGCAGCCAATATCTAAAACTCTTTCAGGATGTTGGTGTAAAATTAAGTCTTCCAAAATCTCAAAGCGTTTTTCGTTTTCAAAAAATGAATAGTCTTTTTTTTTCTTTTGATAATCCTTATTATGAATCTTTTCGATGTAATTCAAATTATTGACCTCGTTTTTAATTATTTATTGCCGATTGAAATATTTTAATTGTTTGCTCTGTCATTATCTCAAGGCTGAATTCTTGAACAACTTTTTCTCTTGCATTAGCTGCTAATTTTTGAGCAAGGTCTTTATTTTCCAGAATAGAAAGAGTCTTTTTAACCAGCTCGTCTACATTTCCAGGAGGGATGAGCAATCCATTTATACCGTCGTCAATTACAGAAAGGATACCTCCTATGTTTGAAGCAATCACAGGCTTCTGGCAAGACATGGCTTCGAGGATGGAAAAAGGCATTCCTTCCTGCCTGAGAGTGGGGAGAACAAATAAATCTGAAGCATTAATATAGTGAGGTGCTTCTTCTCGTGGAATATATCCTGTAAAAATCACATTCTTTCCCAACCCTGATTGCTTTACCATTTTTTTTGTATCAAATAAGTAATCTCCAGTTCCAACAACCATTAATTTTACTTGAGGATTCAATTTTAAAATATCCGGCAAGGCCCTGATTAACAGATGCAATCCTTTTTGCTTTGTCACAAAACTAAAAAAGAGTAATACTCTTTCTTCATCGGAAATATTAAGGGCTGACCTTGTTCGCGTTCTCTGTTCCTGGTCCGGACAGAAGATATCTGTTTCTATTCCATTATATACAGTATGGATTTTTTTCTTATCAACAAAGTACCATTTTTGAGTTGTCCTTGCTACTTCATCGCTTACCGCAATAATTGCATTATATTTTTTAAAAAGAGGTAATTCCCAGAGAAAATAACTATATATAAATTTCAAGAAAGACTTTAAGAGATTCTTGAATCCTTTTTTATGATTCAAGGTCTGTTTGACTTCAGACAGAAGCATCATAATTTCATGACCCTCTAAAATAACTATAAGAGGAATTTTGTTTTTTTCTGATATTGGAATTAATTTCTTTGGTATAATTGCAGAACAGCTACAGATAAGATTAAAATTATTTTTTTGATTTAACTCTGAAAATTTCTTCAGACTTTCCTCTTGCCATCCTTTTCGTTTAGAACCAAAAGTTGTATTTTTGAGATAATGAATATTGATCGCGCCTTGGTTTTCAAATTCTTTTCCTTCGGGATGGTTCGTTGATATGAAGGTTAGGTTATGTCCTCTTTTGACCAGCTCTTCTGCCAAGAGTTTTTCATGGACTTCCATCCCGCCCTTTATTCCATGCCAGTAGGTAACAATTGAAAAAAAACAGATATTCATTTTACCTTAGAAATATATGTCTTATTGTTTTGATTGAAAACTGCGAAGTTTTCTGCCGCGGATACTGTATACTAATATGAGGAACAAGGTAGAAAATGCATAAAAAAGCAGGAAGGAAAACAAGAATAAATCTACCATGCTCCCAAGGTATGCGAGGATAAGAAAGAAATAGTGTGTTTCTCGCACGCGAAGATTGTGATTGATTCTTCGCATGATACTCAGCGGTGTGAAGGTTAAATTGGCCTTGTAAAGGTCTTCCTCTAATTTGTTGTTGCTAATATTGCTGGCATCCCGAATCTTTTTTTTCATATTGTTCCATTCGTCTCTTATTGAATGGTCAAATATATTTTCTACGTATCCAAGAAGAATAAAGAAATAACTTGTCAGGCCTCCTGCAACTAACCAGAAAATAGAACCGTAACCTAAAGGGTCGGAAAAAAATAAAAGTTGTGGATGGTTGTATGCGATAACACCAATAACAGCCCAGAATGCCATATCGATAAATCCCATGAGGGAATCAAGAAATTTTCCATAAGGGTTTTCTGTTTTTAAAACCCGTGCCATGCTTCCATCTACACAGTCAAGAAGATTAAAAAAAAGGAGAAATCCAATACCAAAAGGCAGCAGCAGCTCCTGAGTGCTTAAGAGACAAAGACAGGCGACTAAGCCGACCACTCCTGAAAGCCAGGATATGGTTTCTGAGGCAAGTCCGATTTGTATACTAACCCAGGTCAGTAAAAATCCCACAGGCCGAAACAGATATCGACTTAAAGGTAAATAGCGTTCATAATCACGTTTCCATTCATGGGCGGCACGGATTTCCATCAGTGTCGGTAAGGGCTTTTTCGTCATTCAGGACTCCTTATTTTCCCAAAGCCACAGGGGGCCCCGGTCAGTTTTTCTTAAATAATAATCTTTGATTGCAGCGAAATAAGCTCTGGCCTTTTTTATTCTATCCGGATCGGATGATTTGAACAAAAGCCAGGCGATGTCCCTCATGAATTTTAACATAATTTTATACTTTGTCTCCGGTAGATGCAAGTCGGCCAGGAGAAGATGCCCTCTTGTCTTGTGGTACAGCTTAAGCGGAGAATTCGGTCCTCCTGAAGAGGTAGATATTTTATGCCATATCTTTGAAGCCGGGATGATCATATTATTAAAATTAGCTTTTTTTGAGCGAAGCCCCCAGTCAATGTCCTCCCAGTAGAGGAAAAATCTTTCATCTAAAAGACCTATTTTTTCAATAAGACTTTTTTTAACGAGAAGGGCACATCCGGTCACATAGTCTGATTCTACAGGTATTTCGTCAATTGTATTGTTGTCGATTTCATCAGAGTGTGGAGTGTATATAAAGCCTGATGTTTTGTTAAGTTCAGCACCGGCAAAAGATATTTTTTTTGGTTCATCGAAATAATATACTTTCGGACCCAACATTCCGGCATCCGGATGGTTTTCACCGTAGTTGACCAGGATATTTAAAAAATCGGGAGAAACAACCGTATCATCATTAAGAAGAAGAACATAATCAGCCTGGTTTTTCAATGCCTCTTTTATGCCCAGATTGTTTCCGCCGGTAAAGCCTATGTTAGAGGGGTTTTGAATAATTCGTGTTTTTTCTTTTGTGGTTTCACAGACACCGTTTAAGCTGTTTGAACCGTTATTCACTATTATAATGTCATAATTATCATAAAGAATCTTGTTGAGAGAAGTGAGACAATCTTTAAGACATGAAATATCTTTCCAATGAACAATAATAATAGAAACTTTAGGCTGAGGGTATGACATATAGTTAATGTCTGATACCGTAATATTGAAAAATTAAATCATCAAAAACATGAATAAATCTCTTTGCTACATTGGGCCAGTCATAGGCTTCTTTGGCAATCTCTCTATCAAGGGTGTTTGGTAATTCTTTATCGAGAATTTCTAAGATTACTGTTCTCCATTCATAATAATTTTTAACAGGTATAAACTTGCCGGCTCCAAATTGTTTCATTCTTTCTACCGTTTCACCGACAGGCGTCGACAGAACGGGCAATCCGCAAGCCATAGCCTTCATGACCGAAACAGGCCCTCCTTCGTCCGTAGCAACCGATATATATATATCTGAGGCCCAATAAATGTTTCTTAATTCCTCAACACTTACATAGGAATGTAAAAGAGCTTTATTCTGTTGTAGCAGAGGTGCAGCGAGTGAATCAATCAATTTTGTATTAGTCTCGTCCCCATGTCCAGTTATATTCAGAAAAAAGTCATCGCGATCTGCAATTCTACCAAAAATTTCCAATAGTTTGGCTGATTGCTTACGAGGTTGGAAATTACCGGTGATCAAAAAAACCATTTTATCTTGAGGAATATTTAGGCGCTGGCGTATAGACATTTTAATATCAGGCGATGGAACAGGTATCCAATAGTCAAAATCGCACCCCATAGTAAGCTTTTCTGTACGACCATTATAAATTCTTTTAACTTCTCTTAATGCTGATTCAGCCTGTTCAGAGATTACATCGATATGCTTGAGGAGTTTTTTTTGGCAGAGGTGTTCTATGATGATGTCTAAATAGTTTAAAGGCCTATGGAGTCCTAGCATTTCGCTTAAAGGAGACTTGAACATACCATGTCCAAGAAGAAAGACTGGAAAATTCTTTCCAGGTCCAAACAACTCTAGGATTTTCTTAAAAAATGGGACGTACAAACCATAGGTTGCATGAAATGTTAAAATCATTGGATCATTCTTTAGATTATTTAGGCGTGAAATCATTTTTTCTGAAAAGAATCCATTTTTAGATTTGATCCCTGTTTTGTAGGATTTTTTCTCTGCAGGGAAAAGGTGATGAGTCACTCCTGTTTCTATTTTCTTTGAGTAAACCTTATCAGTCCGATAGTCAGGCTGCCAAACTTCCCAGTCGTATTTATCAGACTGTTTGAGAACTTCTTCTCCCAATAAATCGGGCCACTCACGGGTCCAGAAACCGAGAAAGCCCCCGTCAGGTTTTTCCCAGAACAGATCGGGTTTTTTATCAGGAGAGAAGTGATAGGCCGGTTCATGGGGCATGATGTTTATTATTCTTGGCTTGTCTTTGGCTTTCATTTGTTTTTTTAAGCTATCAATTCCATATAATGCGTTTCGAGTTTTTTGCCGATATTTTCAAGAAGAAAATTTTCTATGGCAAAGAGACGTCCCTTTTCCCCCAGTTGAATACGCTTTTTGTTATTGCTGTATAGTTTGCTTATGTACCTTGCATATTGCCTGTAATTGTCAGTTCCTGTAAAGTAACCGCATTTTTTTACAAAGTCTTTATGACCGTTGGCAATGCGGCTCTTATGAGAGATTACAGGTTTGCCGTGGATCATTGCTTCGGCAATATTGAGTCCGAAAGTCTCACCGTCTTTTCGGGCATGAGCGAGAATATCAATAGTATTGAAGAACGAGGAGATTTCATTGTCTGATACAACAGGCTCATTGATAAATTTTATTTTTTTGAGTCCCGTCTCTTTTGCCATTTTTATCATAGCTGGAGGAGGGGATTGAACCAGATAGATAATATCATAATCGGTTTTTTCTTCGATGGTTTTAAGGGCGAGCAGGGAAATGGGGTCAAAGATATGGTCATCCGGTCTTCCTATACGGCCCATAACAAAAGTGGTGGGAGGAATATCAAGACTGTTTCTTAAGTCGTTGTTATGAACAGGGGGTTTAACAGGATAATAAAGATATCCAATCTTTCGTTTTAAAGAGCCACCTGATTTTAAAAGAGGTTTATTTATATACAGGGTGAGATCGATTACCTCTGTAGGGTCAAATCCGCCGAAGACATTAGTTTCGACGCATTTGTTTATATAATTTTTTAGCTTTGGGACTATTGGAAATTCATCGGGGCGTCCGCTTCGATGAATGTGAAAGATATCCGGCTGGATTTTTTCCGCTATTTGGAAAAATTCTTCTTCAGTTGAATAAGAGAGCACCCTTTCCTGGCTCAGAATATCCTGAATCAGTTTTTCTCTATGGCCGCCTGATTCGTCTGTTTTTTGCCGGTTGTGTAAGCAATAGCAGTCATGGCCGGCATTGTGAAGATATTCTAAAAAATACTGCATACATTTTTCGGTTCCACCCATGCTAAGCTGATGAGAATATTGTATGATTTTCATATCTTTTTTTAACTACTTAAGATGCTTTTTGGTAAAGAGTGAATAGATAGCACCAGCAGAGAATCCTATTGAATAGATAAGCTCATATAGAACCATGTACGGTTCTTTTTTTTTAATCCCTATGTTGAATCCTTTAACGAGTTTTGTCAAAGGATTGTTATAAAATAGTGAGGCCGAGGTTGCCCAAAACCTTTTATCGCTTTCTACAGCAGCGTTCTTTCCCCTCCATGCGGAATGGATGAGGAGTTCTTTTGCATTCTCAAGATTACGATGATAGCACTGGGCACTAATTATTATTTTTGCTGGCACTTTTGTACGTTTAAAAATTGCTGTGTCTTCTCCCCATCCTTTTTTTTCAGAGTGTCCTCCAGAATCTAAAAAGAAGTCTTTACGGACAGCTCGATAAACTTGTTCTTCGTTTTCCGGAGGCGGGTCTAAAGGCTGGCGTCTCTTTTCAGGAAGGCCCAGATCATATGTTTGACACCTCGCCCATACATTTTCCCAGTTTGAAACTAACTCGTTCCAGTGGCACGTGGCAATAGTTTCACCTCTTATGATTGGCTCAATCATCTTTGACACATAATCAGATGCCAATACCATATCCGCGTCGATCAAAATCAAGATATTGCCTTTTGCGTTGCGAGCACCAAGATTGCGGGCGGCTCCCGGACCTTTATGATTTTGTTTCAGGACCTTTAGATTTAAATCTTCACAGATTTTGGCAGAACTGTCTTTCGAACCGTCATCGACTGTGAGTATTTCTATGGGTTTAAAATCCTGGTTTGAAAGGGATGTGATGCAGTCTTTGATGCAATTTTCTTCATTATATACTGGAATAATAACAGAGACATGCGGCTTTTCAATTGGTCTGTATCGTGTCTGGTCGAACAATATAATCCTTTTTGAAAACCTTCAATTTTTAAAAGAACAGTCGATGGCTATTTGCTAATTCATCGAAGTTTCGAAGCTCAGGAATTATTTTGTTTAGCAAATTCGTATCTATCTTTTTCCTTATCGACTCAACTTATAAGAGAAAAACTCTTTTTGCTAAACCCGGGTATTTTTTTACTGAAGAATATTGTTTGAGATCCATAATAAATCTTTTCTCAAATGCTCATTCTTTCGGAATATGTGTCTCCAATTCTAGGAGTTAACGCATCGCCAGTTAAAATAATAATTATGATATCAGTATTTAAACTCTTTCGTTCCTTTAAAATTGCTTGATGTCAATGACTTGATTTCCTCTAATTGTTCATCTGAGAATATCTCATCGACATCATTGTAGATGTAGTATTTAGCCTTATTATTAATTGTCGGGATTGATCGACACCTTCCAAAATTTTCTTCTCCAGCGATATGTTTGTTTAGGTCTTTTATTACTTTAAACTCTTTGCCGGGGACTTTTAAATATTCGTACGAGATTTCTCTGATACTATCTTCAAATCTCTCTAAAAATTGGTTAAACATAAGTTTCTTTCTTGGTTCACCTCTTGTATTGCGTTCTCCCTCTACCATGATAATATGATCACAAACCCTGCTCAAGGTTTTGAGTTGCAGAAATAGAAGTTCGATTTCATTAAAAAAACAGTTATTCCAAGGCAAGAATACATTAATACCCCCTTTTAGAAGTTTTCCAAATATAATAACAAGATTACTCGAGAGTTTAATTTAAATTAGAATAGATTGTTTCTACAAGCCTTCTTTTAATTTCTCCCTATATAATTTTGCACCTTCAAACAACGTGTCTCCAGCATAATCATTGTTGAGAAATTCGTAATCAAAACTCTTTTCCCAAATAAATCCTAGTTCAAAATCACCCGATACCTTTTTTTTGTTTATCCATTCTATATTAGAACCTCCAGGACCTCTGTGAATTTTTTTTAGAATTTCAGCAATCATATCTATTTTTATTTTTCCTAGCATATGAATAATATAATTAGATTTTATAAAATAATTGGTTATCGGCAACTTAGGAACGATGCGCAATTTGTCATTGTCTAACAAGGTAAATATCCATCTGTGATGAAAATAACCGACCCAATAAAGGGACTCGACACAGGATAATTCAGAGTGTTTGTTAGGCATGGCAATGAACCCAGCTTTTGAAATTGAAATTAATTTGCGAATCACAAAATCTGGTCGTCTTATATCTTCTAATGTATGAGTACAGATTGAAAAATCGAATTGTGGTTGTTCTACTTTATTCCAGACGTCTTCCTCATTTATATTACCAATAAATATTTTTTTTGATGTTTTGAAATCTTTAATATCAATATAAGCATCAACATATTTATCACACCAAGGATTCTTGCCCCCCCCTACATCAATGACCTTATAGCTTGGATTATTACCTTTATTCTTTTCCAAGTATTCAATTACTTCTTCTCGAATGTTCTCATCACTTTTACGGATTATAGGCATATGAGAATTGTTTTCCTGTTAAAATGAAAATCTGTTTGCAATTTTCTTCCAAATTAATGAAATGAATGCGTTTCTTTTACTTTGTTTAACTTTCACTAGATCGTATTGTTTAAACACATTTTGTAAAGCCTCACGATAAGCATTCAGCGGATTAGGATTACTATCCGACTGATATAAAAAGAAACCAAAACCACTCACATGACATTCCTTGGTTAACTCCAACTTTGGATAAGGAAGGGATTTCCAGAAATCAAACATATCGTTCATTCTGATATCATCCAAAACCACTATAGCTCCAGGGTTACATAAATGCTTATAGATATTCCATTCAGAAGAGGCTTGGGCAAATGTATGATCGGTATCTATGAATAGCATATCTATGCCAATGGGTAGGTCATCACGAAAAATATTCAAATTTAGATCATTGCCAAAGAAAAATTTAATACGAGGGTCTTTAAATACTTCTGGAGGAACAAAATCTCTAATTGCTTAATCAAATCACAACTTATCAACTTGGCTTGACTCGACATCTCAGAGAGCATCATGAGAGTGCTCAACCCAAAACTATTACCAACTCAAGAATTAAGTTTGGCTTTACAGTCTTTACTAAAATGGCTAGCCATTGATAATAAAAGGATTTACCATCTGTGTTATATAGGTATCCTAAATATTCTTTGTTGACTCTTGAAAGTAGTGAGTTTGGTATTTGATAATAATGGCTGTATAAAATGATTTTATTATGTATTTCTTTAAGGAAATTTTCTCCTGATTGTTTATCCATAGGTTTAATTCACAGTTTTGAAGAATTTATTTGGATTCTTGATAAGTGATAGAACCATCAACGAGGAATTTGCTTTCTTTCTCAAAAACGGAGTAACCTGATTGATAAAAATCTCCGTCTACAACATCTATATTTGCCAACCATAATATATAATCAGAAGGCTCACCACCTGCCACTAAGTAGGTATCTAACCTGTAGCGTTCGGGCACGAGAGGAAATTTTCTGATTTTGAAAATAAATTTTCCTTTGGGCGGGATTCTTTCAAATGTTTGTCCTGTAAACCTTGTTCCAAATTGAAAAAGAGGCTCTCCCGATTGCCTTGCCACCACAATCTGGAAATTTACATTTTCAACTTCATTGTTTGATTCTGTAACATAGTCAAAAACAAAACAAACCGTCTCTCCATTTCGAACATGATCAACCTTCTCTCCTTTTTCATTTTCAAGATAAAAGTTGGTAAGCTTTACTTTACCAGTACCCTTGCGATCCGTGCGCTGACTTATTAGTGTCCCTTTTTGAGATATTTCTGAAAATTGATCCAGGTAAAAAGAGACGGCTTCACTCGCAGGGCCGGAAAATGCAATCTTACCATTTTCAAACAAAATTCCTCTTTGACAAATGCTGGAGATTGCCGACATATTATGACTCACAAAAAGTACCGTCATTCCTCCCTGCGCCACTTTTTGCATCTTGTCCATGCATTTTTTCTGAAAGATGGCATCTCCTACTGCTAATACTTCGTCTACAAGAAGAATTTCAGTTTCTAAGTGGGCCGCTACTGAAAAGGCGAGTCTCATATACATACCACTGGAATATCTTTTGACAGGGGTATCAACAAATTTCTCGAGTTCGGCAAAGGTTACGATTTCATCAAATTTCCTTGTTATTTCATTTCTATCCATCCCCAGGATAGCACCGTAGAGATAGATATTTTCATGCCCTGTCAATTCAGGATGAAATCCGGTTCCTACTTCAAGAAGGGACCCTATTCGTCCTTTTAATTGGGCTCTACCCTCTGTCGGTTCCGTGATTCGAGATAGAATTTTAAGAATAGTAGTTTTGCCGGCCCCATTTCTGCCGATAATTCCCAGAACTTCGCCTTTTTTGACCTCAAAGGAGACATCCTTTAATGCCCATATGGTTTCAGCTTCAGGCACGGGTGCTTTTATATTAACTATTCTACGAAAGGGGGCTTTTACAGCATCAACAAGAGTATCCCTAAAAGTCTTGTAGCCCTCTCTCGCCCCGATCCGGTAACGCTTGGATAGGTTTTCGACTTTTATGACTGTTTCACTCATAATAAAAGATATTAAATTTAAATAACATCTGCGAATGTCTTTTCCATTCTTCTAAAATAAAACATGCCTGACAGGAATAAAATAAAAATAATAACCGTGGATATACCAAGCATTGTCCAGTTAATAGGGCGGTGTCCCAAAAGAGATGAGCGATAGGCATCGATGACTCCACTCATTGGGTTGAGAGCAAGGAGCCAGCGGTATTTTTCCGGAACAAGATTGACCGGATAAATTACAGGTGAAACGAACATCCATAATTGAACTAAAAATGGAATGACATATCTTATATCTCTGTACTGAACATTAAGGGCCGAAAGCCATAATCCCACACTCAATGCACAGAGAAACGTGAGTCCCACAAGAAGAGGAAACAACAAAAAACCAAAACCAGGGATAAATTGATAGTAAAGCATCATTCCGAAAAGGACCAGCATGGCTACAAAAAAGTCAAGAAGACCTGCTAATGAAGCACTTGCAGGGATTATGATTCGTGGGAAATAGATTTTTGTAATAAGGTTGGCACTCCCGACCAGGCTGTTGCCGGACTCGGATAAGGCATTAGCAAAATAGGTCCAGGGAAGAAGCCCGGCATAAACAAAGATTGGATAAGGAATACCCTCAGAGGGCATTTTGGCCATCCGTCCAAAGAAGAGTGTAAAAACCACCATGGTGAGAAAGGGCTGAATAATAGCCCATAATCCCCCCAGAATAGTCTGCTTATATTTTACCTTGATGTCCCTTTTGGTGAGAAAATAGAGAAGCTCTCTATAATTCCATACTTCTCTGAGCTCGAACGGTATCCATCCCTTTTTTGGCTCGATAATCGTTATATTTGAGTGAGAATTGAACATTTTTTAGTAACCCTTTTTCTGTGAATCAGGCTGGTTGCTTTTCTGCTTCAGCTGCAAGCTCTAAAAGATCCTTCTCTCTTCTCTCCAAAATAGGCAGCAGGACGACAATTCCGGCAACCAGCCAGAACGGTTCCATAATTCGGACGATGATGAAGGTATTAGCTCCTAAACCGTGGAAAACCAGCCCGACAAAACCGCTTAAAAACCCTATTATGATTCCTTGATTCAAGGGATCGGATGTCAATTCGAGATTTTGTTTGGCCGCTTTGAATATCGAATGTAAAAGAAAGAAAAAAGTTGCGAGTCCAAGAAGACCCGTTTCTACTAAAATTTTAGGATATTGAGCATCCATGAAGTGAAGATAGCCTGTTACGCCGTAGCCCAGGATCGGTTTCTTTGCAAAATCATTCATTGCCCTGTTCCATGACTTGAGACGGTCCGAAGAAGAAGTGTCTAATCTGACTTTTCCAAATTGTAGCTGTCTGGGGTCCTTCTGCTGGGAATAGGTAAAAGCGATCCTTTCTTTTACCGATACAGGGACGATAAAAGTTGCTGTAGATGAGCTTACGATGATGCAAAAAAGCAGGAAGAACAACAATCCCTTTTTTTTGCTGAAAGTAAGTAAAGCAAGATACATAGCAATAAAGGCAAGATAGGAAGTTCTTGATAGGGTGAAAACAAAGGCAAGAAAAGCGGTTACTAAAACGACCAGCAGCGCTACTTTGTAATAATTCTTTTTTTCACCGATGTGCAGAAGAATGCCGCTTGCAACAGCGATCATAAAAACGAGGTATCCGCCGAAAGTATTAGGCTCGCCGATCTCTCCTTCAAAGGGGGCCGAAACCCTCAGGCCGGTCGGGATCTGGGAAATTCCGTATAAAGAGACCAGAAAGCAGACTAAAAGAGCGCAGAAGATAAGCCTCCTTGTCTGTTTTTGAGTGTGGAGATTGTCGACGACCATAAAATAGACAAAAACATATTCTATATATTTAAGGACAAAAAAGAAACCGTTCAAAAAACTTACCCGACCCATCAGCATTCCCCAGTTCGTTGCGATAGCGGCTATAAAGATATAAAGGGCAATAGGGATATTGATGGGCGTTTTTAAAAACAGTCCAAGTTCTTTATGGACCGCAGTTTTGGCAAACCAGCTGAACACAATGATTGTAAGGATAAAATCGTCCATGCGAAAAGTAAGTCCTCTTTCGGAAGCAGATCCACCTCCGCCTATTAAAAACTCAGGACCGAGCAGCATGGAAAAAATTAAAATATAGAGGGCGGCTTCCGAGTTGAGAAAAGTAGCCACAAATAAGAGGATAATGATAAGGGCTGCCAAAACATAAATGGGAAGCGTTATCTGTGCCAGATAAGCCGCAAAAAAGGAGCAGAGTATGAGTGAAGCGAAAAATAAAAGGGTTATTAAATTTGCACGTTCCATATATTCGAATGATTGAGGTTTCTTTTGATTCTTATTTACTGCAAAGAGAAAGACTCAGCTTCGCCCTCTCAATTACATACTGATTCATAAGACTTTATTTTAAAATTTTAACATGTTTCTTTTGAAAAGGAAATCAATTAATCTGGATTACTTCTTTTAAAATTTGAGAATATTTCGATACTGGTCTTTTAGGGTTTTTATCTTCTGCTGGATAGTTTTCTGCAAATTGGACATGAAAGGTCTTAATTCATGGATGTTTTTTTCCCAGAAAAAACCACCGACAAGGAAGAGAAGAGAAAAGATGATAATCAGGATTTTTTTGGTCGTACGTAAAGATTTTTTTGTTTCTGTTTTATGTTTTTTCTCTTTTTCATCTATCGGAGCAGGTTCTGGTTTTTCTCTTTTGATTTTTTCAGAAATTTTTTGGTAGAGCCTTTTAAAAAATCCAACAGGGGACTCTCTGAAAGATTGCTTTTCCAAGAGCTCTTCTTCTTCAGCATAAGAATAATATTCATAGTAGCTTTTTCCGTAAAGATCCGGACTTATCTTGGCAGTAAGGCCGTTAAGAACAATTCCGAAGACATGGGCCTTAACATTTTCCATACGAACCTTGGCCTGTCTCAGGGCTCCTCTGGCAATCTTTCCTACCTGATAGACGAGAATAACTCCGCCTGTCTTGGAACCCAGAATAGCGGCATCAGTTGCCGGAAGCACGGGAGGGGTGTCGAAAATGACAATGTCAAAATCTTTTTCAAACTGAGTGATGAGTTCTGCCATTTTCGTCGAAGAAAGGAGTTCAGCAGGATGGGATACCTTTGTTCCCGCGTTGATGATGTTTAAATTATCGATTCCGGGTGTCATCATGATCTCTTCCATTCCCATCTGGCCGACCATGATATCTGTCACGGTCTTTAACGCTTCTTGCACATCGCAGTTTCCGAGAATGATATCGGACAGTCCCGGCTCTTTATCAATTCCGAACACTTTATATATTGAAGGCCTTCTCAAGTCACAGTCGACAATAAGGGTTTTGTGTCCCATCTGAGCCATTGTCAGGGCAAGGTTCAAGGAGGTTATTGTTTTTCCTTCTCCGTGAGTAGCGCTGGTAAAGAGAAGAGACTTCAATCCTTTTTCCATACCCATAAATTGAATATTGGTTCTAAGGGAACGGAAACTTTCGGCAATAGGCGACTTGGGGGCGAAGTGAGAGACAAGCCTGGCATTCTTCTCCAGTGCCTTTATATCCCTCTCCTCATGGCTTTTCTCTGCAATGATATCCTGAATTTCTTCCATGCCGATATGGGGGATGATTCCCAGGACAGGGACACTGATATAGTCCTCTACATCCTCAATTGTTCCGATAGATGTGTCGAGCGTTTCCGCAATAAAGGCAAAGACGATACCGAGAATTGTTCCCATCAATAATCCTATGAAGCCCGTAAGAAAGGTTTTAGGAGGATTGATCGGTCCTCCCGGTTCTATGGCTGGCTTGATAATCTTAACCTCTTCAACCTTTTCAGCTTCCTGAATCAGGCTCTCCTGATGTTTGGACTGCAACAGGTTATAGAGTTCGACATTCATCACCACATTTCTTTCAAGCCTGGCCAGCAGCAGACCGGCTTCCGGAAGTGTTTCAAACCTGTCTCTTATCGCTTCTATCTTTTCACTGAGCATTGTCTGTTGCCTTGTCAACGTATTTATCTGTGATGTGACTTCTTTGATCATGGCTTCCGTAATACTTTTGCTTTCGTTGCTAAGCGTGATAACATCAGGATGGGTTTCCGTATATATTTCCAGAAGGTTGTTCCGCTTAATATCGATATCGACCAGTTTCTGATGAAGCGATAAAAACAAGCGAGAGAACTTTCCATAGATAAGGGAGGGAAGGGGTTCCTTGGACAGTCCTTTATGAGTGGCAAGATGTTCTTTGATTTTCTTCAACTCATTAATGAGCCGTATAATCCTGCCATTCTGGGACTCCATATCAACAAGCCCTTCAAAGGCTTTATTCTGTTGCGTATCGAAAGAGACGAGGGTGTTTTTTTCTCTGAATTCTCTCAGTTCTTCCTCGGCTTTTGTTACTTGACTCCCTATGATTTTGAGCTGTGCCTCAATAAATTTTCTGGCCTTGACTGCCCTTTGATTCCTTTCTTTAGTATTTTCTTCGCGATAAACCTCTGCAACAGTATTGGCGAGCTTCTGGGAAAACTTGGCATTAGAGGTGTTCGTAGTAATGTCAATGATATTGGTAAAGCCGTCTACGGAGGCATCCACGCGGCTTTTCAAGCCGAGTACCTTTTGAAGAAGAAGATCATTTTCCCGGACTTTTTCTGAGGGAATTGTTCTATCGATAATCCCGAGCCTTTTAGCGACAAGCTCTATAGTAGGAAAGCTGACAACAACCTTTGCCTGGGTTTCCAGATTGTCCCCTTCTGTATAGGATACGACCTGGAGTATCAGGCCGGCCATCGTTGAAACTTTTTCTATTTTTACGCTTGCTGTGGCCTCGTACTGGGGAAGCGGTTTAAGAAAGTAAGCAAAGAGGAAGCTGAAAAGCCCCATCATCACGACTGTTGAGATAACAATGGCTATTTTCTTGCGGATGATCCGCCAGTAATCTCTTAAGTTAATATCGTAAGCAGGCATTGTTTTTTTATATGTTAAGAGTTAGTTGAAGGCGTCGCCAGGACTAAGCCCTCCGACTCCTATGTTTCCACCCGTATTGAATCTCAGGAAGCTTCCCCCGGTTGTATAGGTATCCCTTAACAGACCCATGAATATAAGGGAGTTTGCCAGGTTTTGGAGTTTCGTAAAAAAGTCCTGTGCCAGCTGTATCCTGTCTCTTGGAAGATAGACAATATCTCCATTTTGCAGCCGGATATTCTGGCCGAGATCACCCTGTCTGAATAATCTTATTCTGTCTACCGGTATGATTTTCGGATTGGCAAAATCTCCCCTTATGACACTGACATATCTGCTTGAAGTGAGGGGATTAAATCTTTTGGCTTTTGTAATGGCTTCGGCAATATTGACTTCACCGACAAACTCGAAAACCTGCGGTTCTTCAAATTCACCCAGGATGTAGACCTTGCTTTTGGTAATTCCTGCGCCGGCAAATGGATTTGTGGGAATGAAAATCCGGTCTCCTGGGAGAAGAACGGGGTTTTCGCTGACAGGTTCTATCAGGGCCTTTGAAAAATCCAGGGTCCGTATTCTGTTTCCCCGGTAAAGAGTGACATGAAGCAGATCTGCCGTCGGCCTTACCCCTCCTGTACTCCATATCATTTCCAGAAGGGTTGTTTTCCCTTTGAGATATTGCTCATGTCTTAAACTGATCCCGGTTGTTACATTAAAATCTCCCATGAGGGTTATCTTTTTACTTAGAAATTCTTTAACCGTAACAGCGATTCTCGGTTTTTTTATGTATTGTTTCAGCTGCTCGGTTATGAGGTCGTCTATCTGGTGAGTTGTTAGACTCTCTACCGGAAGGTCGTCGAGGAAATAATATGATATTTTTCCGTCATTCCTGACTTTAACGTTGGTAGTCGTGCGTATTTTACCAGCCCAGCTTGTTATCTCCAGCACATCTTTCGGGCCGACAATATATACCGGAGCGCCGTCGATTTCAATAAAGGCCTGTCTGTTAAGCTCGGAAGCGCTGTCCGTTTCATCTTCGTCACCTGCTTTTGCAAACTTGAAATGGTTATAAGAAAAGCCGTTTGTTTCTAATGTTTTAAAAGAGATCTTTCTTGCCGCAGAATGGTTGTTGAATCCTTCTGATGGCTCACGTGTTAAAAAGTATTTCTTTTTAATTTCGCGGGACAGGGGGATCAGCTTGATTCCCTGCCCGTGACTTATTGCCAGAAGATCGATCTGACTGTCTTTGTTAATATCAAAAGAGGTGAAGGCATAAATCGTGCTAAAGGAAGGCAGATAATCGGGGCCTTTTTTCCACTTGTTTCCTGAAGAGAGCCAGACCCTTAGTCCCTGAGTGTCAAAAGAACCGGCAAAGATGTCCTTTATTCCATCATTGTTGATATCGATGTTGACGATATTCCAGAAGCTTCCTGTGCTGGTGGGGGTGGTGTATTCCTTCCATCCCAGATGGCCGTTATGAAGCCAGATCTTTATCCCGTGAATAAAACTGCCTGCAATAATATCATTATGGCCGTCGTTATTGAGATCAGAAACCGTAACGCTTAAGAAATTACCGTTTGTTGCAGGAGGATAAGGTGATGGTTTCCAGCCTCCCTTTCCATCTCCTAAAAATACCTTGATACCGCCGTAGGGCTCGAAGTCTGCTGTAGCAATATCGAGAATTCCATCCCCGTTAATATCTCCCAATGAAAAGTCCTGAAAGGGATTATCGAGTTTTATGCCTGAAAGGGTCAATTTAGGGCTGTTTGTTTTCTGAAGCCAGATGTTGATACCGCCGGTATAGACCTTTTTTGTTTTGTGGTTCGTTAAGAGCCCGGCAATATCCATCCTGCCGTCATTATCAAAGTCACCCGCTTTCACCTTTAAGTATATCTTCTCATCAGCAATCTTTTCTTTTAATATCCACTGGTTGCCTCCGTTGAGAAAGAGATGGATTCCGGGGTTCTTTTTCCCTCCGCAGAATATGATATCGACCTTACCGTCATTGTTGAAATCGGCCGATTCTAAAGCGAGAACCTCTCCTTTTGTTTTTATGGAAGAGGGCAGGGAGGGATTGGCACCGCTCATTTTCATAACGATTTCTCCAGAGGGGTATTTTGCTTCGGCAATATCGAGAAGCCCGTCATTGTCAAAATCAGCGACAACCAGTCCGACATAATGAGTTCTGCTGACAAAGTTTTTTTCTACAGCAGATGCAGGGTCATTTAAAGGGGGGGAGTTATAGTAGGTTTTTTGGGTGCAACCATACAAAAGCATACAAACTGTAAAGAGTACAACAACCCTTTTCAATTTATATATTTCCTCCTTTAAAATATTGGGATTAATACTATTAAAATATAAGATAAATTTGGAAGATTTGTCAAGGAAAAAACAATATATTGTATGTAAAAATTATCGGGATACAATATTTTGTGTTTAAGCGCTTTTTTCATGAATATTACGAATCAGGAGAAAAACCTGGAAATCTTTGTTGAAATGATGAAAACCGGACTCAAAATTCACTGGAAATAAAATAACGAGAGGACTTTCAAAATGATATCTCAGGGGCAGGATTTTTTCATAAGGATATTTTTTATTGACCCATAGTTTTTTTCTGTTAAAATTACAGTGTTTTGGTGAAAATAACGGCGCCTGGCCGTTTTTTCCAGAAAACTATCTGGGGGTATGCATCAAAAAAAAATCTTAACCGAGAGAAAGTTGTTATGAAACAGAAAAGAGAATATCTGAGAATAGACGATTTTATTTCCTTTGAGTATTCGTATATGGAAAGAGCTGAGTATGAAAGGGTTAAGAACGATTATCTCGCAAAGACCAAGGCAGCCGGACAGCGGGCAAACCCTTCGATAGCTTTATTTGTTCAAACTGCATCAGAAAGCAAGGGAGAAAATGAGGCTCTTTCTGATATGAACTCCCCGCTTATCCCGATGCTGCTCAGTCTGGATAAAAAACTTGATATGATTATCAGTCTTTTGGACGAAAAGGGTGAGAAACAGAAAATGCTGCAAAAAAAGACCATAAAGGTTAATATAGGCGGTATGGGTTTGAGGTTTCCTGCGGAGGAACAGTTCAAGAAAGGGGATATATTGGAGCTGAAGATGGGTTTTCCGCTGGTTCCTCCTGTGAATATATTGGCTTTGGGAGAGGTGGTAAGAACAGAAAAAGAACAGGGGGAGGAACAGCTTTTTCAAACTGCTATAAAATTTGCTGTTATTGATGAAGAAGACAGGGAAAGAATTATCCGCTATATTTTTCAAAGACAAAGAGAGTCAATCAGGGCCGAAAAACAAAGTGATCAAAATTGACAAACAAGCCGTCTATCTGTCTTCTGCCTTTATCAGGCATCTATTTCATCTATCGATTCGGTGATATATAAAAAGGGCGATTTGATCAGATCAATAATTTTTTCTTCTTTCAGCTTTTGTCCTTTTGTGTTTAAAAGAATCTTCACAACCGGCCGTAACGGTTGAACCTTGTTCGTTTCAACGACCTTTCCTATTTCATTCGAATTTAAACGGACAAAGCTGTCAAGCGGGAATATCGATAATTCCGAAAGAAGTGCCTTCATGATTTTCGGTGAGAAGTGGTGCTTCTCGGTTTCGATAATCTGACGAATCGCATTATAAGGAAGGATTCTCTTCCTCTGAGGCCTGTTGTGAGTCAGGGCCTCATAGACATCCACAATCCCGATTATTTTTGCGCATTCGTCTATCTCGTCTCCTTTCAGTCCCTTGGGGTATCCCTGCCCCTGTTCTCTCTCATGTTCCTGGTAGATTATCTCGGAAAGCCATTCGTATTCCCTGCTCAGAACTTCTGAAATAATCTTATGTCCGTGTCCAGGATGCTTTTTGATCAGCCCTAACTCGCTTTCGGTTAGTTTTCCGGGTTTCGCAAGGATTTCCTCGGGGATTTTTGTTACCCCGACATCATGAAAAAGGGCAGCCATTCCCAGCTTTATTAATTCATCATCACTGTATTTGAATCCAATCCCCATCTTTGTAGCAAAAATACAGACATTGGCTGAGTGAGATATGAAGTTGTCCGGGAGATCGCTTTTATAGACGGTTTTAAAATATAACTCATCGTTTTCCTTGATACTTTCGATCATTTTCGTAAGGATATCAGAGCCTTTGTCAACTGTGAAGCTGAGATTTTTTTTGCACTTTGAAAAGATATCGTCAACGAAATGATAGGCCTCATCATAAAGAATGCCTACATCCTTTTTATACTTTTCCTTGTCCTTGGCAGTCGTTTCAAGCCCTTGTTTCCTAAGATTTTCAATAGTCTTTAAACTTATCTTTTCTTTTTCGGGTGCTTTTTTCCCCCCAGATTGATCCTTGAGAGGTGAACCCTCGCCTTTAATGAGGTCGCTTAATCGTATCATTTACTTCCTATCCTCTACTACTTTTTTTATGGTTTTCGAATCGATAACCTTCAACTGTAGCGTGCAGCCGACAAGCATGCTCAGGTCGCAGAGATTGTTAATCTTTCGGGGAACCCCGTTTGTTTCATTGTATACCTGTTCTATCGCTTCTTTTGTAAAGATGTTCCTTGTCATTCCGGCTTTTTTCAATCGAAAGAAGATATATTTTGTCGTCTCTTCAAGAGAGAGGGGAGTAAGATGATATTTGATAGCGATTCTCTGCTCAAGCTGTTTAATCTTTTCAATCTGTTGTTTGAGTTCGGGCTGCCCGATAAGGATCAGGGTGAGAAGAAATCTGTCGTTTAACTGAAAGTTTAAAAGAAGTCTCAACTCCTCAAGGATTTCCTCTTCTTTTATGACCTGGGCTTCGTCGACGATGATGACAGTGTCTCTGCCGTTCTCGACATTTTTTAACATTCTGTCATTCAGGGCATGAAGCAGATCGGTCTTGGACTGTGATTTATTTTCTATTCCTATTTGATAGAGGATTTCCGCCAGGAAGTCGACGGGGGTAAGGCTCGGGTTCGCAATAAGGCATATATCGTGATGCTCTGTAGATATTTTTTTAATAAAGGCCCTGCTCAGGGTTGTTTTACCGCAACCGACTTCGCCTGTGAGCATGGCGGCACCTTTATGGCCTTCGGTTGCATAAACCAAACGGGTTAAAGCCTCTTCGTGATCAGGGGAATAATACATAAACCTCGGGTCCGGAACATTTTCAAAGGGAAGTTCGTTTATCCCCCAGTACTTTTCATACAAAGGTTTTCCCCCTCTTATTATTATATCAACGTTAAATTTTAATTTGTATGATTACACCTGTCAAGTTAAAACTTCTCAGGCTTTGTTCCGTTCAAAGATGATTCTTAACCCCTCCAGTGTTAAAAATGGATCGACTGCTTGAATCGTTTCGGACTCCGAGGATATAATATCGGCCAGCCCCCCAGTGGCTATGACACCGGGATCCCCCTCGATCTCCTTTTTCATCTTCGTTACGATGGCATCGACAAGCCCGGCGTATCCGTAGATGATTCCCGACTGCATGCTCCATACTGTATTTTTTCCGATAACCTCTTTCGGTTTGACAAATTCAATTCTCGGCAGTTTGGCCGTATGCTCAAACAGCGCTTCTGAAGATATGATGATACCGGGAGAGATGACCCCTCCAAGATATTCCCCCTTTTTTGATATGGCATCAAAGGTTGTTGCCGTTCCGAAATCGATGACAATAGCCGGGCCTTTATATTTTTCATAAGCGGCCACACTGTTTACAATCCTGTCAGCTCCGACATCCTTCGGATTATCATAGAGAATCGGCATTCCTGTCTTAATACCGGGCTCAATAACCATCGGGGTCAGACTAAGATACTTTTCGTACATCTCAACGATTGTCGGAAGAAGGGGAGGGACAACAGAGGATATAGCGATATCGGTTATGCTCTTTTCATTGATTTTATTCAGATAAAAAAGCTCTTTGATAAGGATTCCGTATTCATCCTTTGTCTTATTCTTGGTTGTCCTGATACGCCAGTGCTGAACAAGCTTTTTGCCGTCAAAAATACCGAATGTTATATTGGAATTCCCAACGTCCATGACCAGCAGCATAATCAAACCTCCAAAAAATTGATCGAAAAAAGCTCAATGACCGATGCTTACTATAATAAATATCACTCTTTATTCATCAAAGCAATATCTCCGCCTGTGATTTTTTCGATTTTTCCGTTTGTCTGTAAAAGGAGCGAACCGTATTCGTCGATACCGATAACCGTTCCCCTGACGGGTCTTTTTGATATTTCGGCGTCAACCTCTTTCCCGATGATATCGGTGTATCCCTGCCACTTTACCAGTATGTCTTTTTTACCTTTTGCTTTGAATGTGAGATACCATTTCTCAAATAATTCAAGAAAGACTTTTATCAGCCTGTTTCGATCGATCTCTTTACCGAATGCTTTTTTCAGAGAGGTTGATTTCTCATGAATTGTTTTTGGAAATGCCGAGGTGTCCGTATTCACATTAATGCCGATTCCGTTAACCACATAGTCTATCTTTTGCTTTTCTGTTCTCATTTCAATAAGAATTCCAGCGGTCTTTTTATGATCGATAAGAATATCGTTCGGCCATTTTATCATTGCAGGCAGAGAGGTCTCGGTCCTGATCGACTCAACAGCAGCCACTGCTGTGAGAAAGACAATGAGAAGAGAGTCTTGGGGAGAAATGGTTGGCCTCAAAATAATGGAGAGATATATTCCCGTGCCTTTAGGTGAGAGCCAGGAGCGTCCCAGTCTTCCTCTTCCCTCTGCCTGGGTGTCAGCGATAATGACCGTTCCTTCCTTTTCCCCTTGCTGTGCAAGTCTGGCAGCTTCACTGTTTGTCGATTTCAGTTCATCAAAAAGGATGATTTTTTTGCCGATGGTTTCTGTTTTTAGATTTTTTTGTATCTCTTTTTTATTCAGTTGAAGAGACATATTTGCAGGTTATATTTGAAAAAAAGTTAACAGGCCTACCAACAAGAAATATAAAAGATTCTTTTCGTTCAGCCAAAAGAGGAGAGAACATTAACCCTCTATTTCTAATATCTTTTGTAAATGCTTTTCCAGCTTAACCTGCTGTTCTTTGAGGGAAGCGTGTTGTGATTTGTCTTTTTCGATAACTTCTTTCGGGGCTTTTTTCATGTAGCCCTTGTTGGAAAATTTTTTCTCGTAAAATGCGAGTTCCTGTTTGACCTTTTCGAGCTTTTTCTCCAGTCTCTTGCTTTCTTCTTTGATGTCTGCAACACCCTCAAGGGGAATAAAAATCTCAATACCGCCCACAATAGCCGAAGCCGTTCCCTTGGTTTTATTGGAACCGGTTGTGATTGTTAAATCGCTGACCTTTGCCAGGCTCAAAATATATTCCGATTTCTCTTGAAACAGAGAAAGGTTGTTCTCTTTTTCGAAATTTAAAGTGACGTTGATCTTCTTGCCCGGAGCGATACCCATTTCACCCCTTATATTTCTAATAGCGGTGATGACATCGATCAAAAGCTTCATCTTTTTTTCTGCGTCGTTATCGATCATGGTTTCGTTGACCCTGGGATAGTCGGTAATCATGATGCTTTCACAATCGCGCGGCAGGTTCTGCCAGATTTCCTCGGTGATAAACGGCATAAAGGGATGCAGAAGCCTCAGGATTGTATCCAGTGCCGTAACAAGGACAGACTGAACGGTTTTTTTATCCTGACCGGTCGAGTTTAATCTCGGTTTGATAAGCTCGATATACCAGTCACAGAACTCGTGCCAGACAAATTGATATAAAAGGCTGGCTGCTTCATTGAACTTGTACTCGCCGAGCGCCTTTTTAACATTTCCGGTAACAGAGTGAAGACGGCTCAAAATCCATATGTCTGCCAGCTCATATTTCATCTCCCCGTTATCTGCGGAACCTTCACTATCGTCTTTCAGGTTCATCAGGGTGAAGCGGGCAGAGTTCCATATCTTGTTGGCAAAGTGCCTGTACCCCTCTATGGTATCTTCTGAAAGGCTGATGTCCCTTCCCTGCGAGGAGAGGGCTGCCAGGGTAAATCGAAAGGCATCTGTTCCGTATTTATCCACCATGACAAGGGGATTGATAACATTCCCTCTTGTTTTGCTCATCTTTTCACCGTGGGCATCTCTTATGAGGGCATGGATGTAAACATCTCTGAAAGGGATATCCTTCATGAATTTCAAACCCATCATGATCATTCGTGCAACCCAGAAGAAGAGAATATCGAACGACGTTACCAGAACCGACGTTGGATAGTAGGCCGTTAACTCCTTAGTTTTTTCCGGCCATCCCATTGTTGAAAAGGGCCAGAGAGCCGAGCTGAACCAGGTGTCCAGAACGTCTGTTTCCTGTTCGATATTGCTGCTTCCGCACTTGTTACATTTGTCAGGGTCTTCTCTGCTCACTGTTATTGCGTTGCATTCTTTGCAGTACCAGGCAGGGATTCTGTGACCCCACCATATCTGTCTCGATATGCACCAGTCTCTGATATTATTCATCCATTCAAAATAGGTGTTTTCCCAGCCCTTGGGGATGATTCTGATTTTTCCATTTTTTACGGCTTTGATAGCCGGTTCGGCCAGCGGTTTCATCCTGACAAACCACTGCTTTGAAGGTAAAGGCTCGATGACAACCTTGCACCGGTAACAGTGGCCGACCGAATGATGATAATCTTCAATTTTAATCAAGAATCCTTTTTCCTTGAGATCGCTTACAAGCCTCTTTCTGCATTCCAGCACATCCAGCCCTTCATAAATGCCGGCTTCCTTGTTCATAAGACCGGTTTTACCGATAACCTTAACCTGATGGAGGTTATGACGTTTTCCGATTTCGAAATCGTGAGGATCGTGGGCCGGTGTAACCTTTAAAACGCCTGTTCCGAATTCGGTATCAACATGTTTATCCGGGATAATCGGCAGAACCCTCTCAACAATTGGCAGGACGGCCTTTTTATTGAGATAGTCCGTGTATCTTTCATCTTCAGGATTCACGGCCAGAGCAGTATCCCCTAACATGGTTTCCGGTCTTGTTGTGGCTACGATGAGGCTTCCGCTTCCGTCCTCAAGGGGATATTTGATGTGGTAAAGCTTCCCTTCACTTTCCTGATATTCCACTTCCAGGTCTGAAAGGGCTGTATGGCATCTTGGACACCAGTTGGTTATATAGTAATCCTTATATATCAGACCCTCTTCATAGAGGCTTACGAATACTTCCCTGACAGCCCGGGAAAGGCCCTCGTCCATGGTAAAGCGCTCCCTTTCCCAGTCGCACGAAGCCCCGAGCCTCTTTAATTGCTGAAGAATTGTCCCGCCCGATTCTTCTTTCCACTCCCATACTCTTTTGATAAAGGCCTCTCTTCCAAATTCCTGTCGTGTTTGACCTTTCTCGGCAAGCTGCTTTTCCACAACGTTCTGAGTGGCGATCCCGGCGTGGTCTGTTCCGGGTATCCATGATGTGTTGTACCCCTCCATCCTTTTCCAGCGCGCAAGGATATCCTGCATGGTTACGTTCAGGGCATGACCGATATGAAGAGATCCCGTAACATTGGGGGGAGGAATGACTATTGAGTACGATTCTTTTGAAGAATTTTCATCGCCATGAGAAAACTTTCGTTCAATCCAGAATTTGTACCATTTATCTTCAACCCTTTTCGGGTCATAACCTTTTTCAAGAATAACAGCTTCCGTCATCTTATCCTCTTAATGACCAGAGCCTCCTTTTATTTTCTCGATTTCTTTCTTTATGATCGACTCTGCAATTTCAGGAACGATCTCTTTCGTGATATTTTCTACAATCTCATTGATCTTTGGGGCCATTTTTTCTATCGATTTTTTAAAAGATTCCTCGATGAGGATCCTGATGTATTTTCCTAAAGATCGATCCAGACCTTCGAGATCAATCTCCTCTTTATCGTCTGTTGCAGGGGATTCATGTTCGTCGGTTATTTCAGGAGTTTCATCGCTTGTCTTTTCTAATATTGGTTCGGGTTTTTCTGGTTCTTCAACGATTGGCGGAACCTCTTCAAGAGCCTCTTCAGATATTTCCTTTTCCTTTTTTTCTTTTTCTTTGAATATTTCTTCTACTTCATCTATTCTTTCGATGGTTTCCTCTTTCTCCACTTCTTCTTTTGGCGGTACCTCTTCTTCCTGAACCTCTTGCAGAGATATTTCTTCTCCTGTTATTTCGGTTACCTCAATCTGCTCATCTGCGAGCATATCGTCTTCTTTTATTTTTTCTATTTCATCCGGTTCTTCGGCGATGGTCTCTTCTATTTCTTCTTCTATAACTTCTTTTCTCTGCTCCTCTTCATTGATCAGCTCGAGCTCAAGTGCCTCTGAGGGAGAAATGGGCGGTTCCTCATCTTTTTCGTCGTCTTCCATTAGCAGTGTTTTTCTGTCCTCCTCGATAGAGACAGCTTCGACCTCCTCCTCGTCTTCTTTTTCTTCCTTTTCTTCTTCAAGCTCTACTTCTTTTTTTTCGGTCAGGGACTGGACCATATCCACCAGGTCATGAGACTCAAAAGGCTTTTCAATATAACCGTTCACACCTATTTTATCTCCTTTTTTCCTGTCAAATTCTTCAAAGCTGTTGATAAGAAGAATAATAGGAATATGTTTATATTCCGGGTTGTTCTTCAGTTTTTCACAGAGGTCAATCCCATTGAGACCCGGCATGGAAATATCCGCAAGGATAATGTCAGGCCTGTTCCCTCTTATTTTTTCTAAAGCCTCAAGACCGTTACCGACAATCATAACCTCAAAATCTTCTTCCTGAAAGGTCAGTTCAACCACCTTTTGAATCGTTACGCTGTCGTCTGCCAATAATATTTTTTTACTCATCTCTGTTTTCCTAAAGATTGTATTAAAAAAGTATTAAACTTTGTTGTTTTCCAGATAAGCTATGATGTTTTGTTGACCGATATCTTTTTTGTATAAAGGAGTTACAATTCCCCCGGACACGATCAGTTTAATGGCTTCTTCAGCGGTCATAGAAAGAGGGATGATATCCTCTTTGGGAACAAGAAGCAAGAATCCCGAAGTGGGATTTGGGGTTGTCGGGATAAAAACGTTGACAATATCTTTATCTGTTTTCTCTTGAATTTCACCCTTGCTGTCGCAGGTTAAAAAACCGAGGCTGTAAAGCCCTTTTCTTGGATATTCTATCATGACAACCTGTTTGAAAGCGTTTTTATTCGATATGGCAATCCCCTCGAGGATTTGCTTGATACCGTTATAAACACTTCTGATAAAAGGGATTTTATCGAGAAAGTACTCACCGAGAGCCATAAGCTCTTTACCGACAACGCTTTTTATTAATATGCCCACGAAAAATATCACGAGGATCGTTGCAACAATACCGATCCCGGGAATTTTGAACCCGTGGGGTATCGGAGCACCAAGCAATATAAGCAGATCGGTTACTGCAGGCGACAGTTTGTCCAGCTTTTTAAAAATCCATGTGAGGAGAAAGAGGGTAAAGGCAATCGGAATAATGGCGACAAGTCCCGCTAAAAAGATGTTTCTTATTTTTGATTTTATTTTACGAACCACTTTTAATTTCCCTTATTCGGTTTAACTCTTCTCTGTTTTGATTACGACATCATCTGTTTTTTTTCTTATGACGGCTGAAACCGTTTGTTTCAACAACAATTTTCAAAAAACCCAAAAATCAATTTAACATGATATATTAGAATATATTCCTAAAAAAAACAAGAATTTTCTCTTATGATAATCAGCCTTCTATCTTTTAAGCTGATATTTTCTTACGGCCTTATTGTGTTCTTTGAAATTTGAGGAAAAGTAATGTTCGCCGTTATTTTTTGCAACGAAATAGAGATAATCGACTTCAGCAGGATAAAGGGCAGCAAGTATCGAATCTTTCCCGGGATTGGCTATAGGGGCAGGGGGCAGACCACGATAAACATATGTATTATAAGGAGAATCAATTTTCATGTCTTTTTTTCTGATATTTCCGTCAAAGTCTTTCAGTGCATAGATCACCGTCGGGTCGGATTGCAGCAACATCTTTCTTTTCAATCTGTTATGAAAAACTGCGGAAATCAGTTTTCTCTCGGAATCGATCCGGGCTTCCTTTTCAATAAGAGAAGCAAGGGTTAGTATCTCGTGTTTTGAAAAATTGATTTCCTCCAGCCTTTTTTTAATATCTTCTGTGAAGAGATTATTAAGTTTTTCAGCCATCTTCTTTATGATCTCCTCTTCTTTTGTTCCTTTCGGAAAGTGATATGTGTCTGGAAAGAGGTAACCCTCAAGGCTTTTGGCTTTTATTCCCAGGGAATCGAGTGTTTTTCTGCTCTGTGCCAGGGCTGTAAATCTCTCTTTATCAAGCAATTTGTTTTCTTCAAGAAGATTCGCGATCTCTTTTATCGTATAGCCTTCCGGTATGGTCAGGGAATAGGTAATCACATCTCCTTTGAATAATTTTTCCATGATTTCGAGAGGTGTCATATTTGTCGAGAGAAGATATTCACCCGCTTTTAATTGGTTGGTGACTCCCCTGAGATGGGTCAGAATGACAAATGTTGAATGGTTCCCTACAAGATTTTCTTTTTTAAGGAGATTAGCTATTTTTTTTAAACTGTATCCTCTGGGTATCTCGATTTTCTTCACCTGTTGCAAAGAATTTGCCGGCCTGTTTAAAATCATATCAAAGTAACCCATGGCAAGAAAGGTGGCTGCAAAGAGAAATATTATCAAAAAAGGTATGATGTTCTGTTTATTAGTCTTCATTTTCTTCCTGTTTCGAAAGGAAGTCTTTCCTGTCGAGATAGTTTTGCAGGATTAACTGTGCCGCTATTTTATCGATCCTTTTCTTTCTTTTTTTCCTGCTTAAGTCTCCTTCAAGCAAGGCTTTATTTGCCATGACCGTTGTGAGTCTTTCGTCCAAAAAGATTATCTTTACATCGAAGTTTTTCTTCAAGTGTTCAGAAAAATGGATTGTTTTATTTGCCTGAACGCCTATGCTTCCGTCCATATTTTTAGGCAGGCCGACAATGATTTCTTTAATATGATACTCATCGAGAATCTTTTTAATAGCGTCGATGTCAGTTTTGATATTTGTCCTTTTTAGCGTTGAAAGGGCCTGGGCGGTTATTCCCAGTCCGTCGCTAATGGCGATCCCGATATTCTTATCGCCGACATCCAAACCGATCAATCTTTCCATTTATATTGTCGTTTTCTTTAAGACTATATTATTTTTTTCTAAAAGCGTTCCAAGGATCTTGTCCAGGTCCACAAGCGATTTATTGTAATCGATAATCGCTTTTGCGTCATTACTTTCGGCAACAGAAAGGTCTTCCTGGAATTGCAGGACATTAAAATTGGTAGACATCCCGACCTCTAATTTTCTCTTTTCAGCGTCGAGCTGTCTTTCGGCCAGAATCCTTGCGACTTTTGTTGCATGGACCCTTTTGATATTTGTTTTAAGCTGCCTGACAGCCCCTCTTACTTCCTCAATCACCCTCTGTTCGAGATTTTTCAGGGTTGTTTTAGCCTGCTCCAGCTCTAATTTTCTCCGGATGTTTTGGCTTTTTGCTTCCCGGTTCAGAATCGGGATTTCTACCTCGACCCCCAAACCCCAGAGAGGGTTTCTGGTAGAGGAGATATCATCAACAGAGTTCCCTAAATTTCCTCTTAATGCATTATAACCCCCTTTTGCCACGAAGTCCACCCTTGGAAGGAGTTGATTCCTGGCAAACTTAGACTGTATCTTGGCATTTTCTAACTCTTTTTTTGATCGTGCGTAATCAGGCCGGTATTTAAAGGCTTTTTCCAAACTTCCCGAAAGCGATATTTCTCTTACATCAAAGGGAGGGGCGTCTGTAGGAACGATGCTGACATTCCACGCATCGGCCAATGTGGTGAGATGCAATAATCTTTTTAAGCGGTCTTCCGCATCTCCGATTTCACCCTCCGCAACAATAACACCTTCCTCTCTTGCAGCGATACTGGCTTCAGCCTGAACGATTTCAATAGGCGCCAGGGTTCCTACTTCCACCTGGATTTTGTTTCTTTCCAGAAGATCCTGGGCCAGGCGCAGCGATTTCTGTTTGACCTTCAGATTTTCGATTCTAAAAACAAGTTCCCAGTAGGTATTCTGAACTTCAGATAGGATTTCCATGACCCTTTCACGAAATGTTTCATCTGATATCGCTTTGTTATTCTTGGCAATATAGATGTTTGTTTTGTTTGTATCGATACCGAAGTTTCTGAGTAAAGGCTGGGTCAGGTTTAATGTGATATTGGTTTCATATTCCGATTGAAAGCTGTTGAAAGTATCTGCATTTCTTATATTTTCAACTTCCAGGTTCAGTTCTGTTCCCAGAGTAAGTTTCTGAGTGATACCGCTTGTAAAGGTATCGGATTCGGTATCCACGGAGCTTGGTCCTCCAAATTGAATGGTTCTCGAAGTTGAAGGGCTGATCTCCTCTGATTTTTCAAAGCTCAATTCAAACAGCGGGTCAAAAACCGATTTTTCTTTAGTTACATCGGTCTCCTGTATTTCGGGATTATATCTCTCGATAGCGATATCCAGGTTGTTTTCTAATGATTTGATAATGGTATCTTTAAGAGATAGGTGGAGCTTCTTTTCCGGCACTGTGGAGGCAGATTTTAGGCTTTTGCCGCTTTTTATCTCTTCAGCGCCTAGTGAATGAGACGGTAATAACAAAAAGAGAGTGAAAAGGAAAATGAGGTGCAAGCATTTAAAGGAACTCTTTTTCATAGTAACCTCCGAAAAGGGTTATATTTTGAATGCTGTTAAGGTGATAGTAAAAACTTGGCTGTTTTCTGTCAATAGATTTCTCAATTGATGGAACGATTTATAAAGAAAGTTTTTTTTGAGAATTTTTCTCCTGAGCGAAATCGGTTCATATTGACAAAGCAAGAGGGTTTGTGTTAGCTTCAGAAACTTGAAATAAGGACAAACCGACAGAAGGTAAAGAATATCTTCTCAGAGTATCGGGTTTCATATAGAGAAGTTTTTAAAAATGAAGATTATCACAAATTACAGCCGGCTCAAGGAGAGGGTGAAAGATCCTGTTCTGGCGATAGGGAATTTCGACGGGGTGCATTTTGGCCATCAGACGATTTTGAGAACCGCTGTAGAAGAGGCAAAGAGGATAGGATGTACCCCAGTTGCCTTAAGCTTTCAGCCTCACCCCTTAATGGTGTTGACCCCCGATAAATGTCCACTCTTTATCACGCCTTTTCAAAAAAAAGCAGAGTTAATCGAGGAGTGCGGCATTAAGATATTGCTGAGCGTCAGCTTTACAAAAGAATTTTCTAAGATGAGGGCCAGGGCTTTTGCCGAGGATGTTTTGTATAAGGAAATAGGAACAAAAGAGGTTTTTGTCGGGAAGAATTTTACCTTTGGCTGGGACAGGGAGGGAGATTCCAGTACCCTGCGTGTTCTCGGTGAAGAGATTGGATTTAAAGTGAATATTGTTGAGTCTTTTAAAATTGATGATATTACGGTAAGCAGTTCAAACATAAGAAAACTTGTGGGGGAGGGCAAAATCAGAGAGGCAAAGAGTCTTCTCGGGAGATACCACTGCATAAAGGGAGAGGTAATTCCCGGAGATAAACGAGGAGCAAGGCTTGGCTTTCCCACGGCAAATATTAAGATAACGGGTTTTCTGCTTCCCGATGTCGGTGTCTATTCTTCGAAGATAAAGCTGGACAACAGGGTTTTAGGAGGCATTACCTACATCGGCTCCAATCCGACCTTTCAGAGAGGTTCTCTTCTGGTCGAATCCCATATCTTCGATTTTGATGAGGATCTTTACGGAAAAACAATTGAGGTAAGCTTTGCAGAAAGGATAAGGGGGGAGGAGGTCTTTGAAAGCGAACAGGATCTGGTGGGCCAGATTTCAAGGGATATTGAAAAGGCACGGTCATTTATCGATGAGAATAATACAAAGGGTTGAAAATGAAAAAAAACTTCTTGATAGGGATTTTAATCAGCGTATTTTTTATCTATTTAATCGTCCGCCAGCTCGACTTTAACGGTCTTTTGCTGGCGATGAAATCGGCCAATTATATCTATCTGTTTCCGCTTGTTTTGGTGTTTCCTTCCAATCTTCTGATAAGGGCTATAAGATGGCGCTACCTTGTCAATCCTTTAAAAGAAAGGGTTGGGATTCTCAGTCTTTTTTCCGCAACATCGATCGGCTTTATGGTCAACATGCTCCTTCCGGGCAGGATAGGGGAGTTTGTCAGGGCTATTGTGCTCGGTTACAAGGAAAAGATCAGCAAGACCGCATCGTTTGCAACGATTGTTGTAGAGAGGCTGATTGACGGTTTCAGTATTCTTGCCATCTTAGCCTTGATCTTACCATTCGTCACGTTTCCGGAGGAATCGGGCGTAATCGGGAAATATTTAAAAACCGCCGTATATCTTTCTTTTCTCTTCTATCTTATTGTCCTTGTATTTCTGATCTTTTTAAAAAAAGACAGGCTGCGTGTTATCAGCTGGATCCAGGTCATGCTCTTCTTTCTTCCTCACAGGATGAAAGACAGAATCGTTCAGGTGATGGACTCTTTTGCTTCCGGTTTGAAGGTGCTTGAGAACGGAACGCATATCATTCCGATAGTGATTATTTCTTTTGCTGTCTGGCTGAGCGTTGCCCTGATCAACTTTATGGTTTTTAAATCCTTTTATCTCACACTTCCTCTTTATGCCCCGGTATTTTTAGTTGTCATACAGGCTGTCGGAGCCATGTTCCCTTCTCCCGGCTTTATCGGGCCGTTTCATTATGCCAGCATTCAAGGGATGATTTTTTTTAGTGTCTCCAAGGAAGTTGCCGCAGGTGCGGCCCTTATCATGCATGCTTCCTTTTTTTTCCCCGCAATAGTGCTCGGCTTTATCTTTTTGTGGAAAGAAAATCTTTCATTTTCGGAGATCAAGAAGGTCAAAAAGGAAGGACTGTCCGGAGATTGATCGGTTTTGTGTCGTAAAAATGTCCAGAACTGAAAAGAAAAGATTGATTTGGTTTTGAAAATATGTAAAATAGTGCTGGGGCCGAAGTGGCGGAATTGGTAGACGCGCTAGGTTCAGGGTCTAGTGGGCGTATGCCTGTGGGGGTTCGAGTCCCCCCTTCGGCACCAACTCTTAATACTATGAAAATATCAAGAACAGATTCAATCCCCGGAAAGATTACTTACTCTTTAAATTTTTCTTGTAAAATCAAACCGATTTCAAAGGAGATCTCTCTATGCATTCCAAGGTAAAACCCGTCCTTATTGGAGGAGAGTGGAGACCGGCCGATGCTGTTGAAACCTTCTGTGCGGTTAACCCCAGAACAAAGAGTATTATCGATACGGCCTTTCCCGTCAGCTCGATGAAGGACATCGAGGCCGCTCTCAAAGCCGCTCGATCTGCATCCAGGGAACTCATGCAGATTTCTCCGGAAAAGATAGGGAGCTTTCTTGTATGCTATGCTGATTTTATTGAAAAAAGAAGGGATGATCTGGTCGATACGGCATACGAGGAGACGGCTCTTCCCAAAAGCCCGAGACTTAATGATATTGAAATTCCGAGAACAACAGAGCAGCTGAGAAAAGCGGCTGAGGCGGTAAAAGAGAGATCATGGACAATGCCGACGATCGATACGGAGCTGAATATCCGTTCGATGTTCGGCCCTCTCGGGGGCCCGGTGGTGGTTTTTGGCCCGAATAATTTCCCTTTTGCCTTTAACGGTATTTCCGGCGGAGACTTTGCAACGGCAGTCGCGGCAGGGAACCCCGTTATCGTAAAGGCCCATCCCCATCACCCCTCCACAACCGGCCTCCTTGCAGAAGAGGCATTTAAGGCGTTAAAAGAAGTCGGGCTGCCCCTGTCAACGGTTCAGCTGTTATACGGCACCCGTTATGAAGATGGAGAAAAGATGGTGTCCCATCCGCTTGTCGGAGCAACGGCCTATACCGGTTCCCAAAAAGCCGGTCTCAGGTTAAAGGCGGCGGCGGACAGGGCGGGGAAACCGGTCTATCTGGAGATGGGGAGTATCAATCCTGTCATCATCCTGCCGGGCGCTGTCAAAGAAAGGGAAAAATTTATTGTTACCGAGTTTGTTGTTTCCCTTCTTTCCGGAACAGGGCAGTTCTGCACTAATCCGGGCTTTGTTATCATGATAAAGGGCGAGGAGACCGAGCATTTTCTAAAAATGGTTAAGGAGAGACTGGAAGCCGAACCTGTGGGCACTCTTCTCGGTGAAGCTGTGGAGAAGAACCTGATTTCCAGTATAGAGGCATTGAAATCTTCCGGTGCACGGGTCGTCACAGGCGGATCTGCCGGGGGCGGAGAAGGATACTGCTTTCAAAACACCCTTCTCAGGGTAGACGGAAGGAGATTTCTTGAGAATTCGGAAGCCTTACAGCAGGAGGCTTTCGGAAATGCATCTCTTTTTGTCATCGCTGAGAATTTGGATGAGGTTTTACGTATTATCGAGACATTAGAAGGCAATCTGGTCGGCTCGATTTACACGGCAGATAAGGATGAGGACGATGAACTCTACGATAGAATCGCACCGGCTCTCAGACCCATGGTCGGAAGGCTTGCCAATAACAAAATGCCGCCGGGTGTGGCCGTATCCATTGCCATGAACCACGGAGGCCCTTTTCCGGCTTCGGGGCATCCGGGATTTACGGCAGTCGGTATTCCGGCTTCCATGCTCCGCTTCGGCATGCTCCAGTGTTTTGATAATGTCAGGGGGCAGAGGCTTCCTCTCGAACTCAGGGACAAAAATCCGACAGGCCGCCTCTGGAGAAATATTGACGGCAAGTGGACGACCGGCGATGTAACGAAAAAGAAATAGGTTTTTGAACCATTCTATTTACAGGACGCTTTCATGAAAAGCAATAGAAGAGAATACAAAACAGGGGTTGAAAAGTATGATGCCCTTATTGAGGAACTGGCTGGTTTTTGCGCCCTGCCTGATGAAAGGGAGCTGATCCGGGAGATACTGACCACAACAGCCAAACTCGGGCTGGAAGAAGCAGATCACGGAGACCTGAAGCTGATTAATTCGGCTCTGAAAGAGTTGCGATACAGCTTTAAGGTTTTTACACCATACCGGGAAAAGAGAAAGGTCACGGTTTTCGGTTCTGCACGATCTAAAGAGGATTCTCCCGAATACCGAAGGGCAGAGGAGTTCTCGAGGAAGATCGTACAAAAGGGATTCATGGTTATCACCGGGGCCGGCGGCGGGGTTATGGAGGCGGCAAATAAAGGGGCCGGAAAGGGAAAAAGCTTCGGAGTAAACATTAATATCCCGTTTGAACAAAAGGCCAACCCTTATATTGCCGATGACGATTCCCGGCTCATCAATTTTAAGTACTTCTTTACCAGAAAACTGGTATTTATCAAGGAATCGAATGCTACCGTGCTTTTTCCGGGCGGATACGGAACGAACGACGAGTGCTTTGAGATCCTGACCCTGTTCCAGACAGGCAAGACGCTGCCGAGGCCGATTATCATGGTTGACCCTGACGGATGTGATTACTGGAAACGATGTATCGAGTATTTGCATAAGAGCATGCTGAAATATGAATTTATCGATGAAGATAATCTCAAGCTCTTTAGTTTTACAGAAGACGTAGATGAAGCGGTCGAAGAGACCGTTAACTTTTACAGGGTCTATCATTCCCTCAGATACATAAAGGATTTAACGGTTTTTCGTCTAAACCGGAAACTTACAGACAATAAACTTGGAGAGTTAAATAAAGATTTTCAGGACATCCTGATCGACGGGCAGATAGAGCAGAAGGAAGCCCTTCCGGAAGAGATCAAAAATAACGATTATCCCGATTTACCCCGCCTTGTTTTTAAATTTAACAAAAGAAAATTCGGAAGATTAAGAGAAATGATCGATGCCATCAACATTGATTAGATAAGCCCTGAGCTTTTTCGAACCCGCTTTACATTTCGCCGTATAAAAAAGAAACCTTCTTATTATTTTCAAAAGGAGAAACCGATGCAGGAGGATTTAAAAGAGAAGGTAGGGGACCTCTTTCAGGAGACGACAAAATATCATAAGGACAGGATGGAAGGCGGTTTTCTGGACTGGGCGAAAAAACCGGAAACCTACAAGGAATATCCTGACAGCGAATTCATTCCCCTTCCCAGGCCGGAAGAAAAAGGCGGGGAGGGCTTATGGGAGCTTGTGAAGAGGCGAAGGTCTTTCAGAGATTTCAGCCAGAAAGGGATATTGCTTTCTCATCTGTCCCAGCTTCTCTGGGCCACACAGGGGATTACTTTAAAGACCGATATGATGGCATTCAGGGCTTCCCCTTCGGCCGGAGCTCTGTATCCGATAGAGACCTATCTCGTGGTTAATCATGTAGAGACTCTGGAGAAAGGGATTTATCATTACCATGTCTTGAAGCACGGGATAGAGCTTTTGCAGAGAGGGGATTACGGTATACCCATTGCCATCGGCGGGCTGGGACAGGAGATGCTGGCAGAGGCCGATGTGGTTTTTGTCTGGACAGCTGTGGTGGAGCGTTCCAAGTGGAAATACAGGCAGAGAGCCTACCGCTATATCTACCTGGATGCCGGGCATATCGGGCAGTCCCTTGCCACGGCTTCAGAGGCCTTGGAGCTTAAGTCGTGTGCGGTCGGCGCCCTTTTTGACGAAGAGGTTAACTCTCTCCTCGGCATCGACGGGAAAGAGGAGACAGTGGTCTATATGACCGCTGTGGGGAAATAAAGGTTTCAAACTTTCTGTAAAAAAACGGGAAGGCCGGAAGCTTTTTACATCCTACTTGCATAGTCGCTGCAATAAACAGCCTCTCTCTTATTGATAATTCCGCGGAGAGAGCATCTGCAGCATCCATACATCTCATGAACATCTGTTTCGTTTGTCCGGAAATACGGTTCGCAGTTTTTACACGTCATGCAATCGATAAAATCTCTTTCCTCAACCATTGAAAGAACCCCTCTGATGTCTTCGTTTAATATTGGTCTGCAATTTAGAATTGTGAAATATAATATATTTTACAGGTCCGGTCAATAAGTAAAAAAAGCCTCATTTTCCCGTTTTCTTGCCCATAGACTACATTGTAAGATTGAAATATCTTCTTGACTTTTTGTTTTCTTCATGAAAAATGATTATATTAAAACATAGAAGATGCGGTTTCAGCAGATATATTTCTTAGTTACCAGCAGAGGAAGAAGATATGAAAATTACTTTTCAGGGAGCAGCCAAAACAGTCACCGGCTCGCGGCATCTCGTCGAAGTCAACGGATACCGTATTTTGCTCGATTGCGGTATGTTTCAGGGCAGACGAAAAGAATCCTTTGAGCTCAACCGCCAATGCTCTCGTAATGGTGGGCCGGTGGATATTCTTATTCTTTCGCATGCGCATATCGACCACTCCGGCATTACCCCGTGTATGGCCAAAGGAGGTTTTAACGGGGACATCATCTGCACATCGGCCACACGCGATCTGTGCGCGGCCATGTTAATGGACAGCGCTCATATTCAGGAGCGTGATGTCGAATACGTGAACAAGAAGCGCGAGAAGCAGGGCAAAAATCCTTTTGAACCTCTCTATACGAAAGACGATGTGGTCAAGGCCATGGAATACTTTATCGGTATAGGCTACAACAGGAAACGCCGGATTCTGCCGGGTGTGGAACTGACCCTTGTCGATGCCGGGCATATTCTCGGAAGCGCACACGTTGTTCTGGATATAGAGGATAAGGATTCGGGAGAGAATGTCCGCCTTGTCTACAGCGGAGACATCGGCCGTCCTGATATCCCTATTATCTGTGACCCTGTTCCGATTACAGACGGGACTGATATTCTTATTATGGAAAGCACTTACGGTAACCGTTCCCTCCCCCCTTATCCCGAGGCGGAGAAGGAACTGGAGCGTATTATCAAGGAAACTTATCAAAGGGGCGGCTCGGTCCTTATTCCCTCTTTTGCCGTGGGCCGGACTCAGCAGCTTGTCTATACGCTGCATAAACTTTATAATAAAAAAAGCATCCCGCCCATGCCGATCTATGTAGACAGCCCTCTGGCAACGGGGGTGACCGATATTTTCCGTCTTCATCCGGAGACCTATGATAAAGAGATTCGCGAATTCCTTTTAAAGGATGATGACAACAACCCGTTCGGGTTCGAGATTATGAGATATACGCAGACAGTTCAGGAGTCAAAAGACCTCAACCAGCTGAAGATACCGTCGATTATTATGAGCGCAAGCGGCATGATGGAACACGGACGCATTCTTCATCACCTTAAAAGCCGGGTTGCGGATCACAGGAACACCATTCTGGTAACCGGCTGGCAGGCCCCGAATACGCTCGGCCGGCGTATTGTCGAGGGCCAGCCGAAGGTAAGGATCTTCGGCGAGGAATATCCCCTGAAGGCGCATGTAGAGATACTAACCGGCTTCAGCGGGCATGCAGACAGGGAGGGACTGATTAACTGGGCCTCGGCAATGAAAAAGAAGCCGAGACGGACCTTTGTCGTGCATGGTGAGGAAGAATCAGCAATGGCGCTGTCAGAAAGTCTCAAATCCGAAGTCGGATTCAAACAGATCGACATTCCCGATATGCATCAAACATTCGAGGTGTAAAGCGAAATGATAAACTCAACAAAACGCCTGGTCTTTGTCGGAGGGGGACATGTCCACCTCTACTCACTGAAATTTGCAGAAAAGTTTATCGAGCAGAATATTGATATCACTGTCATTTCCCCGGACCGCTTTCACTACTACTCCGGTATGGGGCCGGGTATGCTCTCCCGTATCTACGAACCGGAGCAGTTGAGATTTGACGTTCAAAAAACAGTCGGATCAAAAGGAGGCAGATTTTTAAAGGGGAAAGTGACGTCGATCGATGCAGAGAATAAAACCGTTTTTCTTGATGGGGGAGAAAAGATTGATTATGACGTTGTTTCCTTTAATGTCGGAAGCCGCGTTCCCCTGCACCTTATTGAAGGTGCCAATGACAATGCCTTTCCGGTCAAGCCGATCGAGGCCCTTGAAAGGCTCCGGAACACGGTTCTTGAAGAGATGGAAAAAGGGATACCCAGGGTTCTTGTTGTAGGCGGCGGGCCGGCAGGCGTAGAGCTGGCCGGAAACCTGTGGCGCCTTGTCCGGGAAAATCAGGGCAAAGCAGAGATCATCCTCTTGAATTCTCAGGAAAAATTACTGCCCAATATTACCCCGAAAGCTGGCCGCCTGGCCGAGCAGTCCCTTTCCAAACGAGGGATAAGGATTGTTCCCAATTTCTACGCCGCGTCGCTAAATAACGGTCTGGCCCGTTCACGATCGGGAGAGGAGATCGCTTTTGATGTTGCCGTTATGGCTATCGGAACCGAGGCTCCTGATATTTTTCAAAAATCAGGATTAAAGACTGCAAAAGACGGAGCTTTTTTTGTTAATGATTACCTTCAGAGCATCGATTCCCCTGAGATTTTCGGAGGGGGGGATTGCATTGCTGTTGAAGGGAAGAAGGTGGACAGGGTCGGGGTTTATGCAGTCCGCGAGGCACCAATCCTCTTCCAGAATCTCCAGAACAGCCTCCAGGGAAAGCCCCTGGAAAGGTTTGAACCTCAGGAAAAATACCTCCTGATATTCAATATGGGAGACGGGAGCGGGATCTTCGTGAGGGGTTCTTTTGTCTGGCAGGGGAAGCTGGCCTTCACGTTTAAAAATTATCTCGATACAAGCTTCGTCTCGCGGTTTAAGATTGTTTAAACCATTGCTGCGGTAAAAACCTGTTTCAAGCTTTCCTTCTTGTAAAAAAAAGAGTATTTATATAATATGTAAATTTAATAAACGGGAAATTGTGTTTTTTTATATGTGTGCTTGAAAAGAAAGGAAAGGACCGGAAATGAGCCATTCTGACGATTTGAAAAATTTTCTCAGTAAAAAAACGAAAGAACTCCTCGATTTTATTTACGACGGCGTTTACGTTGTTGATAAAAACCGTAAGATTCACTTCTGGAACAAAGGAGCAGAGGCCATCACCGGTTTTTCAAAAAAAGAGGTGATGGGGAAATGCTGCAGGGATGATATTCTCAACCACATTGACGCGGACGGTGTTCTTCTCTGCACAGCCGAGTGTCCCCTTGCCAAGGCCATAAAATCGGATATCAAGATCGAGGAAAAGGTCTTTCCCCTCCACAAAGATAAACACCGGTTTCCTACCTCCACGCATATTTCCCCGATAAAGAATGATAAAGAGGAAATTATCGGTGCCATCGAGGTTTTCCGGGATACTTCTTCGGAAGAAAAGCTCCGTATTGTTCAGGAGAAGTTTCAAAAGCTTATCAAACAGTATGTATCTGAGGCGACCTTTGAAACCGTTCTCGAATCGATAGATAAAGATGCGCCTGTTCTGGCCGCATCCAAGGAACTGAGCATCTTCTTTATGGATATTGTCGGCTTCACGACGATATCGGAAACACATTCGGCAAAAGATGTCGTCAATATTCTCAACTCATATTTTACTCTGGCATCCCAGGTTGTGAAGCAGAACACTGGCGATATCGACAAGTTCATCGGCGACGGGGTGATGGCTATCTTTATCGATGCCCAGGATGCCGTGAATACGGCAAAAGCCATCCTGCTTAAGGGGCTGCCGAGCCTCAACAGGAATTTGAAATCCAAAAAATTATCCACGATCAACGTGAGGATCGGTATTAACAGCGGAAACCTTGTGCAGGGCGATATCGGCTCCGGCGACAGAAGAGATATGACGGTTATCGGCGACCCTGTCAATATAGCTTCTAGGATTGAAAACGTTTCCGAACCGGGAAATTTTATGATATCGGAAAGCACGCTGGCCCGCATCGAGAACAAAGATGAGTTCGAGTTCTCCGAAGAGATGATGTTAAAAGGAAAGAGCGAGCTTGTTAAGCTTTACCGGTTCAAAAAATAAAAGAGCGGTTAGTGTGAGCATACGTCTTAATCCAAACCATTTCACGATCCTTCATTCGCCTTCTCACTGCATCAAAAGACTCTACCTGAAATATAAAGATTTTGAGGCCGCACCTCCCGGTGCCTTTGAACAGCTTCTCTTTGAACTCGGAAAGAGGCATGAGAAGCTTCACCTTTCATCATTTCCGTTCTATGAAGATTTGACAGGAAAACCGCTTGAAAAAACCCTTGAAGAACTTAAAAAAGAAACACCGGTTATCTGTCAGGGCACGCTCTGTTATAAAACTGTTATCAACGGACAGGAAGCAGAAGTTACCGGAATCCCCGACTTTATCATCAGGGAAGAAAAGGGCTATGTAATACGGGAATGCAAGCTTGCCCTCAATGTCTCCGAGAAGAGGCATCCGGAGGCGTTCTCGCAGCTTCAGGTCTACGCATGGCTTCTCGAAAAGATTACAGGGCAAGAACCCATCCGGCTGGAGGTTTTTCTCGGCGACAGAAGGATTGAGATGTTCGAATATAAAGGAGAGGATTTTGTCCTTGACCGTCTCAATTCCCTTGTTGAGATTGTCACCCTTAAGAATATTCCCTACTCTCCCGTTGGGTGGAGCAAGTGTGCCGGGTGCGGCTATCACAGCCGATGCTGGAAGGAGGCTTATAAGGAACACGATGTGGCCCTTGTTTACGGTGTTGACCAGAACCTTGTCACAGCTCTGAGAGAAAAGGGAACGGCCACGATTGAAGAGATGATGAAACATTTCGACAGAGAAAGCCTTTCGGACTTCAAAAGGCCGTGGGGAGAGAAGGAACAGAAGGTCGGCAAAAAAGCAGGGAGTATTCTCCTACAGGCAGAAGCCATGAGGGATAAAAAAGAGATTTTCCTCAAAGAACCTGAACTGCCGCACTTACCCAATTATGTGATGTTCGACCTTGAAGGGCTCCCTCCCCAGTTCGATGAACTGGAAAAGATATATCTCTGGGGCATGCAGGTCTTCGGGGAAAGCCCCGGGCCTTACCAGTATGCCCTTGCCGGCATGGGTGAAGAGGGGGACAGTAAGGGATGGGAAGACTTCCTGAATGTTGCAGAAGAGATTTTTAACAGGTTCGGCGATATTCCCTTTGTCCACTGGCACAGCTATGAAAAGACGAAGATCAATCTCTACAAAGAGCGCTATGGAGACAGGGACGGGATTGCAAGCAGGGTTCTTCTGAACCTTCTCGACCTTTTAGTGGTCACAAAAAAATCGATTGTGCTTCCCGAGCCGAGCTACAGCCTCAAGGTCGTTGAAAAGTATATCGGATACAAGCGCACGCAGGAAGAGTTCGGCGGGGAGTGGTCGATAGCAAAATATATCGAAGCGGTTGAGACCGAGGACGAAAAGAAAAGAACGTCCCTTATCAGTGAGATACTGAAATACAATAAAGAAGACCTTCAGGCGACCTGGGCGGTCTTTGAATGGCTTAATAAAAAAGAGGCTGATGGATTATGAGTTTTTCTTCTTTTTGGCTCTGTTCCATATCTCATCCATATCCTCGAGCGAGGTGTCTTTCAGCTTTTTCCCGTTTTTTGATAATTCGGTTTCTATCTGATTAAACCTCTTTTTGAACTTGTCGATACATTTCCGCAAGGCCTCTTCCGGATTGACCTTGACAAACCGAGAGAGATTGACAACAGCAAAGATCAGGTCTCCGATCTCCTCTTCGATATGCTTCTTATTTTTCTCTGATACGGCTTTTTTGAGTTCGCCCAGTTCTTCATCGACCTTGCTGATGACATCCTTGATATCGTCCCAGTCAAAACCGACACGGGCAGCCTTTTCCTGAATACGGTGGGCCTTGAGAAGGGCGGGCAGAGGCGCGGGGACACCGTCGAGGATCGATTTCCGGTGTCTGTTCTTGGTCTCGTTCTTCTTTATCTCCTCCCAGTTGACCAGAACCTCTTTTGAAGAGGAGACGCTTTTGTCAGCGAATACATGGGGGTGCCGGTGGATCATCTTTTCGATATTTGATGTGATAACATCATTGATGTCGAACTCACCCTGTTCTCTGGCGACCTGGGCATGAAAGAGTATCTGGAAGAGAAGGTCTCCCAGCTCTTCTTTTATCTTCTCCGGTTCATCCTTGTCCAGCGCTTCTAAGACTTCGTAGGTCTCTTCTATCAGGTAGGGTTTCAAAGATTCCCTTGTCTGCTCCCTGTCCCACGGACAGCCTTTTTCACTGCGCAGGCGTTCCATGATTGCGACAAGGGACTGGAAGGGGTCCTTATCTGTTTTTTTTGTTTTATCCGGATTGTTTTTTTTGTCTGTTTTCTTTTTCATGATTATAAAAAAATTGCCGGGTTCTTTTTATGATAATAGTAAATATTACAGAAGTGAATAAGAAGAACCGGGTGACGGGTAAAGATTATATATCGATTAAAGAGGAATGCAAGGTTTTTATCTCCCTTTTTTGCCCGTCCAAAAAAGGGATGAAAAAAGGACGCCCCACTGCTTTTTTATACGATTTCTGCCTTCGGTCGCTCGGACTCCGAGCACAACTCGCTCCGCTCAGACAGTGCTCTCCGTTTTTCCAAGCTTACCTCGGCATAGACCTAAAAAGCAGAAAGGGGAAAAAGTAAAACTTTAAATTGCAAAAAAACCTTTTACTCAAACTCTATTCCCATTTCAGTTTAATTCTTTCTGGGTTCCCTTCTTTGGTTACCTTTCTTGGGTGGCAAGAAAGGTAAAAGCAGAGACTCTCAATTTGACATATTTATAGACTAATGATACGTTTTCGTTTTCAGATAAAAAAGAGGGTTTGGGCATGGTTTTAAACAAGTTTGTTGAAGAGATAGGCGATAAGGCTCTTAAGGGCGAACCAATTCAGCCCGAAGATGCCATGAAACTGGCCGGACTCGGCGATGAATATCTCTTTGATATCCTTTTTCTTGCGGATAAGATACGAAACAGGTACAGGGGCAAAAAGGTCAATCTCTGCTCGATCGTGAATGCAAAATCGGGAAAATGCCCTGAGGACTGCTCTTTCTGCGCCCAGTCCGCTCATTTTAAGACCGATATTCAGGAATTTCCCTTTCTGGAAGAGGAGAAAATCCTTCAAAGAGCCAATGATTCTAAGAAACTGGGGGCGCATGAGTTCAGCATTGTGACCAGCGGAAAAGGGGTCAAGGGTGACGAGTTCAAGAGAGTCACAGAGGCGATTGCCGGCATAAAAGCAAATAACAGTATTATCCGCTGCGCCTCTCTCGGAACACTCGATACAGATACGGCAAAAAGCCTCAAAGAGGCGGGCCTTCAAAACTACCATCACAATCTTGAGACTTCGAGAAGCTTCTTCCCGAATATATGCTCGACCCATTCTTACGATGAAAATATCGAGACCATAAAGGCTGCCAAAAAGGCCGGTCTGTTCGTCTGCTCCGGCGGGATTTTCGGCATGGGCGAATCGTGGGAGCAGAGAATCGAGATGGCCTTTACATTGAAAGAGCTGGACGTCGATTCTGTCCCTATCAATTTCCTCAACCCGATAAAGGGGACCGAGCTGGGAAACATGCCGCTGATGAAACCTTTTGAGGCGTTAATGACCATCGCCCTTTTCCGTTTTGTTCTGCCGAAAAAAGAGATCGTTGTGTGCGGAGGGAGAGAGGTCACGCTTGGAGACCTGCAGCCTTTTATTTTCATGGCCGGAGCCAGCGGAATTTTAATAGGAAATTACCTGACGACAAAGGGGAGAAGCCCGGAGCAGGACCTCAAAATGATAGAGGACCTGGGATTAGAGATATGAAAGGTTTAGGAGAAGAGCTTTTAAGGTTGAAGGATGAAGGGCTTTATCGATGGCTCAGAACGGTTAAAGGTGGACAGGGGCCGTATATCGATATCGACGGGAAAAAGGTTCTCAATCTCTCTTCCAACAACTATCTGGGGCTTGCCTCGCATCCCAAAGTCAAAGAAGGTTTTATCAACGCGACGAAAAAATACGGGGCAGGGGCCGGTGCATCCCGGCTCATCTCGGGCAATATCGAGATATTCGAAGAGCTGGAAAAAAAGATTGCCGGGTTCAAAGGGACGGAAACGGCCCTTATTTTCAGCACCGGTTATATGGCGAATGTCGGGATCATCTCTTCCCTTGCCGGAAAAGACGACCTGATCCTTTCAGATAAACTCAATCATGCCAGTATTATCGACGGATGCCTTTTAAGCCGCGCGGCTTTCAAGAGGTTCCCTCACAGGGACACAAAAAAACTGGAAGAACTGTTAAAAAATTCTTCCGGATACGGGCAAAAACTCATCATCACCGAAGGGGTTTTCAGCATGGACGGCGACATTGCTCCCCTTCCCGAAATCGTGAATCTTTCAAAAAAATATTCTGCAACTCTCATGCTTGATGAAGCGCATGCAACCGGCGTTCTCGGAAAAAACGGGAAAGGCACCATGGAGCATTTCGGTCTGAAAAACGGCGTCGATATTATCATGGGAACATTCGGAAAGGCCCTGGGTGTTTTCGGCGCATACGCGGCAGGAACAGAGGAACTCAGGGAATATCTCATCAACAAGGCAAGGAGCCAGATATTTACCACCGGTCTTCCGCCCGGCGTTATCGGCGCGGTCATCCAGGCGCTGGATATTGTCGAAAAGGAAAGCGGACTGAGGGAACAGCTCAAGGAGAACATGGCATTCTTTAGAAAGGGGCTTCAGGAACTGGGCTTTAACACAATGAACAGCGAAACCCAGATCATCCCGGTTCTTATCGGCGATTCGAAAGTTGCCATGAAGATGAGTGAGATGCTCATTGAACAGGGGGTTTTTGCACAGGGCATCAGGCCTCCAACGGTGCCGAAGGGATATGCCCGCCTCAGGGCAACGCTTATGGCAACCCATACAAGAGAAGACCTTGAAAAAGCCCTTGATGCGTTTCAAAAAACAGGGAAGGAACTGGCAATCATCTAAAACTATGCAGAAAAGAGATCATGGATAAAGAGAGAAAAAAAAGGAACAGCTCGCTGGAAAGGAGCGACAAAAAATATATCTGGCACCCGTTCACCCAGATGCGGGACTATCTGAAAGAAAAGCCTCTTGTTATCGAAGAGGGGAAGGGTGTCTACTTGAAGGATATTGACGGCAAGCGTTATCTGGATGGGGTCTCATCTTTATGGGTTAATGTCCACGGTCACAGAAAAAAGGAGATAGACAGGGCTATAAAAAGCCAGATAGAAAAAATTGCTCATTCGACAATGCTCGGTCTTTCCAATGTCCCTTCCATAGAGCTTGCAGGAAGACTGGTTAAAATTTTGCCGAAGGGTTTGAACAAGGTCTTTTATTCGGACAGCGGGGCTACTGCCGTAGAGATAGGGCTGAAAATGGCGTTTCAGTACTGGCAGCAAAAATCGGGGAGATATGCAAAGAAAACAAAATTTATCACGCTCAAGAACGCCTATCACGGCGATACGATCGGTTCTGTCAGCCTGGGGGGGATCGATCTGTTCCACACGCTTTACAAACCGCTTCTCTTTAAGACCTATCAAGCAGAGTCTCCTTATTGTTACCGGTGTCCTTTGAAGCTCAGCTATCCTGACTGTAAGATAAAATGCCTCGATTCCCTGGAAGAAATAATGAAAAAAAGGGCCGATGAGGTCGCGGCCCTTGTCATTGAGCCGCTTGTTCAGGGAGCGGCAGGTATAATTGTCCAGCCGCCCGGCTATTTAAAGAAGGTGTGGGAGCTTTGCAGGGAATATAAGATTCTTATGATTGCCGATGAGGTCGCAACAGGTTTCGGCAGGACTGGGAAGATGTTTGCCTGCCAGCATGAAGGGGTTTTGCCTGATATTATGGCCCTGGCAAAGGGAATTAGCGGGGGATACCTCCCTCTGGCCGCCACCCTGACCACGGATGAGATTTACAGCGGTTTTCTGGCGGAATATGAAGAATTCAAGACCTTCTTTCACGGCCACTCCTACACGGGAAACCCTCTGGCTTGTGCCGCGGCCATTGCCAATCTCGATATTTTTAAAAAAGAAAAGACTCTGCAGGCCATGCAGGGAAAAATTTCGTATCTGAAAAAGAGGCTTGAAGAATATCGGGAATTAAAGCATGTGGGAGATATCAGGCAGGCGGGATTCATGGTCGGCATTGAACTGGTTAAAGAGAAAGAAACAAAAAAACCGTATCCGCCAAAAGAGAAGGTCGGGATAAAGACGATTATGGAGGCGAGGAAAAGGGGTCTTATTATCCGGCCTCTTGGAAATGTGATTGTTATCCTGCCTCCCCTTGCAATATCAGAAAGAGAATTGGGGAGGATGATGAATATTATTTACGATTCGATAAAGAAGGTTACGGAAAAATGAAAGGGATATTCGTTATCGGAACCGATACAGGCGTGGGGAAAACGATCATCGCTTCTGGAATTGCCTCTGCACTAAAGAAAAGGGGGATCGATGTCGGCGTGATGAAGCCGCTGGAGAGCGGCTGCGATGTTGTTGAAGGCAGAATGGTTCCCAATGATGCCCTGTTGTTAAAAGATGCCTCCGGGGTTGAAGATTCAATAGAAGAGATCAATCCCTATTCACTGAAAGAGCCTCTGGCCCCTTCTGTGGCTGCCGATATCGTTGGTACCTCTATCGATATAGAAAAAATAATGAGCAATTTCAAGTATTTAAAAGAGAAACACAAATTTTTGATCGTCGAGGGGGCAGGGGGCCTTCTCGTGCCCGTGAAGGGAAAATTCTTATTCTCTGATTTGATAAAAAAAATGGGATTACCGGCGCTGATCGTTGCCAGGGCAAATCTCGGCACGATCAACCATACCCTTCTTACGGTCAATCATGCAAAAAACCTGCAGATAAATGTTCTCGGAATCATTATCAATCATTTGTCGGATAATGAGGGGCTGGCCGAGAAAACAAACCCAGATGTCCTGAAAGAGCTTCTCGATGTTCCGATTCTCGGAAACTTTCCTTATTCCCCTTTGTGTGCAGAAAATATCGCTCTTTTGGCTGACCTTGCAGAGAAAAATATCGATATCCCTTTCTTTATGAAGAATTTCCAGGCTGGGTAGCAATAAATAATCCATAATAATACAACATATTGTGTTATGTTATCAGATAAACACAATATATTGTTCTTTTCACTTGACTTTCCCCGAATATTTGATTAAAAATAGGTATCCTGTCAATAATCGTTTTTCCGGGTTATGGTGAAAATGGAAACGAAGAAAATTCAAATACTTCCGGATATTCTGGCCAAACAGATCGCTGCCGGTGAAGTAGTCGAGAGGCCGGCATCCGTTGTCAAAGAGCTTGTGGAGAATGCTGTTGATGCCCGTGCGACATCGATATATGTCGAGATCTTCGAGGGGGGCCAAAAAGGAATAAAGGTCATCGATAACGGGACGGGCATGACCAGAGACGATGCAAAGCTCTGTATCGAAAGACATTCGACCAGCAAAATCAGGACACTGGACGAACTGTCAAATATCAGGACGCTTGGCTTCCGGGGAGAGGCTCTTCCGTCGATAGCCTCTGTTTCTAAGATGAAGATAACAACCCTCTGTCAGGGTGAAAATGTCGGAACGGAACTCTATCTTAATGATGGGAAAATCAAAGAGATAAAGGATACGGGCTGTCCGCAGGGAACGATTGTGGAGGTGAACGATCTCTTTTACAGCACGCCTGCCCGGTTGAAATTTCTCAAGAGCATCAATACGGAACTGAGTTATATCAGCAATGTCATTTCTCAGGCGGCCCTGGCCAATCCGAAGATCCATTTTAAGCTTTTCCATAATGGAAGGTCATTGATGAATGCCCCTTCTGTAAACGATAATCTTGAACGCATTGCCGTTCTTTTTGGAAAAAAGCTCGCAAAAGAGATGGTCCGGGTCGAGGCTAATTATAACGAGATTCAGCTTAACGGCTATATTTCGAAACCGGCCATGACAAAGTCCTCGCGAACCGGCCAGCATCTCTTTGTCAATTCCCGCCCTGTAAAAGACAAAACAGTCACGCATGCTGTTTATCAGGCATACAGAACATTTCTTCCAAAAGGCAGGAACCCTCTGTTCTTTCTCTTTTTAGGTTTGAACCCGGAAATGGTCGATGTGAATGTTCATCCGTCCAAAATGGAAGTCAAGTTCAAGAACCAGAGCGAGATCCATGAGTTTATTGAGGAGTTTGTGAGAAGCCGGATCATGAACGGAAACGGGCCTGAAAGGGGGACAGAGTTCCTTGCGGATGGAGAGATAAAGGAAAAAAGGCCTGCAGTTGATTATTTAAGGAGACCTGAACCGGCCCATAAAGAGAGGGTTTTTGAAGCGGTTTCGAAATACGTTTTTTCTCCAACGTCTCATACAGTTCAGGGACTCCCTTTGCAGCCTGTGGACAGCAGTCTTTCATCCCTCTTGTTCAAGCCTGAATCAGTTGAAGAGTTTCGATTTGTCACGCAGATCGATAATTCCTTCCTCCTCTTTGAAACAGGAGCCGGCCTCCTTTTTGTAGACCAGCATGTTGCTCACGAGCGCACAATATTTGGTAAGTTGTTGAAAGATTTTAAGAAATCCAGTATTCAGATACAAAGCCTTCTCTTTTCGCAGACTGTCGAGCTTTCACCGGGAGAATCACTGATCCTGGAAGAGTATTCAGAAAGATTCCTGAGCCTCGGGTTCGATATCGAGCATCTTAAAGGGCCTGCTTTTATGATAAGGGGTATTCCTGCTGTATTGTCCGATAAGAACTGCGAAAAGGCCCTTAGAGATATTTTAGAAAGGCTTGTGGAGACAGGAAGGGTTAAATCTTTTGATGAGATGGTCGAAGAGATTCTTATTACAATGGCCTGTCATGGAGCGGTAAAGGACAATAGGCCTCTGAAAGAGAGTGAAATCATGAATCTTATGGAAGAACTGCTGCAGTCGGAGACTCCTCATACATGCCCTCATGGCCGTCCCGTGATGCTGGTTTTGAGAACAGAGGATCTCCAAAAGAGGTTCCAGAAAAAGTAGTTTTTCAAAGAGACTTCATTTACCTTGACAGATGAGACAGTTATTCTGTAAATTATTTTTTATTTGATTGTTTTAAAGAAGACTTATTCGTTTTCAAAGGAGAATAAGATGTTAGAGGATAACCTGCCTACGGCTTTGACATTTGATGATGTTCTTTTGGTTCCAAGGAAATCAGGGGTTTTGCCAAAAGATGTGGATACGTCGACATGCCTTACCAAAACGATAAAGATGAATATTCCTCTTATCAGTGCTCCAATGGATACGGTAACCGGCTCTCAGCTGGCCATTGCTCTGGCTCAGGAGGGAGGAATAGGGATTATTCATAAAAACCAGCCGACTAAACAGCAGGTCCTTGAAGTTGACAGGGTGAAGCGGTCGGAGAGCGGAATGATTGTCGATCCGATAACCATGGGCCCTGATCGTAAAATTTCAGAGGCCCTGAAAATTATGGGTAAATACCGCATATCCGGGATACCGGTAACAAAAGGGAGCAAACTGGTCGGAATATTAACGAACAGGGACCTCAGGTTCGAAAACGATTTGAATCAAAAGGTTTCGGACTTGATGACAAAGGATAATCTAATAACGGTTCCGGTGGGTACGACACTTGAACAGGCCGTTCAGATTCTGCATAATAACAGGATTGAAAAGCTGCTGGTCGTCGATAAGGATTATAACTTAAAAGGCCTGATCACCATCAAGGATATCGAGAAGAAAAGGAAATATCCGACCGCATGTAAGGATAGTCTCGGGAGGCTTATGGTAGGGGCTGCCGTAGGTGTCGGAAAGGATACCGAATCAAGAGTGGAAAAACTGGTGGAGGCCGGTGTTGACGTTCTTGTTGTTGATACGGCCCACGGTCATTCAAAGCTTGTGCTGAAAACCGTGAACTCGATCAAAAAGAACTATCCGAAAGTGCAGCTTATCGGGGGGAATGTTGGGACAAAAGAAGGGACACTCGATTTGATCAATAGCGGCGTCGATGCGGTTAAGGTCGGTATCGGTCCGGGTTCGATTTGCACCACGAGAATCATTGCCGGGATCGGTATCCCGCAGATCAGCGCGATTGCGGAATGCAATAAAGAGGCGGAGAAACATGATATCCCTGTTATCGCTGACGGCGGTATCAAGTATTCCGGCGATATCACCAAGGCGCTTGCTGTTGGTGCCCGTTCTGTTATGATCGGAAGCATTTTTGCCGGTACCGAAGAAAGCCCCGGAGAGAAGATTCTCTATCAGGGGAGAAGCTATAAGGTTTACCGGGGTATGGGATCGATCGGTGCGATGTCAGAGGGGAGCAAGGACAGGTATTTTCAGGAAGAAACCCATACAGAGGCCAAACTGGTTCCCGAGGGTGTTGAGGGTAGGGTTCCGTATAAAGGACCGCTCTCTTCAACTGTTCAGCAGTTGGTCGGGGGATTGAAGTCAGGAATGGGTTATTGCGGTTGCCAGACGATTGAGAAGCTGAGAAAGGAGGCCAGGTTTGTTAAGATAACGCCGTCGGGTCTGAGAGAGAGCCATGTTCACGATGTTATCATTACCAAAGAGTCCCCTAATTACCAGAGATAACGGAAACACCGCCAAACAATTTCGTCTTATAAAAAATTCCAGAGATGTTTAACGCTCAATGACACCCAATAAAAAAGCCGAAAAACCGGAAAAAAAAGAGCCTGAAACAAAAGAACCGTCCAAACCGCTTATCATTGCTGTTATCGTATTTCTTGTTCTTATAATTATCAGCCTCCTGCTGTGGATATCGGTCATCCACAAAGAGAAGAAGACCCCGGAAACCCCGGAAACGACGAGGGAGCCTGAGCCAAGCTTTGTGCCTTCGCGGCATCGTTTATATACTTTTGATCCTTTTTTTGTTACTCTTTCCAGCTCGACCCAGGAAAAGGTGTTTCTGAAGATCGGTATCAGTGCAGGCTTGAGTTCCACGGAATTACAACTCGAAATAGAAAATAAACTCCCGGTCCTGAGGCGGTCGATGTTCCAACTCCTTTCAAGCAAGACGGAGAAAGAGATCAATGACCTGGATGGAAAGGACAGACTGAAAAAGGAAATTACGGCAAACCTTAATCAGATGCTTTCAAAAGGGGTCGTCAAAGATGTATATTTTTCTCAGTTTGTAATCAAGTGAGACAATCATGAATGATATTCGCAAAGAAAAGATACTTATTTTAGACTTTGGGTCTCAATATACGCAGTTGATTGCCAGAAGAATAAGGGAAAGCAAGGTTTACTCTCAAATTGTCCGGCATGATATCAGTGCCGAAGAGATTGAACGTTTAAGCCCGAAGGGACTTGTATTTTCAGGCGGGCCTGCCAGTGTCTATACCCCGGACAGTCCGACCTGCGATAAGGAAATTTTCAATCTGGATGTCCCGATACTCGGTATCTGTTACGGGATGCATTTGACCGCTCATCTGATGGGGGGGAAGGTTGAGAAAGCATCAAAAAGGGAATATGGGAATAAAGAGCTTTTCATAAAGGACGATTCCGATCTTTTTCACGGGCTCAAAGAAAAATCCAAAGGGGGACTAACTGTCTGGATGAGCCATGGCGACAAGGTCACCAAAATCCCTGAAAATTTTACTGTGATTGCAGGGACAGACACATGTCCCATAGCAGCAATGAAGGATAGCAATTCACGGGTGTTCGGCCTGCAGTTTCATCCCGAAGTGGTTCACACTCCGGAAGGACGGGATATCCTGAACAATTTTCTATTTAATATCTGTGACTGCTCCCCTACATGGACGATGGAATCGTTTATAGAGGAGTCAATAGAACAGATCAGGGATACGGTTGGCAATGGAAGGGTTATCTGTGCCTTAAGCGGAGGGGTCGATTCTTCCGTGGTCTCGGTTTTAACTCACAGGGCGGTTGGCGATAGACTGGTCTGTGTTTTTGTTAACAACGGATTGCTGAGAAAAGATGAAGAGAAGCAGGTTATGACGACCTTTAAAGAGAATTTTCATATCGATATCCGTGCGGTTGATGCGGAAGAGGCTTTTTTGCGTCAGTTAAATGATGTTATCGATCCGGAAAAGAAAAGGAAGATTATCGGTAATGAGTTCATTTCAGTTTTTGAAAGGGAAGCAAAAAAAATGGGCGATTTTGATTTTCTGGCCCAGGGGACCCTCTATCCTGATGTGATCGAAAGTGTTTCATTTAAAGGTCCTTCAGCAACGATAAAGACCCATCATAATGTGGGAGGGCTTCCCGAGAAGATGGGTTTTAAGCTTATCGAGCCTCTTAAAGAACTGTTCAAGGATGAAGTGAGGCTTGTCGGTAAAGAGCTGGGTATCAATAATGAGATTTTGTCGAGGCATCCCTTTCCCGGCCCGGGTCTTGCTGTCAGGATTCTCGGAGAGATCACACAAGAGAGGCTTGATGTCCTGAGAGAGGCCGATGCGATTTTTATTGATGTGATCAAAAAAAGAAATATCTACAATGATATATGGCAGGCCTTTGCCGTGCTCCTGCCCGTCAAGACCGTCGGGGTGATGGGTGATGAAAGAACATATGAAAATGTTATTGCCATCCGGGCTGTTACCAGCCTGGACGGGATGACGGCTGACTGGGCCAGAATACCGGATGATATCCTGAGCGAGATATCGAACAGGATTATTAATGAGGTCAAAGGTGTGAACAGGGTGGTCTATGATATCAGTTCAAAGCCGCCGAGCACCATTGAATGGGAATAAAAAATGCATCATTCTGATTTTGTTCACCTGCATGTCCACACGCAATACAGCCTTCTGGACGGGGCTATCAGGCTCGATTCCCTTTTTGAAACGGCCGAGAAGTTCAAGGCTCCTGCCGTGGCCATAACCGACCACGGAAATATGTTCGGTGCCATCGAGTTTTATAAAAAGGCTAAAAAAAGCGGAATAAAACCGATTATTGGATGCGAGGTCTACCTGGCCCCGAAAAGCCGGCTCGACAAGTTTTCAACAAGGAAGGGCGGAGACAGCCTGAACCATATGACCCTGCTTGTTAAAAACCAGAAAGGCTATAAGAACCTCATCAAGCTGGTGAGTCAGAGTTATACCGAGGGGTTTTATTATAAGCCGAGAATAGACAGGGAATTGCTGTCAGGTTTAAATGAAGGGCTCATCGCTCTTAGCGGATGCCTTAAAGGAAACATACCGGAGCTTCTGCTCAAAGAAAGGGATGAAGAGGCTCTAAAGATCGCTTCCGAATTCAAAGAAATGATGGGCGACAGGTTTTATCTGGAGATTCAGGATCAGGGGATCGAGGAACAGGTTAAGGTCAACAAGGGATTGATTGCACTCAGCAAGAATACCGGTATCCCCCTGGTGGCAACGAATGACTGCCATTATCTCAAAAAAGAAGATTCACAGGCTCATGACATTCTTGTCTGTATCCAGACAGGAAAGAGCGTCGATGAAGAGCAGAGAATGCGCTTTTCATCGGACCAGTTCTATTTCAAATCCCCGGAGGAGATGAAACAGCTCTTTTCCCATGTTCCCGAAGCGACCAAGAATACGCTTGAAGTCAGCGAGAGGTGCAATCTGGATCTCCGGTTCGATGAGATAAACCTTCCGCAATACCCCGTGCCTTCCGGCTATGATATTGACAGCTATCTTGAAATGCTTTCAAGGGAAGGCTTGAAAAAACGTCTGGAAGTGGAACAGGCACGAGGTGGGAACGAAAAGAGGATTATTGATCACGACTTCTACATCAAAAGGCTTGAGGAAGAGTTGCGTATCATTAAAGAGATGGGTTTTTCGGGGTATTTTCTGGTAGTCTGGGATTTTATACGATTTGCCAGGGAAAAGGATATTCCTGTCGGCCCCGGCCGGGGTTCGGCTTCCGGGAGCCTGGTTGCTTACGCCCTCCGGATTACCGAACTTGATCCTATCCGTTACGGTCTTTTGTTTGAAAGATTTTTGAACCCTGAGCGGATCAGCATGCCTGACATCGATATCGATTTTTGCGAAAAGAGCAGGGATTCGGTCATCGATTATGTCGTGAAAAAATATAAGAAAGAAAATGTGGCCCAGATTATTACCTTTGGGACCATGAAGGCGAAAGGGGTGGTGAGGGACGTTGGCAGGGCTTTGAACATGCCCTATGGAGAAGTCGATAAGATAGCCAAGCTCATACCCAACCGTTTGAACATCGAACTGAAACAGGCTATCAGGGAAGAGCCGAGATTAAAGGAGCTGTCTGAAAGTGATGAGAATATAAAACTCCTTCTGAAAACGGCAAAGGTTCTTGAGGGTCTGGCAAGACATGCTTCGATTCACGCTGCCGGTGTGGTGATATCTCCAAAGCCGCTTGTGGAGTATGTTCCCCTCTATAAGGGAGCTAAGGGAGAAACAGTGACACAGTATCCGATGAACAATATCGAAAACCTCGGTCTCTTAAAAATGGACTTTCTCGGACTGAGGACATTGACCGTTATCGACAATGCCATCAGGCTTGTCGAAAAGAACAGGGGAGTGAAGATTATTCTTGAGGATATTTCTCTGGATGACAAAAAAACCTATCAGCTTTTAAGCAAGAGCAATACCCTGGGGGTTTTCCAGCTGGAGAGTTCCGGTATGAGGGATATTCTGAGAAGGATGAAGCCGGTAATATTCGAAGATATCATTGCACTGGTTGCTCTATACAGACCCGGGCCCCTGGGAAGCGGCATGGTTGAAGATTTTATCAACAGAAAGCACGGAAAGATCCCCGTGAAGTATGAACTTCCCCAACTGGAAGAGGTATTAAAGGAGACCTACGGCGTTATTCTCTATCAGGAGCAGGTCATGAGGATTGCAAGCATGCTGGGAGGGTTCAGCATGGGAAGCGCCGACCTTTTACGAAGAGCCATGGGAAAGAAAAAAGCGGATGTCATGACCCAGCAGAGGGAAAAGTTTGTAAAAGGTGCCATAGCCAACGATATCACAAAGGCCAAGGCGATGAAGATTTTTGATCTGATGGAGTATTTTGCCGGATACGGTTTCAACAAATCCCACAGTGCATCCTATGCCCTTGTCGCCTATCAGACAGCATATCTCAAGACCCATTATCCTGTCGAGTTCATGGCTGCCCTGCTCACAAGCGAAATGGATAACAGCGATAAGGTGCTCAAATATATGGGAGAATGCAGGGATATAGGGATAAAGGTGCTGCCGCCGGATGTTAATGAAAGCTTTAAGGATTTTACTGTTATCGGCGATCATATGAGATTCGGGCTGGCTGCTGTTAAGAATGTCGGACAGGGAGCGGTCGATAGCATTGTAAAAACAAGAAAAGAAAACGGTCCGTTTTTGTCCCTTTATCATTTTTGTGAGAGTATCGATTCGAGGGTTGTCAACAGGAGGGTTATTGAAAGCCTTATCAAATGCGGCGCTTTTGACTCTCTCGATTTTAAACGGTCCCAGCTGATGAGCGTTCTTGATCCGGCTATGGAGAGGGGGCAAAAAACCCAGAAAGATAAAGAAAAAGGACAGACCAACATATTTGATTTAGATGATAATCAGGAACAGGATGATACGCTGCCCTACATAGAGGAGTGGGACGATAAACAGATGCTGGCTTTTGAAAAAGAGAGCCTCGGTTTTTACATTACCAAACATCCCCTGTCCAGCCTCGAAGAAGAGATCAAACAGTATACCAATACATCCACTCAAAGAATTTTTGAGATGAAGAACGAACAGTCTGTCAGCATCATTGGTATGCCGGGCAATATAAGGCTCAAGATGACAAAAAAAGGCGACCGAATGGCTTTTATGAGCCTTGAAGACCTTTACGGGTCGGTAGAGGTGATTGTATTTCCCGATCTATACAAAGATTCGATAGATATTTTAGGCACAGATGAACCGGTTATGGTTAAGGGTGTTACCGATGTGGAAGGAAAAGATGCCAAGATCATTGCAAATAGCCTGATTCCTTTCAGTGAGATCAAAAACAGAAAGAAATCGATGCGAGTTCATATCAATCTCCATGCTCCTGAATTAAACAAGGATTTATTTTTAAAGCTGAAAAAGATTTTGATTGATAACAAGGGGGAGTCTCCTGTATATTTACATCTTATTTACCCGGAAAAAAAGGAGATTGTTGTTTCAACCGATAATGATCTCAAGGTGGAAGCCTCGAATCTTTTGATATCTGAAGTCGAATCGCTTGTTGGAAAAGACGGGGTGTTTTTGGAATGAAAAGTAAATCAAGGGGGATCAATGGCTTATCAGGGTCTAGATTTTGAGAAACCAATATACGAATTGGAAAGAAGAATTGAAGAACTGAAAAATATGGCCCACGAAGGGGACATGGATATTTCTTCGGAAATCAGAGTTCTGGAGAAGAAAACAAGAAAGCAGATAAGAGATGTTTATTCCAAGCTGAACAGATGGCAGAGAACGCAGCTGGCCAGACATCCTGACCGTCCCTATACAATGGATTATATCAATTATATACTGACAGATTTTATTGAGCTTCACGGTGACAGGAACTTTGCCGATGATCATTCTATAGTGGCCGGAATGGCAAAGCTTGACGGGATTCCTATTATTGTGATAGGGCAGCATAAAGGCAGGGATACCAAGGAGAAGATATACCGGAACTTTGGGATGGCCCACCCCGAAGGTTACAGAAAGGCTCTCCGGTTAATGAAAATGGCCGAAAAATTCAACAGGCCGGTGATTACATTTCTTGATACGCCCGGTGCTTTTCCGGGGATCGGGGCCGAGGAGAGAGGACAGGCCGAAGCCGTAGCCAGAAACTTAAGAGAGATGGCCGATTTGAAAGTTCCTATCGTTACGGCTGTTATCGGAGAGGGAGGAAGCGGCGGCGCCCTCGGTATCGGTGTCGGTAATAAGGTTTTAATGATGGAGAATGCTATTTACTCGGTCATTTCCCCTGAGGGGTGTGCATCGATTCTATGGAGAACCGCTGAGAAAGCAAAGGATGCGGCTGAGGCGCTGAAAATCACGGCTTCTGATCTCAAGAAGCTCAAGGTAATCGATGAGATTGTAAAAGAGCCGTTAGGCGGAGCCCAGAGACATCCTGAGAGATCAGCCTCGATTTTGAGGAGGGCTTTAAGGCGAAACTTAAAGGAACTGATGAGGCTTTCTCCGGATGAACTCGTCGAGCAGAGATATAACAAGTTCAGGGTCATGGGGGAGTTTGTCATCGATCAATAGCCCTCTTTTCATTAAAGAACCCTGCTAAGACCTTTTAATAAAGTGAACAGGATAGGCGGACCGTGATGGAAGATGTAAATATACTTATTGTAGAGGACGACATTTTAGTTTCAAAAGGATTCCAGGCGGTTTTAAAGAAAGAAGGTTATCACGTCGTTACGGTTGAGAGTGGAGAAGAAGCTCTTAAGGAGATAAAAAAGGATAGGTTCCGGCTGGTTCTGACCGATCTGATGCTCGGGGGTATCGACGGTTTAAAGGTGTTAGAAAAGACAAAAGAGATTTCACCGAGTACGCTGGTTGTTGTGATAACCGGCTATGAGTCGATGGATACGATTATCAAAGCCCTGAAAGAAGGGGCTTACGATTACCTGATAAAGCCGTGCAAGGATATTGATTTGAAAATGACGGTTAAAAGGGGGCTTGAAAAGTGGGGACTGGAAAGGGAACTGGTTAAGGCGGAGAGGCTGATGGCCGTTATGCAGACAGCGGTGACAACAAATCACGAAGTTAACAGCCCTCTCCAGGTGATGTTGATGCGGGCCGAACTGCTTCTTGTCAGAAAGGAAAACCTTGACAGTGACAGTTTTAATCGGGTACAAACAGTTCTGAACGAAACCTTAAAAATTCGAGATGTTATTAAAAAGCTGACCAAGATTGCGGAGCAGCTTTAGAATCGGTTTGTAAAGAAATTACCTGAGAATGTGTATAAGCACCGGGGAAAATGGTGAAAATCCATTACGGGCACGCCACTGTAAACGGGGACGAAAGCCAAACAGACCACTGTATCGTTAGCGATATGGGAAGGCTTGGTAAGTAGGGAGAACCGTGAGTCAGGAGACCTGGTTTATACATGCTTCATAGATCCTTCGATGATTGAGGATATGAAGTCTAAGAAGAAATATTAGACCCTCAACCTTTCGAAGGTTGGGGTTTTTTTATTTTTGGGAGCTTTTATGACAAAAAGGTTCGTATTGATTTTAGGAGGAGCCAGAAGCGGGAAGAGCTCTTTTGCAATGGAACTTGCGGAGAAAAAAAAGGGGCAGAGGTTCTACCTGGCAACTGCAGCGGCTCTTGATGATGAGATGAAGGAGAGGATCGAGCAGCATAAAAGAGAGAGACCGCCTTCATGGAAAACCGTAGAAGAGCCGGAACATATACCGAAAGTCCTGAAAGAGTTAAGAACAGAGTGCAGTGTGGTTGTTCTTGACTGCATCACGCTCTGGCTGTCGAATCTTTTGCATAACGGTTACGATGAAAAAAAAGTCTGGGAAAAGGTGAAGGAGTTTCAGGGTGTGGTCAGGGAGAATGATTATATGCTTATCGCCGTATCGAATGAGGTGGGGCTGGGGATTGTTCCGGACAATCCGCTTGCCCGAAGGTTCAGAGACCTTGCCGGAAGGGTCAATCAAAAACTGGCCGAGGCTGCAGACGAGGTCTACTTTCTTATGAGTGGTATTCCTCAGAAGATAAAATCGTCAGGAGAAATCGAATGAAAGATATCATAAGCCGGAAGATTGATGAGATTGAAGAAATCGATAAAGAGATTGTTTGTCATGTTCAGCGCTCTTTGGATAACCTGACAAAGCCGAAGGGAAGTCTGGGACGGCTGGAGGAATTTGCCGTAAGATACTGCGGTGCAAGAGGAGAGGAGAAGCCGTCTATCGATAAGAAGATGATTGTAACCTTTGCCGCTGATCACGGGATAGCTGAAGAAGGGGTCAGTGCTTATCCCCGTGAAGTAACAGCACAGATGGTATTCAATTTTTTAAAAGGCGGGGCAGGGGTGAATGTACTGGCAAGGCATGCCAATGCCGAGGTTCTCGTTGTCGATATCGGGGTGGATTATGATTTTAAAAAAGAAAAGGGTCTGATTATCAACAAGGTTAATCGTGGGACAGGAAATTTTGCAAAGGGCTCTGCCATGAGCAGAGAAGAAGCCCTGGCTTCCATTGAATGCGGGATATCTGTCGCTGACAGGCTCTGTTCAGAAGGGTATCAAATTATCGGAACCGGGGAAATGGGGATAGGGAATACCACAGCGAGCAGTGCTGTTATTTCTGTTCTTGGAGAAGTTCATCCGGGAGAGGTTACGGGCAGAGGAACCGGTATCGAAGAGAAGGCTTATCAGAAAAAGATAAAGCTGATAGAGAAGGGGATAGGGATCAATAAGCCGGACCCTTCTGATCCGGTTGATGTGCTCTCCAAGGTCGGGGGATTTGAAATAGGAGGGATCGCAGGACTGATTATCGGGGCATCTGCGAGAAGAGTCCCTGTTGTTGTAGACGGTTTCATTTCAGGTGCCGGAGCCATGATTGCCCTGAAATTGGCGCCAAAGGTCAGGGAATATCTCTTCTTTTCTCACCTGTCCGAAGAGAAAGGCCACAGGATACTCTTCGATGCTATTGGTGAAAAACCGATCCTTGATCTCTCACTGCGTCTCGGAGAAGGAACAGGAGCAGCCCTGGCCATTTCTCTTATTGAGGCAGGAGTCAAGGTGCTTAAGGAAATGGCCACATTTGAAGAGGCCGATGTTTCACAGTCAAATCAATAAAGGAGCAGCAATGTTCTTAAATGATGTAAAAGTTTCTCTTCAGTTTTTAACGATTCTTCCTTTCAAAGAAAAAGAGCTTAAGCCGGAAGAAATGGAACAATCGATTCCCTATTTTCCTTTAGCCGGTCTGATTTTAGGGATACTTGCTTACATCTCCTATGTCTTTTTTTCACTCGTTCTGCCCAGAGCCATTTGCGACATTCTTGTATTGCTGGTTCTTGCTCTCCTAACGGGCGGCCTTCATCTCGACGGCCTTTCCGATACGCTTGACGGGCTTGCTTTCGGTAAAGACAGAGAATCGTCTCTCAGGATTATGAAGGACAGCCGGCTTGGTGCGTTCGGAGCAACAGGTCTGGTTTTTGCTATCCTTATAAAATTCCTTGCATTGAATCATATCGAGACCTCCTTTATCGATAACACCCTTTTTCTTATGCCTCTCCTCGGCCGCTGGTCTGTATTGATTCTGGGATACCGGTCACAGTATGCCGGCTATGAGAATGGCATAGGAAAGGTTTTTGTTGAGAAGACAACAAAAGAGGCGTGTATCAAAGGGAGCGTGATCGCGCTTATTGCATCTCTCCTTTTTTTCGGGTTTCGGGGTATTGTCATTCTTGGTCTTCTTTATGGGGTTATCTTTTTTATCAAAAAATATTTTAAAAAGAGGCTCGGCGGGATTACCGGAGATGTCTACGGAGCCGTGATTGAGCTGAGTGAAATCACGGTGCTCCTTTTAATCGTTGTGATGCAGTCATAAAAAACTGTTAATGGTAACGTGATGTTTTGATAATAATAACAAAACATTGAAGAGGGCTTACAATGAAAGAAAAAAACAAAGGCCTTATCATTATCTTTACCGGTGATGGCAAGGGAAAGACAACTGCGGCTCTTGGTATGGCTCTTCGGGGCACAGGTCATCATCAAAAGACCATCATGATACAATTTCTCAAAGGAACCTGGAAATACGGGGAACTCGATGCCGCTGAAAACCTTGAAGGCTTCAGTATTCTTCCTATGGGAGCCGGGTTTATCTGTAAGGAAGGAGTTGGAACAAAAGACAGAGAGATGGTTGAAAAAGCATGGGAGATATGCAAAGAGAAAATAGAATCAGAAGAATATGATGTGGTTATCATGGATGAAATCAACTATGTCATTCATTACAACCTGCTGTTGCTGGATGATGTTGTCCGCTTCTTGAAAAACAAACAAAAAGGGGTTCATGTAATTCTTACGGGCAGGGAAGCGAAGCCCGAACTGATTGAGATTGCCGACCTGGCAACCGAAATGAAAAAGATCAAGCATCCCTATGATAAAGGCATTCAGGCGCAGGAGGGGATCGAGTTTTAAGATGAAGAAATATAACAGGCTTCTATTGATATGCCTGCTTGTAACGGGTCTGATTTCCGGTTCTTTACAAACAGCTAACGCTGAGAAAGGAGGCGATCCCCGGAGGATTGTCTCGCTTGCTCCCAGCGTGACGGAGATTCTCTATGCTCTTGAACTCGGAGAGAGGATTGTCGGGGTAACAGATTTTTGCAATTATCCAAAAGAGGCGAAGGCAAAACCGAAGGTCGGAGGATTTTTTAACCCCGACATTGAAACCATTGTTTCTTTGAAGCCCGATTTGATTATCGGAATGCCCAACCTGGGAAATAAAAGGGTCATACAGGGGCTCTCTTCTCTGGACGTTCCGATCCTGACCGTCACATCATTCACTATCAGCGATGTCCTTAATTCTATCCTCATTATCGGCAGAAGGTGCGGGGTTGTGCAAAGGGCTGAAAGGCTGGTTTCGGGCTTGCAGAAGAGAATTGAAAGGATAAAGGTTTTAACAAAAGATGCAAAAAAGACCAGAGTTCTGTTTGTTTTTAGTTACGAGCCGCTGATCACGGCCGGCAGGGGGACCTTTATCGATGAATTTATATCTCTGTCAGGAGGGGTCAATATTGCTGAAGATACGAGGAACCGCTATTCTAGGCGTTCGATAGAAGAGATTATCGTGAAACAGCCGGAGATTATTATTACGACGACTAACATGAATTCTTTTGATGCTCAGAACTCCCGTAATGTCACGGCATGGAAGAGGTGGAAAGACCTCCCCGCAGTAAAGTCGGGAAGGGTTTTTGGGGTGAACGGGGATTTTTTCTTAAGGCCAGGACCGAGGATTGTTATAGGGCTTGAGAAGATTGCAGAGATGATACACCCTGAAGTCTTTTAAGATAAAAGGATTAAACATGAAATCGTTGACTTTTGAAAGATGGCTGAAGATTTTCCTGGTTTTATTTTTTTTACTGATTGCTACTATGATCGTCTCTCTGTCGCAGGGCTCAATAAGAATAGGCCTTAAAGAGATTATCGATATTCTTTTTCTCAGGACAACAGAGGGAACAGAAGCAGTTATCCTGTTAAAAATCCGCCTCCCGAGGATTGTGAACGCCGCGATCGTGGGAGGGGCTCTTGCAACCGCAGGGGCCGTATTTCAGGCGCTGCTCCGGAACCCCTTGGCCGATCCTTATATACTCGGCATATCCGGCGGGGCTGCTTTTGGTGCGATTCTTGCCATTGTTCTGGGACTGGATATTATCATCGGCGGGTTTTCTCTTCTTCCGGTTTTCGCTTTTATCGGGGGAGCGGTTTCGATCTATATGATTTATGCGATTGCAAAGAGCAGGGGCAGGATATCGGTTCACAGCCTCCTTCTTATCGGTGTGATCTTCAATGCCTTTTTTACGGCTCTGATTCTCTTTATTACATCGATTGTCGATTATCATAAGATTGGCGACATTGTGTTCTGGCTGATGGGCAATCTCTCATCGCCTTCTTTTTTTACTCTTTTACTGATATCAATATATGTTCTTACAGGATCGCTGATATTGTTTTTCAGAGCGAAGGAGTTTAACCTCATCTGTCTTGGTGAAGAAACGGCGTCCCAGATGGGAGTCGATCTGGAAAAGACCAAGAAGGTCACCTTTTTTGCCGCTTCGCTGATTACAGGTGCGGCTGTTTCTGTTGCCGGGCTTATCGGTTTTGTCGGGCTGATTGTCCCTCATGCTGTCCGCTTTATTGTCGGCTCTGATTACCGGCTGCTTTTACCCGCATCTTTTTTTTCCGGTGCCATTTTTCTGATTCTGGCCGATATGGTTGCCAGGGTTTTGATCGCACCGACAGAGATACCTGTTGGAGTGATTACAGCCCTTTGCGGCGGGCCTTTTTTCCTCTGGTTGTTAAAGAGGAATGAAAAAAACCCTTTTTTCTAATTATTGAAGAAAAAAATGATGTTTATCGAATTATCGGATGTCTCCTTTGCCTATGGGGAGAATGTTATCCTGCAAGAGCTCTCGTTCAAGATTCATAAAGGGGAGTTTATCAGCATTATCGGCCCGAACGGAGCGGGCAAGACCACGCTTCTCAAACTGCTCAGCCGTGTTCTTAAGCCGGAGCAGGGGGAGATCAGGCTGAACGGGGTCGATACGCAAAAAATAAAAAGAAAAGAGCTGGCCAGAATCATCGGGGTGGTGCCTCAGGATTCCTTTATTCATTTCCCTTTTTCTGTTCTTGATGTTGTGCTGATGGGGCGGTATCCCCATCTGGGGAACATGGCTTTCGAAAGGAAGGAGGATCTTGAGATAGCGAAAAAGGTCATGATTCTGACCGATGTGTTTTATCTCAAGGAGAGGGATATCAATGATCTGAGCGGGGGGGAAAGGCAGAGGGTTATTATTGCAAGGGCGCTGGCGCAGGAACCGGAAATCCTTCTTCTCGATGAATTCGCTTCTTCGCTCGACCTCAATCATCGAATAGAGATTTATGATCTGATAAAGAAATTAAATATGGAGCGGTCTTTGACAATAGTCAATGTTTCTCATGATCTCAATATGGCTTCGGAGTATGCTGACAGGCTGTTGCTCCTTGACCGGGGAACGATTCACTCCATAGGGAAACCGAAAGATGTGCTGACAAGGGACGCGATAAAAGATGTTTTCGAGTGCAATGTGTTGTTAGAGGATTCTCCTGTTACCGGTTCTCCCTATATTATTCCCCTGCACAGCAATGTGAAATCTGAAAAAGAAAAAAGAACTTTGCGGATTCATATTATTTCAGGGGAAGGCAAGGGTTCGGTTCTTCTGAGGAGGCTTTTTATCAGGGGATTCGAGATAACAGCAGGGGTTTTGAATATCGGGGATAGCGACCATATGGTCGGAGAGGCTCTGGAGATACCGATGGTTCTGGAAAGACCCTTTTCGATGATTTCCGATAAGGCTTTTTTGGAGAACCTCGAAAAGATAAAAGAAGCCGATCTCGTGATTCTGGAAAAATTCAGTATCGGAAAAGGAAATATCAGGAACCTGGAGGCTGCTCTTGAGGGGCTGAAAAAAGGAAAAGAGGTTTTGATTCTCGATAATGAACCGGGCTCTGATTTCACAGGGGGCGAAGCAGAGCGGCTTTATGACCGGATCAGGGAAAATGGGGGGATTTTTGTAAAAGATCACAAGGAGCTGGTGAAAAGGCTTGACCGTAAGATAAACGGTGTGATATAAAAAATAGAGTAAAGAAGTCTTTAAATACCGGATACAAGAAAAAGGAGAGTGTAGGAAAATAGATTAAAATTCAATGCGATATGCAGGTGTCCTTTCAGAATGGGATAAAAGGGAAGATGGTGCGAAACCATCACGGACACGCCACTGTAAACGGGGACAAAAGCCAAGAAAAGCCACTGCTCTTTTAAGCGGGAAGGCATGGCGAGTAGGATGAACCGTAAGTCAGGAAACCTGCCTGTATATCCTTCACAGTTGTCCTTCGGTGATTGAGGACGTGAGGGTTCATAACGTTCATCAAAAACCCCAATCCATCGAGGATTGGGGTTTTTTTATTTTAAGGAGACTTTTTATAATGAAGCGAGGATTGATGATTATTGTATCGCTGCTTTTTGTTGGCCTGGCGATGAACTCTTCAACATTTGCAGAAGAAAAAAGGACTGAAAAGAACAAAAAGGTAGAAATGGAGCCGATTAAGGTTACGGCAACTACGAGGACCCCTGTCTCACTGAAACATGTTACAGAGGCGGTGACCGTTGTTACCAGAGAGGATATTGAGAATCAAAAGGCGCATACTGTTCTTGAGGTGCTGAGAAATGTTCCCGGGGCCGATGTGGTCAGATCAGGGTCTCTGGGAGGGACGACATCGGTATTTCTACGCGGCGGTGAATCAGACCATACCCTGGTTCTTATCGACGGGATAGAAATGAACAGCACGACCACAGGCTCGTTTAATTTTGGCGATCTCACAACGGACAATATCGAAAGAATAGAGATATTAAGGGGGCCGCAGAGCACCCTTTACGGCTCAGAGGCCATGGGGGGTGTGATCAACATTATTACGAAAAAGGGGAAAGGAAAGCCCGAAGTGAGCATTTCATCAGAAAGTGGGACTCATGAGACCTTTATTGAAAGGACGTCGCTTATTGGTGGGTTTGAAAGGGGAAACTATTCCTTCATTTTTTCACGAACCGACTCGGACGGGCAGTTCAAAAATGACGACTACAAGAACTCGACCTTTTCAGGGAGGGTTGGGTTTAATATAATGGAAGATATCGACTGGGATTTAACCCTTCGGTATACGGAGACGGAACGGGGAATCCAGGACGGGGGGTTTGTCACCTCTCCGGACCTTAACCGAACAAACGATAGAAAAGAGTTTCTCATCAGCAGTCTTATCACTCATAAGATTTTTGATTGGTGGGATCACAGCCTGAGATTCGGAATCCATGACGATGAAATCAAGGATACCGACCCCCCTGATCCGAGTGTCCATATTACCGGCGACACCAACCGCTCTATTATCAATACAAAGGTGACATCGATTGACTGGCAGAGTAATGTTTATGTACCGGAAAAATTCGGTCTGTCGAATGTTATAACAGTCGGTCTGGGGGCGGAAAGAAAAGAAGGGAGCAATGACACCCCTGTTTCCTCTTTCGGTTCTGCATTCTCTTTTGACGAGAGCTTTAATGAGAAGAGCGCGTTTATCCAGAATCAGTTGATTTTCAAAGAAATGATTTTTATCAACGCCGGCATCCGCATTGATGATGTCAGCACCTTTGGCACCGATATCAATCCGAAGATTTCAGGGGCACTGATGATTGAAAAAACAGGGACAAAAATCAGGGGGACATATGCCAAGGGATTCAAAGCCCCCTCTATTAATGAACTGTTTTACCCTAATTTTGGCAATCCGAGCCTGCAGCCTGAACAGAGCAAAGGCTACGAGGCAGGGATTGAGCAGTGGCTTTTCAATGACAGGATTTATGGCGGCGCCACCTATTTTTTCAACGAGTTTAAGAACCTGATCATCGCCGCAGACCCGGATGGAGACGGGAACTTCCTTGCCACCAATGTCAGTGAGGCGGAAACAGAGGGGGTTGAACTCTTTTTAAAACTGGACCCGGGATGGGGATTTTTGCTGAAGGCGAGCTACACTCATCAGCGAACAGAAGATACCAAGGCTCAATCAGTGTCAGAACTGGTAAGAAGGCCGAACGACAGGCTCGGTTTAAATATCAATTATAATTTCAAGAACAGGCTGAACATCAATCTTGACATAACCGATGTCGGTGACAGACTCGACTCAGGAAACAAGAAAAACCCCGGTTATACCAAGGTCGATCTGGCCGGTTCACTGATTCTTTTTGAAAATCATCCGGGATTGAGACTCAAAAAATTCGAAATCTTTGCAAAAGCGGAAAATTTACTGGCAGAAGACTATGAAGAGGTATTAAACTTTCCTTCACCGGGACTGGTGATTCTGGGAGGGGGTAAGATTACCTTTTTCTAAGAAGAGAATTTTGATAGAATAGAATTGCTAATTTTTTTGGGAAAAAGTTTATTTCAATGGGAAATTTCTGGAAGTTTCTTACATTATCGCTTATTTTTCATACGCTTGGAGCGGGGTTTTTCGGTCTGAATCTCTTTAACAAGAAAGCCGTTTTGGCTGAAAAAGGGATAGTATCGGTCAATGTCTATTGCGATGCAAACAAAACCGGCAATATCAAAATCAAAAAAATAACGGTTAAAAAGAAAAGAAGTAGTATCGTTAAGAAAATACCGGCTAAAAAACACTTTTTTTCCAAAAAGAGTGTTGCTGTTTCGGAAAATGTATCAAACAGGGCAGGAACACCACCTATAACAGAGAATCGTTCACTTTTTTATATCGCAGAAAAGAGCGATACCCTTTTTGACAAAGAGAGAAACCACTATTCCTTCATGAACGCTTCTCTGAATAGTTCGGATTTCAAAGATAATATCGGGATTAAAGAGGAGAGCGAAGAAGAAAACGGAGATACAAAAAGCCTTACAGGAAACAAATTGATCGCAAACCTGAGTGGAGGTGTCCTGGATGGAAAGAGTGATAAGAGGCTTAATGAAATCAGGGAAAGGATAGAACAGGCAAAGAGGTATCCACTTCTGGCAAAGGAAAGGGGGATAGAAGGGACTTCGCTGGTCAGATTCAGGTTAAGGGAGAACGGAAAACTGGACAGTATTCAAATGGAACAATCGTCAGGCAGAAGAATACTGGACAGGGAATCGATGAATACTGTAAAAAGAGCCGCCCCGTACCCTTTTCTGGACGGCTGGATTGTGGTGCCGCTGACCTATGAGATTACCCGGGAAAAGCAGAACTGACAAAGCAATGGAAAAGATAATTCAGGGGAGGGAGTATTTATTCTTGACAATCCCTGGATTGTGAATATATTAATGTTATCCGTTTATTAAAAAGCATTGTAAATGATATTACAGGGGGCTACATGTCTGAAAATATTGTCCATTTAACCGATGATAATTTTGAAGATGAAGTCATAAAATCTGATATTCTTACCATGATAGATTTCTGGGCTGAGTGGTGCGGCCCCTGCAAGGTGATAGCGCCTGTTGTCGACGAGCTGGCTGGGGAGTATAACGGAAAGGTTAAGGTCGGGAAATTAAATGTTGATAACAGCCCTAATGTTTCGGCCAAATACAGCATAAGAGGTATTCCGACCCTTTTGTTTTTCAAAGAAGGAAAGGTTGTTAATCAGCTTGTTGGAGTTCAATCAAAAGCGGCGATTAAAAAGGTTTTTGACGAAAACATCTGATTTTTATCGGGCTCGGCTTTCCCTGATTCTATTTTAATTTGAAAAAGGGATGGTTCTTGAGAATTTCTTTCGGCTCAAGCCCCAGACATTTAACGTAAGACTTAAGAAAGCCTCTCAGGAAGATTTCAGCAGGAAAAAGCTTGTAGTTGTCCTCTTCTATAGCCTCCAGATAATTGAGACCTATTTTTGTCTTTTTTGATATGTCGCTTAAGGTGATTCCTTTCAGTTCTCTGATATTCTTCAGTATTTTTCCGTTTATGATAACTTCTTTGTCTTCTTTTTCTTTTTCGGTTGTCTGGGTTTTTGCCTGTGGTTCTGTTGTGTCAGATTCTTTGCTTTCGTCCAGTTTAAGAATATTATTGTCATAATGCTTTTTTCTGGAAGCATCAATGAGTGTCCGGTAGGCTTCTTCAACCCTTTTGAGCATCAATATCTTTTCTTTGTCAGAGAGAAGTCCGTAGCTGGCGATTGAATCGGAGTGATATTGAAGGATAGAAGACATATAGGCGTCCTTTATCTCTTTCTCCGTCGCCTTTTCCTCAATGTTTAACAATTCGTAGTAATTTAAGTCTTCTAACCGTTTCATGTTCTTTTTTCACTCAGTTCAATAAGTTTTTTTGCTGCGAGACCGACATTGATGGAAGCCTGGCAGTCCGGGAATTCCAGAGTAAAAGGTCTATATTTTTTTATGGACTGATTGACCTTTTCATCATAAGGGACATGCCCGATATAGTTCATTTCGATGCCGAGATATTTTTTAGTGATATTTTTCATTGCTTCGCCGATAAATATTTCGTCTTTGTTTTTTACCTGGTTCAGGATCAGGGCCGGTCTGAATTTTGCCAGCTGTTTTTCTAACCATTCACCGCTTTTTTCATCCACACCGGAGACCAGGTCGATCAGTTCGTATATTGTTTTGAATTTCTCATTGACCGTTTCATCCATGACCTTTTTTATTTGCTTTTTCACTTCTTTCGGAGCAGTCGCGAATCTGAGTTTTCTGAGTATGGAGTTTTTTAAAAACCGGTAGGCATTTTCAATGGAGGTCGGTTCCGGTGATACGACAAGGATTCCCGAATTAGAGATTAAAAAGAAATCAATAACATTGAATGGAGACCCTGCTCCGATGTCAATGATGATAAATTCAGCCGAAAGCTTCTTGATGTGGTTAATGAGCCTCATCTTCTGGGTATATTGAGGGTTCACAATATTTAAAAGATCGGTTGCACCGCTCAAAAGTTTTAAATGCTCTAAGGATGTGTCGATAAGCACATCCTTTAATTCAGGGACATTTTTATTGATGAATTCTGCCAGCGTGTGTGCGGGATTCTTTATGCCGAGACAGGTGTGAAGGTTAGCGCCTCCAAGGTCGGCATCGACCAAAATAACTTCTTTTTCCATTCGTGCTAATTCAATAGCGAGTGTTGAGGATATGAGGCTTTTCCCCGTTCCTCCCTTTCCACCGCCTACAGCCCATATCTTTTTTTTGAAAGGATGACCGTTTTTCAGTTCGTACAATGTGTTCATGTAGTTTTAAAAAGAGGATTTCTTTAGCAGAAAGAAAGCCTCTTTCAGGAAAGGTTATGTAAAGCCTTTGTTTCTTTATGTCCTAGGGAGATAAAAGCCCAGCACACCCGAAAAATCATAACAGAGACAAACTATTTGTCAAGGATAATATAGTATTTTTACTGGTGTAAGTATTGCATGTATCAATGATAAAATGATTGATTCTATTAAAGTTCTATGGTAAAAAATTAAGAAGGATTTAAAGCTTTTTAAAAAGGGAATCCATGAAATATTTTTTATCTGTTCTGGGGTTGGTAATGGTTATCGAAGGCATTCCTTATTTCTGCTTTCCCGACAAAGTGAAATTTATTGCTGAAAAAATCCCTGAAATAAAGAATCTGTCATTGAGAATATTTGGTTTGGCATTGATAATATTGGGTTTACTGGTTCTCTTTTTCACGAAAATGTAGGTAGTGAAACACTTCTTTTTAGCGGTTTTTTCCCGTTTTTAAGCACTCCAAATATTTTTAAAAAAAAGACATTTTCACCTTGACAGGATTTGAGAACAACGTATAATTGTTCAAAAAATGAACATTGTTTAATCTCTTGAAAATTATGAACTTATTCTTTTTTTGCCTGCTGGATTTTATACAAAATGTAATCCAGAAAGCGAAGCTGTCGTTTAAAATCATTCCTCTCGCATTTTTTAAAAATCAAAAACAGATTAGAAATGAATGTTCCATTAACGCTGGGATTGTTAAATGGTAGAATTTTTATAAGGCCGGCTGTTTTAGGGTATTATATTCAAATGATCTATTGGTTATCAGGAAAAAGTTCTGAGGTTATTAACTTCATTTTTGCCAGACGAAACATTACTGCTGTCAGCAAACACCCCATACCGTATTTGATACTTCGTGAGAGATCGATTGATGAGGCTTCGGCAAAATATTTTGTCGGGCAGCTTATTTCTGCAATTGTATAACCAGACCACAATATCTGGGCAAGCATCTGATTGTCAAAAACGAAATCATCAGAATTGACATCAAAGGGTATCTTTTCTAAAAGCTTACGTGAATAGGATCTGTATCCCGTATGGTATTCAGAAAGTTTTGCTCCCATGAGAATATTTTCTGCAAAAGTCAGGAATCGATTTGCGATATATTTCCAAAGAGGCATCTGCCCTTCCAGGGCATACCCACCGAGGATTCTGGAGCCCAGAACGCATGGATTAAAGGTCATTTCCTATTATGGAAGCCATAGCGGGAATTAGCTTGGGAGTGTATTGATAATCGGGGTGGACCATGATAATAATGTCGCCGCCTTCTTCCAGGGCAAGTTTGTAACAGGTTTTCTGATTGGCCCCGTAACCCTGATTTTTTCTATGTGTATAAACCTTTGTAGCGGGAAGCGTTTCGGCAATATCTCTGGTTTTGTCCTGGCTGGCATCATCAACAAGGATAACCATGTCCACAATGTTCTGTTCCATAACCTCATCGTAGGTCTTTCGAAGTGTTTTTGCAGCATTGTAGGCCGGCATGACCAAGATTACTTTTTGATTTTTGAACATGATCGCAGATTCCTCTAAAGTATGTGAACAAAACCAGGGACCTTTTAGCTGTTTAGAATGAATCGTCTTAAATATCTGATAATTTTTAAAAGCGCTCTATTCGGTAGTAAAATACCATATTTATTTCGTTATTACAAAAAAGTATTATTGAAAGTTTAAGATGGAAAAAGACAATCTTAGAGACTTAAAGATCTTAGACGAGATTGGCAATGGAAAGGAGATTACCCAGAGAGGGCTTTCCGAGGAACTGGGCATAGCCTTGGGTCTGACAAATTCTTGCTTGAAAAGACTAATAAAAAAAGGGTTTGTCAAAATCACAGGGGTGAAAAAGAATAGAATCAAGTATCTCCTGACTCCGAGCGGTATTGTTGAGCAAGCCCGGCTTACCTATCACTATCTCCAGTATACCATGGATTTTTATAAAGAAACCAGGAGCAAAATAAAACACGACTTTCAGGACATTGCCAACAAGGGATTAAAAAGGGTTGTTTTTTACGGGGCCGGGGAGGTGGCTGAGATATCTTTTCTTTCACTTCAGGAATCGGGTCTGGAACTCGTAGGAGTGATCGATGATTATAAAAAGGGGAAGAACTTTTTCGGTTTTCCAATTTTAAACGGTAGCAAAATCAGTGAATTCGATTTCGATATCATTGTTATTACTTCCTTTACCGCGATGGAACCTATCCATCAAAAACTTAAAGATATTGGTGTTGATGAGGACAAGATTTGTAAAATAGGTGAGAGGTAGAGTTGGAAAAAATTATAGAGCGTTTTGATATTCTCGATTTGTTAGACCGATCCCTTTTATTCAGCCTCAGTCTCTTTGTCTTCTCTATTCCTCTTTCAGAATCGATAAAAAACATTGCTCTGGGAATGACTCTCTTTTTCTGGTTATGCCAAGTTTTAATAAACAGGAATTTTAGAATAAAAATGTATCCTTTGGGGTGGTTTCATCTGTTTTTTCTTTCAGCCTCTCTTCTCAGTGCATTTTTGGCTTTTGATGTTCATCAGGGGTTCAGGGGGTTTTGGGACATTTTTAGGTATTTTATTGTTTTCCTGATTATTATTAATAATGTCGATTCTGATAAGAAGGTTAAATTACTGGTGTCTTTATTTATCATTTCTATTTTAGTCGGAGGTATATGGGGAATTTTTGAGTCTTTGAAAGCACCGACAGACTATCTGGCCGAACTGAGCATTCACTCACTGGGGCATCAGAATCATACAGCGACTTATTTGCTGATTATTTTTGCACTGGTCTTTGGTGTCGTAATTAATATTAATGCAAAGTTTATTTTCAGGCTTATCAGTCTTTTTTCTCTTATTTTTATCGGATTTTTGATTCTTTTGACCAATTCAAGAACAGCCATGATTACCCTTGTTTTTATGCTTGTTGCTTTTATTTTTGCTGAAAAAAAATGGAAGATCTTACTTATCAGTGGTCTTCTTCTTTTCTGCAGCTTTGTCGGTCTGTTTGCCTTTTCTTCTCTCAATAAAACCGGTTCTTTCGGCAAGAAAATAATTAGCGAATACAGCAGCCTGGCCAACCCGTTGCAGGATCGTTTTTTTCAGCAAAGACTGGGGCTCTGGAAAAGAACATTGAAACTGATCGAGAAAAATCCTGTTTTAGGAGTTGGACCGAGAAACTTTGATCTTGCAATGCGTGGAAAAGATGGTCACGGAGCGAGCCATGCTCACAATCTCTTTGTCAATATCGGGGCTGAAATGGGACTAGTTGGACTTGCAGCGGTTTTACTCTGGTTATTATGTTACATTTATACATGGTTTAAATCAAAATCAATATTGGTTACCGATCTTGATAAAGCCTTATGGCTGTCAACACTCGGAGCGTTTATAACAATTGTTATTTCCGGATTGGCAACGACTACCCTTCATACAGAGGGAGCGATTGCCTTTGTGTCTGTCATCGGGCTTATGCTCGTGTCTTTGAAAATTAAAAGAAGGGAAATTGTATGATTAATATTGCTGTTAGCGGGATTGGAAGCTGGGGTAAGAATCTCGTTCGGAATTTTAATGCACTTCCCAACGCAAAATTGTCTGTATGCTGTGATTTGAAAAAGGAAAATCTGGAGATGATAAACACGCATTATCCGGCTTTAAAAACAACGACCGATTTTAATGATATATTATCCAACCATACGATCGATGCTGTCGTAATATCAACAACAGCTTCAGCTCACTTTGAACTGGCAAAAAAAGCGCTTAAAGCGGACAAGCACGTTTTTATCGAAAAACCAATGACGCTCAAAGCGTCCGATTCAGAAGAACTGATCGAGATTGCGGAAAAAAAGAATAAAAAGATTATGGTCGGACATTTAATGCTTTTTCATCCGGCCGTAAGAACATTGAAGGAAATGATTGAAAAAGGAGAGCTGGGCGATATTTATTACATTTACTCCCAACGTGTTAATCTTGGGACGATAAGAAATGATGAGAGTGCCCTCTGGAGCTTTGCCCCACATGATCTGTCTGTGATTTTTTATCTGTTGGGAGATAAGCCGAAAACCGTTAGTGTACGAGGGGAGAGTTTTTTGCAAGATAATATTGAAGATGTGGTTTTTCTGAATCTCCATTTTAAGAATAAAAAAATGGCTCAGATGCATCTTAGCTGGTTGGATCCTAGCAAGCTCAGAAGAATGACAATTGTCGGAAGTAAAAAAATGGTGGTTTTTGATGATGTTGAGAATACGGAGAAATTAAAGATATTTGATAAAGGTGTCAACCAGGTGGACTATGATTCTTACGGTGATTATATTACTTTGAGGTTCGGGGATATCAATATCCCCAGAATTGATATGACAGAACCTTTGAAAATTGAATGTCAGCATTTCTTGGATTGTATCATGAAAGATGAAAGGCCTTTAAGTGACGGTTACAACGGATTACAGGTGGTTCGGGTTTTGGAAGCAGCCCAAAAATCGCTTGAACAAGGCGGAACGCCCGTAAATTTGATCTGAACAAAAGAACAACCTGAAAAGGGAAATCAAAATGAAAACAGAAAACATCATCGATCAATCGGCAAGCATAGGTTCGGGAACAAAAATGGGGCACAACAATATTATTCATGAGAATGTTGAAATAGGTGAGGACTGCCAGATTGGCCATAATATCATAATCTATCAGGGAACGAAGATCGGGAAAGGAGTGAGAATTGATGATAACACAGTTATCGGAAAACTGCCTATGAAGGCGTCTGCGAGTGCGGTTACAAAAGAAAAGGAACTGTCCCCGGCTGCTATCGGAGATAATTGCATTGTCGGAACACAGGTGGTTATCTATGCCGGATGTAAGATCAATAGCAATGTTCTTGTTGCCGATCTTTCTTCTATCCGTGAGGATGTGGAAATCGGTGAATATACAATTGTTGGCAGGGGTGTGGCCGTTGAGAATAAATGTACAGTCGGCAAAAGATGTAAGTTGGAGACGAATGCCTACATAACAGCTTTATCAGAGATCGGAGATTTTGTTTTTATCTCTCCCAACGTGACTTTTACCAATGACAACTTTATGGGAAGGACAAAGGAGAGGTTCAAATACCACAAAGGGGTGACCATAAAAACCGGCGGTAGGGTCGGTGCCAACAGCACTGTCTTGCCCGGTATTACCATTCATGAAGATGCGCTTGTGGCTGCCGGTTCTGTTGTGACAAAGGATGTTCCTTCCGAGAAAATTGTTCTGGGAAGCCCTGCAAAGGTCTGGAACGATGTTCCAGAGGAGCAGCTTCTGAAAAATCAGTAGAGACCGATGCCGAATATCAGCCGGTTTTGCTCATTTGGTTTTTTAAAGAGGATTTAATAGGATTGTGACTCAAAGGAATATTATAAGTATCGTTGGTGCCAGACCCCAGTTTGTCAAGGCCGCGGTTATATCCAAGCTTATTCAAAAAGATAAAGACCAAAGATATAAAGAAACTATTGTTCATACAGGTCAGCACTACGACAAGAACATGTCGGACAATTTTTTTGAAGAACTGGATATTCCCAGCCCGGATTATCATCTCGGGATCGGCTCCGGTGAACATGGCCTCCAGACAGGAAAAATGCTTATTGCAATCGAGAAGGTATTGATGGAGCAAAAGCCGGATATCGTTCTGGTTTACGGTGATACGAATTCAACCCTTGCAGGCGCACTGGCTGCAAGTAAGCTTCATATTCCGGTTGCTCATATCGAGGCAGGTTTAAGAAGCTTTGGTAAGAAAATGCCTGAAGAGATCAACAGAGTGCTGACCGATCATGTTTCCAGTTTTCTTTTTTGTCCAACGGAAATTTCTGTTGCGAACCTAAAGAAAGAGGGGATTAAAGAAGGGGTTTATCTGACAGGTGACGTCATGTGGGATTCCCTGTTTGATTTTCAGGAGAAGATAGGAAAGTCGAATATCCTGAAAAAAAACGGTTTGCAAGAAAAGAAGTATTATCTTATTACGGTTCACCGGGCCGGTAATGTCGATAACCTGGAAAATTTTGAAAATATTTTAAGCGAACTTAATGAGATAGAACAGAAGGTAGTTTTCCCCCTGCATCCCCGGACGAAAAAAATGCTTACAGAAAATCAATATTCCTTTTCAAATTCCGCGATTCATTTTGTCGATCCGGTAGGTTATATCGATATGCTGGCATTAGAAAAAAACGCGCTTGCTGTTTTGACCGATTCAGGAGGGGTGCAAAAAGAGGCCTACTTTTTTAAAGTTCCCTGCATTACGTTGAGAGAAGAAACAGAGTGGCTGGAAACCGTAGAAAGCGGGTGGAATGTTCTGGCGGGGACCGATAAAAAAAAGATTAAGGAAGCTTTGGGCTTTCAGGCAGGAAAAAACAACTCTCACCAAGATTTTTACGGTGACGGAAAGGCAGGAGAAAAGATTCTTCAAATTTTAAAAGAATACGTTAACTAGAGGCAATCTTTGAAAACATCAGAAACAATCGTAAAAGATTCGTTAGCCTTTTCAGGAAGCACATATTTTTCCTATATATTTAAGATCATTACGAATCTTGTTGTCAGGCGTTTTTTAAGTCCTGCAGTTATGGGGCTTTTTTCTGAACTCATGCTGGTCAATCAATATTCTAAGCTTCACCATTTGGGAATGCTTACATCTTTACATAGAGAAATTCCTTTTTACAGAGGAAAAAACGACACAAAAAAGGTTGATGAGCTAAAATCCAATGCCTTTACGTTCTGTCTCATAACCGCTGTTATCCTGGCTGTAACTTTGATTGCTGTTTCAGAGTATTTGAAGCATATCAATTACGACGAAAAGTTTATCCTCGGTCTTTTTCTCATATCTCTTATCATTGTTGTGGAAATGATCGTGTCCTATTACAGTGTAATCCTCAGGACGCATAACAAATTCTTTTTTCTCGGAAAGTTCAATATTCTTCTTGCCATCATAGAAGTGCTCCTGACAGTTTTTTTGATTATGCGATTCGGTTTAAACGGTATTTTTCTGGCATTATTTTTCACATTTTTCCTTGGAGCGATTTATCTCTTTTTCTTTAGCGGATTTAATTTGGGAATCAACTTAAAAGTCCCTTTAAAGGAGATTAAAAGACTGTTAAGCATTGGTATCCCGATTGAATTGTCTTCGCTATCCAGAATGCTTTTTAGCACCATAGATCGTTTTATGATCATTATCTTTCTGGGAAGATTGGAATTGGGGCTCTACTCGATTGCGACCATGGCATATAACTTTCTGCTTCCCCTGCCAAGAGGTGTATACAGTGTGATTTTCCCTAAATTTATTGAGGAATTTGGCAAAAGCGATGATATTAAAAAAGTTCGTGATTATTTAGTAAAACCGACCATGATCTTTGCCTATCTCTTTCCCATTGTCATTGGCATTATTTTGATAATTCTTCCTCTGGTAGTTGAATATATTCTGCCGAGATACCAAGCCGGCCTTTTCTCTGCAAACATTCTGGTTCTAAGCACCTTTTTTCATTCCCTTACTTTCATGTGGGGTATTCTGCTCATAGCAATTTATAAACAGATAAAGATGGTTCAGTTTAACATCATGGCTATCTTTATTAGCATTTTTTTTAATTATCTTTTTGTAAGAATCTTTTGTCTGGGGATAAACGGTATAGCCTTCGGCACGACACTGACACATTTTATTTTAAGCACAGTATTCATCAGTTATGTGTTTTCTTTTTATACAAGGGATATAAAAGAACATCTTTTACTTTTTATCAAGATCTATTTTCCTCTTTTATGGATCGTAAGTGCTCTCTTTTTTTTAAAGATTTTTTTTGATTATCGAAATCTGTCAATGCTCGATGATGTTTTTCATTCATTTGTTCTGATAGTAACCCTTGTTCTTTTTTCCCTGCCGCTTGTTGGTTATGTCAACAAACAAACACAAATTATTACTATCATAAAAAATACCATTACAGACTCCCTTTCTGGGAAAGGAAGTAAGCGTGCATAGAATGGTTAGAAGTAATGAAAACCGTCAGGAAGTAAGAGCAAAATCATCTCAAGATCATATCTTGAGAAGGTATGAGACCATAAGAGCAATCCGTCAGGAAAAAAAGAAGGTAAGTCTGACTGAACGGACTTGCTGTCCGCTCTGTCATGCCTCTCTGGATCATTCAAGACAACTCATTCATGTAAAAACCTTATGGGTCCCGTCAATTCTCAAGAATGTATACTGCTTCTGTTCTGTGTGCGGGCTGGTGTATGACAGGTATCCGATGACGAATAATCCCTATTATGCCGATGCCTCTGCTTTTAATGGAGATATTGACCCTCAGGATTATCTTCAAGAGGAGTTTCTCAGAAGAACCGATTGGAAGTGGGAGCCCCACGAATTTAAAATAGAATGGCTGATCGAATGGGCAGATAATCGCTTGTTTGAAGACATGAAAATTGTGGATGTGGGAACCGGTGACGGTTCTTTTGTGAAGCTTTTAAAAGATAAGAAATTTAAGGCACTCGGAGTTGATCCTGACACAAAATATGTTGAATTTGCAAAAAAGATATTTGACGTGGAAATCATCCCAAAGCCCCTCCAAGAGGCCGGGTTAGAACGGGAATCAATTGATATGGTAACAGCTCTTGAGGTTATGGAGCATGCACTCGATCCTCATGAACTTCTTCAGAATATGAGAAACGTTTTAAAAGAAAGCGGATTGATATTTTTTACGGTTCCCAACATATATCGGGCACATTACAATGCTCTGGGTAAGGGACATACCTCTCTATACACAAAGAGCACGTTAAAGCAACTTTTGGAAGCTAATGGCTTCAATGTTCTTGTTGAAAATGAGCGCATGATGGGCCATAAATGGAATGATAAAATTGCTTTGCTGGCAGAGAAAAGGAACATTCCAAAAGATTACCGGTTTTACAATAAAGATAATTTTTTTAAAGTCAAAACGAGGATTTGCCTCGCAGCGTACCGCGGCAATCTCGAGTGGTTCTGGCCCTGTTTTGTTCTTTTTTTGCGAACAAAGCTCCCTCAGCCGATCTACTCTTTTTTAAGACGTATTTATCGTATTTTTAAAGGATAATTAGCGATATATGCCAAAAGTTACTGTTTATATGCCGACATATAATTATGGTAAGTATATTAGAGAAGCCATAAACAGTGTCATTGCCCAAAAATTTAATGACTGGGAGCTGATTGTCATCAATGACGGTTCTACGGACAATACAAAAAAAGTTCTGGAAGAATTTTCAGGCCACGAAAAGATTGAAATCATCCATCAGGAAAGAAAAGGGCTGGCTATCAGCAACAATATAGCGCTGAGGTCGTCGAGAGGAGAGTATATCATGCGTCTCGATGCGGATGATTATCTCGATGAAAATGCCCTCCTGGTCTTATCGAATATTCTTGATACCCATCCTGATGTAGGACTGGTGTATCCCGACTATTACCGGGTTGACAGGAAGGGAAGCATTATTGATATTGAACGCCGTAAAAAGATCGGTGAAGAAGCCCATCTTCTAGATCTTCCTGCTCACGGTGCTTGCACCATGATTAGAAAATCCTGTCTTCTTCAAATGGGGGGGTATGACGAAAGCCTGGAGTGTCAGGACGGTTATGATCTCTGGATAAGGTTTATGGAAAAATATAAACCGTATAACGTGAACGTCCCGCTTTTTTATTACAGGCAGCATCAAAAAAGCCTGACCAAAAACAGCAAAAAGATTTTAAAAACAAGGCAAAAGCTAAAAAGGAATTATGTTGAAAAACGATTTGAAGGGAAAATGCCGAAGGTTTTGGCGATTATTCCGGCAAGGGAGCGCTCCAATGTTTATTCTGGCCTGGCTTTAAAAAAGATTGCGGGCAGACCCCTTATAGACTATACCCTTAATGAGACATTAAAAACCAAGCTTATTGACAAGATTGTTGTTACCACTGATGATGAATCTCTTCTTAAATATATTAAGAAATTCCCCAGGGTTATCGGCATTGAACGTCCGCAGGAACTTTCGGAACCGAATACAAGAATTGAGCCGACGATCTCTTTTATTCTCAAAACCCTTAAAAACAAGAAAAAATATATCCCGGATGCAGTCATGCTTTTATATATCCATTCACCTCTCAGAAAACAGTCTCATATCGAAAAGGCGATTGATACTATGTTAATTTATAATGTTAAAAGTGTTGTCTCTGTTTGTGAAGATCCTCATTTTTACTATCAGCATAAGAAAAACGGTCTTGTCCCATTGCAGAAAAAGAGGCTTCTAAGACTGGAAAGGGATGCCTTATACAGAGAGAATGCAGCCGTCTACCTTTCGAGAACCTCTCAAATCAGCAAAGACAGTTTTTTCGGGGATGAACTGGGGCATATCATGATGTTGCAGGAAGAGAGTATCAAGATCGATAGTGAGTTCAATTTCTGGATGGCAGAAAAGTTGCTTCTTGAGCAGTCAAAAAAGAAAAAGGTTTCGAAATGACACTGTCTTTTGACGGGATAAGAAAAGATGCAAACCGGTTTCTCGAAAGTATGAGAACCGATCAAAGTTTTTTGTTCCGGTTTTCCGCTGATAATAAGCCGAACCTTATTGGATCAGCACTGGCTGTTATGCTGACAGCACTTTTAGGTTTAAATGAGAGTTTAACCGAACAGGAAAAAAACGACTGGGCCGATTATCTCAACTCCTTTCAGCGAAAAGACGGGTTTTTTGAAGACGAGGATATCAGCGATGAAAACCGTGTTTCCGGTTATACAAAAGAGAGGGCTCTTTTCCACCGCACCCGCCATGTTCTCTTTGCCCTGGCCACGCTGGGATACAAACCAAAAAATGATTTTCTTTTTCTTGAAGATAAGATGAAGCCGGGCGCTATGAAAAAATGGATGGATGAGCTTGATTTAAGCGATTTCTGGGATGCAAGCAACAAGATAATGGATCTGGCTTTGTTTCTGAGTTATGAAGCTCTTGCCAATGAAAGTTCAGATGCGAAAAGAGCCTTGGATGTCCTTATTGATATCTGTGATGAGAACACGGATGCAAAAACAGGCTATCAGGATGCCGGAAAGAGCGAGCGGAGAAATGCTATGGCCGGGGCCATGCATATCTATCCTGTCTATTTTATGTGGCGAAGAGAACCGAAATATCCTGAAAGAGTACTTGAGACCACCCTTTCTTTGCAACAAAGCGATGGTTTTTTTGCTTATGAGACCAAGACATGCGGTGAAGACTGTCTCGATTATGATGCCGTGAACATTATCGTTAACTTCAGCTTTATCCATAACGGATACGACAAAAAAATAAAAAAATCTTTAACCCGTCTTCTGGATGCGATTGAAAGCTGCAAAAACTCTGACGGGGGGTTTTGCTGTCACCGGAGAGACGAGAATTACCGCTTCGGTACATTTACCACAGAGGTTCCTGTTGGGGGAAGCAGCCTCTGGTCAACCTACTCAAGGATATTGACAATCGCTATGGCTGGAAAGGTCTTAAGCGAACACCCGGCATCAGGAGACTGGAATCTTGGAAACAACATTATGGAGTTGTGGGACGGCGGATCGGGTAAAATGAGAAGCTATCATAACTTTTCCGGCTTGAAAGATACCAAATGTTTATTTTAGGAATATCTGCTTACTATACAACCTGTAAAAATAATTTATTAATGAGGTGACAAAATGGTTGCAAAGCTTGGACTTTTAGTTAACAAAATTCATGACACCTTGCCATTATTTATCAAGAAAATCTATGTAAAAAGAAAAAGCAGGGATGAACTTTTTGAATATTGGTCTTCTCCTAATGATGGTAAAAATATGCCTGATTTATATCTTACGGGTAAAGAGAGAAGTGCTTTTTTACTCAATCTGGTCAACAAATATACTGCAAAAGAGAACATTATACTGGAGGTAGGATGCAATGTCGGCCGTAATTTAAATGAGTTGTTTTCTGCCGACTTTAAAAATTAACAGGAATTGAAATAAACAAGAATGCTGTTGAACTCATGAAAAAAGAGTATTCTGAGATGGCTGGCCAGATTCAGATATTTAATTTTGATCTGGTTTATACGATGGCTGTGTTAGAGCATATTCATGATGAGAGTGAGTTTATCTTTTCACATATAACCAGAATTACCAGGAAAATACTGATAACCATTGAAGACGAAGGAGGTATCTCATGGAGGCATTTTCCCCGAAATTATAAAAAGATATTTGAAAATCTGGGAATGAAACAGATAGAAGAAATCAACTTCAAAAAAACAAGAGTGCCCGGCATTAAAAAAGAATTTTTCGGTAGGGTTTTTACAAAATGAAGGCAAATAAAAAAAATATAATCGCGGTAATTCCTGCAAAAGAAGATTCCGGAAGGTTAGCTAAAAAAAATATGGTATTGGCAGCCAAGAGCCCTCTTATTTATTATACTATCAAAAGTGCACAAGAGTGTAAATCGATTAATAAGATTTATATTTCAACCGATTCAAATAAAATTGCCGAATATTCTAAGAAACAGGGTGTCGAGGTTATTACAAGACCTGGTAACTTATGCGGTGAGACTCCTCTTTCAGAGGTTTATTATCATGCATTAATGGCAATCGATAATCCGGAGATAACTCATGTTGTCGGTCTCCAGCCCGACCATCCCGACCGGGCACTGAATATTTCAGATGCCATTGAATATGCGATAGATAAAGATCTGGATGAACTGATTACCGTTGACAGGAAGGGGACAAGAAACGGGTCGATAAGGATTATCAAAGCCGATGTTTTAAGGTCCAAAAAGGCGAGTGTTAAGCTCGGAACCATTATGGATGACTGTATAAATATTCATACAAAGAGAGATCTGCTTCGGGCCGAAGCCCGTATGAAGTTACCCGAAAAACCGACTGAAATCCAGAATAAAACTATATCGAAAAAAGGACCAGTCTTTGTTATTGCCGAGGCAGCCTGCAACCATATGTGTGGAATCGAACTAACAAAGAAAATGATCGATGAAGCAGAAAACGCCGGTGCCGATGCGATAAAATTCCAGACATATAAGGCGGAGAAGCTTGTGGTTAAAGAGGCAAAAAGCTACTGGAAATATCCGGGGACGAAATCCCAGTTCGAATATTATAAAAATCTGGATAAATTCGATAAAGAAGATTATAGGGTCCTTTTCGATTATGCAAGTAAAAAGGGGATTATTGCTTTTTCAACCCCTTTTGATGTTGATAGCGCTCAAATGCTGAATGAATTGAATATGCCTCTTTTCAAGATCGCCTCGTGTGATATTCAGGATAAAAGACTTCTTCGGACCGTAGCCGGATTTGGAAAACCGGTGATAGTTTCTCTGGGCGGGGCAGAAATAGAGGAAATAGAAGAAATCATCGATGTTGTTTATGGCGAAAACAACTTTTCCCTTATTTTGTTAGTCTGTACCTTCAGTTATCCCACACAAAATCAGGATGCCCATCTTTCCAGGCTCAGGACCATTCAGAATATCTTTCCCGATATAATGATCGGTCTTTCAGACCACACAGAGCCGGAAGAGAACATGATCATTCCTTCTCTTGGAGTTGCGCTTGGTGCAAAAATTATAGAAAAGCACTTTACACTGGACAGGGCTATGACCGGTTCGGGACATTCTTTTTCAATTGACCCGCCTTTGCTTAAAAAGATGATTCAAAATATCAGGCTTTCAGAACTTGTTCTCGGAAACCCGGGATGGGAAAAGATCGAAGCCGAGGAAAACACGAAAAAGAATGCACGGAGAAGCCTGGTTGCCGATACCTGTATCAAAAAAGGTGATGTAATAAAAGAGGAGATGATCGGTGTGAAAAGGCCGTCCGGGGGGATTTCACCAAAATATATTGATGAAATTATAGGAAAGAAGGCAAAGAGGGATATTGAGCCGGATGAACAGATAGCATGGGATAATCTAGAGTAATTGTTTTCACTTTTTAGTAAAACGAAAATTTAAAGATGGCAGAGTTGAAAAGTATTCAAGAGTTAATCAATACAAAAGAAATCCGGAATATTTCGGATTTCTTTTCTCTCGACAGAAAGATAGAAAGAATGATTACAGGTGTAGAAATACCTCGAGAGAAGATTGTGAATATTGCCATTATCTCTAGTTTTACAGTAAATGGTATAAAGGAGATTTTAAATGTAAAATGCTTTCATTTGGGAATAAATTCAAAATATTACATTTCTCCTTACAATCAATATACACAAGATATCTTAAACAAAGAAAGTTCTTTATATAAATTCAGACCTGATATTATCTTTCTTTTTATCGATACAAAAAGTTTTTTTGGAGATTATTTCTTTTTTCCTTATCGGCTTTCAGATGAGGAAAGAAGAAAAACGATAGAAAAGTCGTTTAAAGAATTGCAACAATTGACAGGGCATTTAATAGAGAACACTGAATCAAAGGTTGTTGTTAGCAATTTTGAAATTCCTGTATATTCTTCCATGGGTATTCTTGAAAATAAGAGCCGGTTTGGTTTTATTGAATCGCTTCAGGAATTGAATATCAGACTAAGAGAGCTTTCAAAAAATCACCCCCGTCTTTTTATTTTTGATTTTGAAAACTTCTGTTCAAAACATGGAAAAGAAAACATCATTGATTACAAAATGTATTATCTGGCAGATATGAAACTTCAACTAAAATATTTTCCCTTTTTATGCGATGAATATATTTCCTATATAAAACCTTTAATGTCTCTTACTAAAAAGTGTCTGGTACTTGACCTTGATAATACTCTTTGGGGCGGTATTCTGGGCGAAGACGGGATCGAGAATATCAAACTCGGGCCTTCACATGAAGGAAAACCTTTTTTTGAATTTCAAAAGCACATTCTCAGCCTATACGAAAGAGGTATTATACTGGCTGTTAACAGCAAGAACAGCGAGGATGATGTCCATGAAGTCTTTGAAAAACACCCTTATATGATTTTAAAGGAGGATCATTTTGCAGCATTGAAAATCAACTGGACAGATAAAGTGCAGAATATGCAAGAAATAGCCAATGAGATTAATATCGGTCTGGACAGCCTGGTATTTTTTGATGACGATATTATAAACAGAAGATTAATGAATAATTATCTCCCTGAGGTTCTCGTTATTGATGTCCCCGATGATCCTTCCTATTATACTAAAGCCTTGATGGATATTACTGACTTTAACGCCTTTCAGATAACGTCTGAAGACACAAAACGAGGAGAATCATACACTAAAGATAGAAAAAGAAAAGAACTGAAGACGGTTTCTAAAAATATCAACGAATTTTTACAACAACTCGATATGAAAGTATCCATATTAAATGCGGATGATTTTGCAATACCCAGAATAGCTCAGCTCATTCAGAGGACAAATCAGTTCAATATGACTACAAAAAGGTATAGCGAAGAGCAGATTAGAAGTTTTTCCGAAAATGATCTCTATACGGTATGGGCTGTAAAAGTTGAAGATAAATTTGGTGATAATGGAATCGTCGGTGTTATTTTCTTAGAAAAACCCGACTCTGATTACTGGATTATCGATACATTTCTATTATCATGCAGGATTCTGGGAAGAGAAATAGAAGCCGCTCTTTTACATTTTATTATGGAAAAGGCCTTAAACAATGGAGTAAAGCGACTTATTGGTCTTTTTATTCCAACGAAAAAGAACATTCCGGCAAGGGATTTTTATAAAATCAATAATTTTGTATTAGATGGAACTTCAGATAATGATGAGGAACGGTGGATAAAAGATATAAAAAAAGCTCATATAAAAAGACCGAATTTTATTGAAATTGTAGAGGACGGCCGACATGCAAAGGCTTAAATCATTACTCTCAAAGATTTTAGAAATCGAAGAGGACCAGATCACACCGGAAACTTCACCGGAAAACGTCGAAACCTGGGATTCCTTCAACGGGCTTCTGATTGCTTCAGAATTAGAGTCTCTTTTTAACGTTAAGTTTTCAATGGAGGAAGTTGCTTCTGTTGAAAATGTGAGGGATATCATTGAAGCTTTGTTTAATCATGATGTCAAACTAGAGGGAGAGATATGAAAGCCGCAAATGATTTATCATTTGAAGATATTACTATAGGTGATGTTTATGAATTCGAGCGAGAAATTACAGAAAAAGATGTTCAAGGATTTGCCAAGCTAACAGGGGATTATAATCCCTTACATTTAGATAAAGAATATGCAGAAAAAACCAATTTAGGAAGAAATATCGTTCACGGCATGCTGGCCGGTAGTTTGTTTTCAACACTGCTTGGAATGTATTGTCCCGGCAAGCGAAACTTATATATGAGCCAGACATTACAGTTCAGAAATCCGATATTTTTTAATGAAAAACTACTTATCAAAGGAACGATTACCGAAAAAAGCGATAGCACAAAAATGATTTCTATAAAAACCGAAATACGGGACAGAGAGAAGCTTTTAATTACCGGAGAAGCCAAGGTTAGAGTCATTTAGGAGCAACAGACATGTTGAAAAATAAAATCGCAATTGTAACCGGCGGTACTGGAGCTATAGGAAAAAGCGTTGCGCAACAGCTCAGTCAAGAGGGAGCCAAGGTATATATCAGTTATTTGAAAAATCATGAGGAAGCCAAGACCATTGAAGAGCAAAATAAGAATATAAAGTCTTTTAAAATGGACCTGGACTCATTAAAATATGTAAACCGAGAGATCGGTAGTATTATAAGCAGAGAATCCAGAATAGATATTCTTGTCAATAACGCGGCTCCCCAGCTAATTCTAAAACCGTTTGAGAAAATGAATAACGAAGATTTTGAGAGAGATTGTAATGTTATTCTGAAAGGCGCAGTAATGGTTTGCAAAAGTGTTGTTTCGGCAATGAAAAAACAAAGATCAGGTAAAATAATTAATATGCTCACAACTGCAGTCATAGGAAAAGCACCTTCGAGGATGACATCTTATATAATTGCAAAATACGGCCTTTTGGGTTTGACAAAAGCCCTGGCTACAGAATTAACCCCTTTTAATGTTCAGGTAAACGCTGTTTCTCCTTATTTCATAGAATCAAATATGACGGGAAACGTCCCTTCAAAAATGTTAGAGATGATTAAAGAAAATAATCCAATGAAAAGATTATGTACTCCCGAAGATATTTCAAGCGTTGTAAGTTTTTTATGTTCCGAAAGATCGAATTATATTTCTGGAGTCAATATTCCCGTTAGCGGTGGTGATATAGTTATTTAATAAGACAATGCAAAAAGAGAGTCGCAATATTCTATTTTATAATAAGCTCTGGAGACTTGAAAATCGGCTCAAGGTTGCCGATACGTATATCAAAAAAGGCGATGTGATAAAAGAGAAGATGATCGGTGTGAAAAGACCGTCCGGAGGGGTTTCACCGAAATATATTGATGAAATTATCGGCAAAAAGGCCAAAAGAGATATTAAGATTGATGAACAGATAGCATGGGAAGATCTGGAGTCATTGTAATGAACTGGCAGAAAAAAATTAAGAAGTTTTTAGGCGAGCAAAAGGAAAAAGTTGCTTTTTTTGTTAACATTAGCAGTGGGCATGAAAAGTTTTTCTCTGTTTTTGGGAATCTTGTAAAAAACAGTATTGATGATTATCGAATCATCTTTTTCGGTAGTGAAATACCTTCAGACATTTCAAATCAGAACCTGAATATTATACTTTCCGAGGAGCTTATTTCAAGAGAGGATTGTGAAGAAATCGATGATTATGTTTTTAATTATCTAAGCCGTTCCTGGTATCTTTATGATCGTATTGAAGATTACAAAGGGATTAACCTTGGAAGAATAGTTGAGTATGACTTCCAGAAATATCTATCCTCCAGGATAAAAAATCTGGAAATTCTCAAAAGGGCTTCAGAAAATGAGAATGGAGAAGCAATTATAGTTGTTGATGACACTGATGAATTATCTTCTGTTGCGAAATTCTACGAAAGTGTTTTACAAAAACCGGTTCTGCAAATTTCACTGGGTATGGGCCAGAAAAATAAAAAGGCTCTATTAATCACTTCTCAGCCAAAATGTGCGGCTTTTTTAAATGATGTTATCGATTCTTATGCTTTTAAGAAATGTCTTGCAAAATCACTGGAAGAAAATAGTGTCCTTTTTGATATCCGGTTCCTTAAAATTTTCAAAAACAATGAAGAAGGGCTTCACTATTTACCTGTTTCTCTTGAAAGGGGTTTGATTACAAGACTGAAATGGCTTAAGAACGGATTTTCATATTTTCCTTTATCGTTTTCTAAACAAGAATATCGAACTTATGAGATGTTATGGAAGGAACTGGCTTCGGATCTCAATTTTCAGAAAATATTTGCCTATCGGGGAATTTCAATCTGGGAGCTTGTTAAAGACACCCTTTTAAAATTTATTGTGAACCATTTTCCGAGAATCAGGTCCAATATCGATCTTTTGGAAGAGATATACAGCAAAAAAAAGATAGATCTTGTGGTTTTGAGAAATGATGTCAAAGAGCTGGAACGGACTATTGTGCTTACTTCCAAACTATTTTCGATTCCCACTCTTGTTATTCAGCACGGCGTCCTCGCTGAAGTAAATGGTCACAATCTTTTGCTAGCTGATAAATTTGCAGCCTGGGGAGAAGCATCAGTTTCTTGGTATGGAAAATTTAATGAGTTATCTGACAGGTTTTTTGTAACAGGCAATCCTAAATTCGATTCTGTAAAAAAAGATAATTCGGGAATTTCGAAAAAAGATTTCTGCGAAAAGATGAGCTTGGACGTCGAAAAAAGAACTATTTTGTTTGCAACACAGCAGATTAATAAGTTCTCTTCTTTCTGGGCAGATGATATTTTTTATTTAACAGCGGAAAAGATTCTTGAAACCATAAGAAGGTTTCCCAATAAACAGCTAATTATTAAGGCCGATCCTTATGAGGATCCAAAACCTTATGTAGATATTATCAAAAGAGGGAATTATCAAAATGCTGTTGTGATTAAGGATGTTGATATCTATGAACTATTTCCGCATACAGACCTTTTGATAACCCTCGATTCAACGGTTGGCCTTGAGGCTATGCTTTTCAGGATACCCCTTATTACTTTTAATCTTACTAAAAGACAGGATAGGGTTCCTTATGCTGAAAGAGGGGCCGCATTGGGTGTTTATAAGGCGGAAGATCTAGGAACAGCCATACAAGGGGTTTTTAACGATTCTTCCCTTTGTCTGGAGATGCAAAAAGCGCAAACTGAGTTTATCAAAGAATTTGCTTACAGACTAGACGGAAAATCGACAAAGAGACTGCAGGATCTAATTTTAAACACTATACCAGAAAAGAAGGTTTCTCAAAATGCCTAAGAAGGCGATTCTAATCAATCCCGCTTCAGGAAGATATATACGAGATGACAGATGCCAGGTACCGGTAAAGGGATTATCATCGGCTTTAAGAATGCCCATGGATCTTGCGTATATGGCGTCTGTGCTTGAGAAGGAAGGGTGGGAGTGCTTGATCAGGGATTATCCTGCTGAGAACAAAGACTGGGAAGACTTTAAAAAAGATATCATCTCTTTTAAGCCGAAGATACTGATTATCAGCACAACAACCCCAACGCTTTTTTTAGACCTTAAATCGTGTGAAATAGCAAAAGAAATTGATCCGGAGATTCTGACAATTGCAAAAGGAGCGCATTTTGTAAATGATGATAAAGAAGTGATGAGCTTATGTAAAGATCTGGATATCGTTGTATCAGGGGAATGCGAATTATCTGTTAAAGAGATTGGCCAAGGCAATCCCCTTCAGGAGATACTTGGTATTGTATACCGAAAAAATGGAGCAATTGTGAAAAATTCAAAGAGGTCTTTTTTGCAGGATATGGATATTCTCCCTTTTCCTGCCAGACATCTATTAAATAACAGCCTTTATACAAGACCGGATACGGATGAGATGATGACATCGATACAAACCAACAAGGGTTGTCCGGCAGGATGTGTTTACTGTCTTGTTAAGAGCGTTGCCGGAGAAAAGATAGCTTCTCGTTCTCCTGAAAAAATTGCCGAGGAGATGGAGATTTGTAAAAAAGAATACGGGATTAAGAACTTTTACTTCCGTTCAGATACGTTTACATTCAATAAAGACTGGATGATAGAGGTTTGCAAAGAGATTATTAATAAGAAAATGGATGTTAACTGGTGCTGCAACAGCAGGGTCGATACGATTGATAAAGAGCGTATCGAGTGGTTGAAAAAGGCTGGCTGCTGGATGATAGGATTTGGTACGGAGAGCGGCGATCAGAGAATTCTTGATGAGATGCGTAAAGGAACAACATTGAAACAGGCCGAAGAAGCAGTTGAACTCTGTTCCCGGCATGGAATAAAGACGTATCTTTTCTGGGTCATGGGTCTGCCGTGGGAAGATGAGGTTTCGATTAAAAATACAATAAAATTTGCAAAAAGATTAAAAGGCGACTTTGCAGAGTTCCACATTGCCTATCCTTTCCCAGGCACAGAGTTTTACGACTTCGGACTGAAACACGCTCTTTTTTCCAAGGAAGACCTTTTTAAAGGGGACGTCAAAAATAGCGTGGTCAGGTCTTTTTATCTTTCGAAAGAAGAAATAAGCCGTTATCGGGATACGGCTATGTTTACCTATTACCTCGACCCTCTTCGCATTTTCAGGCTCCTTAGGGGTATAACATCAATAAGGGAGCTGTTTAATTATGTTAGGAGAGGTGCAGATCTTTTATTAAGGAGGTCATAGATGGTCAGAGAAGATAAGGTTGTTGTGATTATGCCGGCTTATAATGCTGCCAAAACTCTTGAGAGGACATATAATGAAATTCCCAAGGAGTATGTCGATGAGATTATTCTTGTTGATGATTCCAGTTCTGATAATACCGTAGAAATAGCAAAAAGGCTTAATATCGAAACGATCGTGCATCCAAAAAACAGAGGATACGGGGGAAATCAGAAGACCTGTTATACTCATGCCCTTAAAAAGGGGGCCGGTGTTGTTGTTATGGTTCATCCAGATTATCAGTATGATCCCAGCGTAATTCCTCAGATGATTAAGCCGATAAAAGATGGTGAAGTGGATATTGTTTTTGGTTCTCGTATGGTTAGAAAAAAAGATGCGTTAAGAGGTGGGATGCCTTATTATAAATTTATCAGTAATATTTTTCTTACAACCCTTGAGAATGTTGTATTTATGCGCAATTTATCGGAGTATCACACGGGTCTCAGGGCATACAGTAGGAAATTTTTAGAATCGGTAGATTTTCAGTCTCTTTCTGAAGATTTTGTGTTTGACACGCAAATAATAGCAATGGCTGTTGAATACGGGTTCGTTATTGGGGAAGTACCAATAATAACCAGGTATCAAAAAGATTCTTCTTCTATTTCGTTGAAAAACAGTATCACATACGGTCTTCTTACACTTAAGGTTTTGCTGGATTTCCTTAAAAGAAAGGAGAAAAGAGATTCTGGCTATTTCTTTGGAATGCTGAAAAGAATGTGCCAGATATCATCAGGTTCTGCTGGAAAACGGTAGGCGAAGAAAAATTAAAAGAATGATCATTCCTAACAAAAAAAATCACCCGATAATAGGGGATAATCTAACCCGCTACTATCACTACCCCTTTTTGCGATACTTTTTCATAAAGAGACTGACAATGGCACTGGCATTTTTAGATAGCAACCGATATGACTCTCTTCTCGAGATAGGGTTTGGAAGCGGGGTGCTGTTGCCTGAACTCGCGAAATACTCCAAGAAAACCTTAGGGATTGATATACACAGCCATATAAAAGATGTGAAGAAGATGACCTTAAAAGAAAATGTTAATGCCGCTCTTTCTAAAGGGAGTATTGTGGAGCTTCCTTACAAAAATAATTCCTTTGATTGCATTATCAGTGTGGCGACTATAGAACATATCGTAAAACTCTCCCAAGCAGTAGGGGAGTTAAAGAGAATCCTGAAAAGAGATGGTTTAGGAATTCTCGGTTTTCCTGTTGCCAATAAACTTTCTGATATGCTTCTTGTTCTTACAGGTTCTTTAAGGGTTTATAAAAAAGAACTTAAGGAAATACACCCGAACACACATCGTGATATTTTAGAAGAGATAAAAAAACAGTTTGACAACATAAAAGTTTCTCGCTTTCCCGCAATAACTCCTCTCGACTTTTCACTATACTGCTGTTGTATGTTTAAAAAAATTTAATATATTATGAAAATTCTAAAAAAAGATACGACATTTTTTCTTTTATTCTTTTTGTTAGGCATCATTTCCAGATATGTTTTGGCGACAACGAAGTTTATTCATTTGGATGCCGTTCAATATGCTATCGGAACGTTTCATTATTCACTTTTACAGCATACGCCTACACCCCCTGGTTATTTTCTCTATATTATGTCAGCCAAGTTTTTAAATATTTTCTTTCATGATCCACAAAGATCGCTTGTTACATTAAGTATATTATACAGCGGGCTTATTGCGGGAGTCTTTTATTTGTTCGGAAAAACATTCGGCGGGATGCGGGTTGGAATTATTGCTGCCACTCTTTTTATCACCAGCCCTTTATACTGGTATAAAGGGGTTACCATCTTTGGATATCTCAATTCTGGCTTCTTTATACTTTTAATGGTTTTCTTTTGTTACAGAGTGGTTGTTCAAAAAAAAGCTGGAGATATGATTTGGGCCTCGGTCTGCTTTGCGATTCTTTTAGGCGTAAGACCGCAGGAACTCATTATTCTAATTCCTTTGTATCTCTATGTGCTTTGTCATACAAATTTAAAAACGGTAGGTTGTTCCGTTCTCATCTTTTTTGCTTTATGCTTTATCTGGTTTGTACCGCTTATATATGTATCTGGAGGTTTTGATGAATATATAAAAGCCCTTAGTTATGGCAGAGATTACCTCACATCTGATTCGATATTTGGAGGCGGTGGGTTGAGCAAGGTTAATAATCACCTGGACAGAATACTTATAAATCTCCAGTGGTTATTTTTCCTCGGCATAGTGCCTCTTGTTTATTATTTACCAAGATTCTTTTTTCTTCCGAAGATTGCAGAAGACAAAAAGGTTCAGTTCTTTGCTGTCTGGATGTTTCCCTGCCTGATTTACAATATTTTTCTCCAATTCGGGGAGATTGGTCATGGAATGCACTGGGGATTAGGATTCGTCCTGATACTAGCAGAAGGAATCGTGATTTTTTATGAGGATTTACTGAAGATGTTTTCATTAATTGCTGAAAAAGTGTCCGCAAAGATACCGGATATTATCAACCATTCGCTGTTTAAAGGTGTTACTTTTGCTGGAATAATAGGCCCCATTATTTTGGTAAACTTATTTTTATTTTTTCATGATTTTAGCAGTGATGACGTCATCGTTTATTCTGAAAAACAGTTTAATTATGCTGAAGTTTCCAAGACCGAACGTTTTTTAGATGCAAAAATCAATTTTATCAAGGAAAACTTTCTTCCGGAAGAAACCCTAATTATTGCGTCAAGCGCTTTTTTTAGACAGGTCATGTACTATTTTCCTGATGCCGTTGTTATTCAGTCGAGTGGGATGACCAGAAAAAACGAGAACACCATACAGTATGGTAAGAACTATCAGAGGACTTATTATAAAAACAAGGGTTCCTTTAATATACCTCCTGAGATAAAAAAGGGAATTATCTTTGATGATTTTATGATTCCTTTTGTTAACAACACGACAAAGCCTGTTGAACATCGAATCAGCAGAGGTTATAAACTCATGAGCTTTGATCTTGAAAGTTCAAGAGAAATATTTTTTGGATATAATACAATAACGGTTTTATAAATTATGTTAGAAAAAGGAATATTTACAATTTCAATCGATACGGAACTGGCGTGGGGGACGTTTGACCACGGAGGCCATATTACATACAGGGAGTGTTATAAAAAATACCGCCAGATTATTAAGAATCTTCTCAGGCTTTTTGAGAAATATGAAATAAGCGCGACATGGGGCATTGTCGGTCATCTTTTTCTCGACAGCTGTCAGAGGGAAAACGGTGTTGCACATCCAGAAATCATTCGGCCGAAGTTCAAATGGTTTCGAGATGACTGGTTTATACATGACCCGTGCACCGATATATCAAAGGATGAACTCTGGTATGGAAGCGATATTGTGGAAATGATAAAGAATTCATCTCAAATGCAGGAAATAGGAAGCCACTCTTTTTGCCATATGATCTATGCTGATGAAGGGTGTTCAAAAAAAGCGGCAGAGTCCGATATTAAAAAATGTATAACACTGGCCGAAGAAAAGGGAATCAACATGCATACTTTTATCTTTCCCCGGAATCTGCACGGGCATCTCGACCTTCTATCAAAATATGGTTTTACCGTTTACAGGGGACAGGATGCCTTCTGGTTGGATAAAAGTAAACTGCCGTCCATGATAAAAAGGGGGATAGACCTTTTAAACGACATAATACCTTTAAAGCCGAAAACAACACTTCCCATTATGAAGGATAAATACGGTCTTGTAGAGATTCCCTCGAGCATGCTCTTCAGGTACAAAACAGGGCTGAGCAGACTGGTTTCATGTAATGCAAGACTGAAACGGGCAAAGATGGGAATTGATGAGGCTTTAAAAAAGAAAAAGATATTCCATATGTGGCTACATCCTTATAACCTAGGCTGGGACTCAGAGAAATTATTTAATGTGCTGGAGGAAATTCTTGCCTATGCCGACAACTTGAGAAAAAAAGAAAAACTCGATGTGCTTCCTTTAGATAGAATCTGTGAAACTTATAAAGATTCTGATAAAGGAGAATATATTCCTGCCGAGAAGAGCGACAGCTATAATCCTGAGAGCATAACCATGCATAGTAATAGAAGTCATCTTTTTAAAAGCGAGTATTCCGATGAACTGAAAGATTACTATGATTCAGCCTTCAAGTATGGAAGAAAAAGGATTAAAAATTCTTTTGATAAATTTTTAGACGGACTAAATGAAAAAAGCACCGTTCTCGATGTAGGGTGCGGAACGGGCTACTTTTTAAAAATCTTAAGAAAAAATGGGTTCGAATGTTTAGGAATTGACCTCTCAGGGAATATGATTGAAAAGGCCAAAGCTTTTAACCCGGATGTTTTCCTTCAGAAAGCCGATGCCAAGAGACTACCCTTTTCGGATAACAGTTTTGATGCAATTGTCAGTATCGAGACTTTAAGGTATTTTTCTAAAAGAGAATTGTTGCTGGATGAAATCTTTCGGGTAACAAAGCCGGGCGGGTCTGTTTTTATCACGGCGGCACCACTTCTTTCCATGAATGGTTATGGATTTTACAACGGCCTCTGCCGTTTTTTAGGATTGAGCTCTTTCGTATCCTGTTTTCAGTCTTTCGAAACCGCGGGGTCTTTAAAGAGAAGATTTGAAGAAACAGGATTTAAGATTAAAACCGTAGAGAGCTTTTTCTTTGGGCCTTACTTTGCTCTTGATAAAATAAGCCCTGCGCTCAGTTCGTTCCTGATGAGAAGATTAGAAGGGCTTGATAACAGGCTTTCGGGTATCGGTCTTTTAAGAAATTTCACCAACCATCTTGTTTGTATCGCTGAAAAGCCATGACAGATGTTCTACTTATAAATCCGTCTTACAGTAATATTATTTATGCCCATGCGAAGATTAAAGTGGGTGTTCCCGGAAATCCTCTTTTGAATCTTGCAATGTTGGCCTCCCCTGTTATCGATGCAGGTTATAAGGCAAAGATATTAGATCTTAATCTCGAAGATGACCCTGATACATTTCTTGCGGAGACGATTAAAAGAGAACAACCCTCGTTTGCGGGAATTACGTTCACAACCCCTCTTAGTAAAGAGGCCGTGAGAATAGCCAAGATCATAAAAGATATTAAACCCGATACGATTCTGGTATGCGGCGGAGCACATTCGACAACCTTTTTCGAGGAAATGCTCGAGACCTCAGAGTTTGATGTTGTTGCAGTCGGCGAATCGGATTATTTGATGAAAAGCCTTTTGGAGGAGAAAGATTGGAGTCATCTTAAAGGGATTGCTTTTAAAAAAAACGGAGAAATCATCAAAAGACCGAAGGCAGATTATATAGAAGATCTTGACACACTCCCGTTTCCCTCGTGGAAGCTTTATAATCTTGAAAGATATGACAAGCCGACATTAAGCAGCCGCTTTAATCCACCCGGTTATCTGGAGACGAGCCGGGGATGTCCATGGGGCTGTGTTTTTTGCAACAAAAATATTCAGGGAAGAAAGTTTCGCTCTAAGAGCCCGTCAAGGGTTGTCGATGAGATCGAGTATATGCTGGATGCCGGTTTTAAAGAAATAAATATCATTGATGATACATTTTCGACCGATATCCAAAGGGCCAAGGAAATTTGTGGGGAGATCATCAGGCGCGGCCTGAAATTTCCCTGGCATCCCATTAACGGTATCCGGGTGGACAGGGTGGATAAAGAACTATTCAGGCTGATGAAGATGTCGGGGTGTTATAAAATGTCGTTCGGCATTGAATCGGGTAACCAGAAGATACTTGATATGATAAAAAAAGGGATAAAGCTGAAACAGGTAAGAGATGCAGTGAAATGGGCACAAGAACTGGACTTTGAGACATTCGGCTATTTTATGATAGGACTTCCGGGGGAGACTGAAGAGACGATTAAAGATACCATCAAATTAGCAAAGGAGCTGAAGCTCGATATTGCCAAGTTCAATATTACCATTCCACTGCCGGGAACAGAGATGTTTGAAGAATGGAACAGTAAAGGATTTATCAAGACAAGGGACTGGGGAAAATATAATTTTTATTCTCCGTATCAGGATCTCTACACCCATCCCACACTCGATTACGACGCTATCGACAAGAATTACCGGAAGGCTTATCTCTCATTTTATTTTACACCTGCGTATCTCTTGAGGAGATTTCGAAGAAGTGTTAAAGAGGGAACGCTTTTAAGAGATATCTATTTATTTTTCAAGACAGATTGGCTGAATTAATCGCTAATCGATTTAAAGGATAATCATATGAGCAAAAACAGTTTTGATATCGTAATTGTCGGAGGGCTCGGTCACGTCGGTCTGCCGCTGGGGATATCATTTGCAGATAATGGGTTGAGTGTCTGTCTCTATGACAGGGATAAGAGGAATGCCGAACTTGTTGAAAGAGGGGTTTTGCCGTTCATGGAGTACGGGGCCGGTCCGATACTGAAAAAGGTTCTTAAAAAGAAAACCCTTGAAACAAGCCTTGATAAAAAAGTGATATCAAAAGCTAAATACGTCATTATTGCCATTGGAACGCCGGTGGATGAATATCTCAATCCAAAGACAAGAGAGTTCCTCGAGATATTTACGGAATTCAGGAATTATCTGAATAACGAACAGACCATTATCATCCGGAGTACGGTTTATCCGAACACCATAAAACAGATTGAAAACTTGCTTGGTGATGATAAAGGGCCCTGGCATATAAGCTACTGCCCCGAGCGGATTGTTCAGGGTTATGCCATGAAAGAATTAAAAGAGCTTCCCCAGATTGTGGCTGGTCTGACAGAAAAAGCCGTTGGGGATTCTGCCGAGCTGTTCAGCATTCTTTCCCCGAAGATTATCAGAACCTCGATGGGTGAAGCGGAGCTGGTCAAGCTCTTTTCCAATGCGTGGAGATATGTCCAGTTCGCCACAGCCAATCAGTTCTATATGATGGCCCATAATTTCGGGGTCGATTATGACAGGGTGCGTCATGCGATGAAGGAGGGCTATGACAGGGCCGCGGCACTTCCCACAGCAGGTTTTGCAGCAGGCCCGTGTCTTTTGAAGGATACAATGCAATTGGCGGCGTTTAACAGCAACAATTTCCTTTTGGGACACGCAGCCATGATGATTAATGAGGGTCTCCCGAACTTTATTGTTGAGGAGTTAAGAAAAAAGCACGACCTGAAGAAAAAGAGCGTAGGAATTCTGGGAATGGCCTTTAAAGCGGATATCGATGACATAAGGGATTCTCTTTCTTTTAAGCTTGGAAAGATATTGAGATTTCACGGGGCAAGGGTTTATTATTCGGATGAGTATGCTAAAAACCCCGATTTTATATCAAGGGAAGAGCTGATAGAAAAAAGCGATGTTGTTGTTATTGCTGTTCCTCATTCTGCCTACAAGGGACTTGTTATCCCGGAAAACGTTGACGTTGTCGATTTCTGGGGAGTAACCAAGAGACAAAAAAAAAGGTAGAATTGCAGTGATGGAGATAAAGAACATCCTTCTCACAGGCGGTACTGGAAAGCTTGGTAAAGCAATTCTTTCTTCAGGGTTGTTCTCTTCGCTTCTTGCACCGAAAAGAGAGATTTTCGACATAACGAAACCCGATACGGTCAGGAAATTCCTTGAAAGTAACCCTGTGGATGCTGTTGTTCATTGTGCAGCTCTGGCAAGAATGGGTGAATGTCATCAAAATCCCGTGAAAGCCATAGAAACAAATATTATCGGAACAGGAAACCTGGTAAACGAAATCATCTCTCAGGAAAAAAAGCTGCAAAAAAAAATAAGATTTGTTCATATTTCAACTGACGGGGTTTATCAGGGAACTCGCGGTCACTATTCGGAAGAAGATGCAAGCATCCCTTATAATCGGTACGGTTGGTCAAAACTCGGTGCTGAATGTGCGGTAAGACTCCTTAACAATTTTTGTATTATCAGGACAAGCTTTTTTGACCCGGAAGATATAAAATTCGAGACATCCGCTTTTGATGCCTACTCCTCAAAGATAACGATTCATTGTCTGGTAAGGGCCGTAGCCAAAATCATAGATAGCCCTTTTATCGGCATTGTTAATATCGGTTCTGAACGAAAATCCGATTATGAGAGGTATAAAGAGTTTAAACCGTCAGTAAAGCCCTGCAAACTGAGTGATATTTTAAAAACCGTTCCATTTCCCATGGCCAAGGATGCATCGATGGATGTAAGCCTCTGGAAAAAAATCGAGGAAGGACTGAAAGAAAAATAAGGTGGATCAGAATATAAAATTATCCATACTGATGCCTGTTCTCAATGAAGGTGTTAATCTTAAGATCATGCTCAAGATATTAAAGGCCACGATTGACATTCCCCACGAGGTAATGGTCGTATACGACAGCCTGGATGACGATAGTATTCCGGTGATAGAGGAGATGCAAAGTAATCATTACCCCGATTTACGCGGTATTCATAATCGGAGGGGAAGGGGCGTGGCCAATGCGATAAAGTCGGGAGTCGATGCTGCCAGAGGGGATTATATTCTGGTGATAGCCGCCGATGATATCGGGCCGGTGCTTGCCGTCGATGAAATGGTTTCTTTGATGGATGAGGGGTGCGACCTTGTCAGCGCAACAAGATATTCACACGGGGGAAGGCTTCTCGGTGGATACCTGATGAGCCGTTTTCTCTCAAGGATAGCCAACAGGCTTTTTTACCTTTTTTCGGGATCGGCGTTGACCGATTCGACGATCGGGATAAAGATGTTCAGGAGTTCGATATTCGACCGGATAGAGCTCAATGCGAAACCAGTAGGCTGGTCTGTTGCTTTTGAGATGGCGATAAAGTCACAGCTTGCAGGATTGAAGCTCGGCGAGGTACCGATAATTTCGATCAACCGTTTTTACGGAGGAAGGTCGAGCTTTAAATTAGGGCCCTGGGTTATCGAGTATTCAAAGTGGTTTTTATGGGGATTGTGGAATTTATACCGCTCCGGAAAGTGGAGATGCAATACAGCGGTTAAGGTTCCAGAAAAGATTATTTCAAAAAGAAGAAAATAGGGGATGACAAAAAAAAGATATCTTGTGACCGGCGGAACAGGATTTATTGGAAGCGCTCTTGTAAAGAGGCTGATAGAAGAGAATTACCAGGTAAGGGTTCTAGATAACGATTCCCGCGGCGCGAGAGAGCGTCTGAAAGGACTGGAAAATAAAATAGAAACCGTCAATGCAGATATAAGAGATGCAGGGGCAGTAAATCAGGCCCTAAAAGATGTGGACAGTGTTATCCACCTTGCTTTTATCAACGGCACAGAGTTTTTCTATAAAATGCCCGAACTTGTTCTGGATGTCGGGATTAAGGGAATGATCAATGTTATCGAAGGCTGTATGAAGGAAGGGGTAAAAGAACTTGTGCTGGCATCGAGTTCAGAGGTTTATCAAACCCCTTCAAAGATTCCCACAGATGAGAGTGTTCCCCTTTCTATCCCGGATCCGTTGAATCCCCGATATTCTTATGCCGGGGGGAAAATTATCAGCGAGCTTCTGGCAATAAATTACGGCAGAAAGCACTTTGAGAAAGTCGTTATTTTCAGGCCGCATAATGTCTATGGCCCGGATATGGGCTTTGAGCATGTCATTCCCCAGTTTGTTTTAAGAATGAAGAAACTCTGCGGGACTAATAAAGATAAAAAGATCCAGTTCCAGATTCAGGGAACCGGCAAAGAGACAAGGGCCTTTGTTTTTATCGAGGATTTTATCGACGGGCTTATGCTGGTTTTGGAAAAGGGGGAACATATGGGCATTTATCATATAGGCACGACTGAAGAGATTGCCATCGAACGGGTGGCTTTTGAAGTGGGAAGGTATTTTGAAAAGGAAGTTGCTCTTGTTCCTGGGAAACCGGCAGCAGGAGGAACCAAGAGAAGATGTCCGGATATAAAAAAGATGAAGAAACTGGGATATTGTCCCCAGGTGTCTTTTGAAAAAGGTCTTATGATAACAGCGAAGTGGTATGCTGAGAATGATGAAAAGCAGGTAATCTTATAGGGGATGAAAGATATGAAAAGAGCGGATAAACTTGCATATAAAAGCGGATCAAGCGTTGTTGTCGAAAGCTGTCAGATCTGTGATGAGAGAAAACTCAAGCCGGTACTTTTTCTTGGATATCTGCCTCCTGTGAACCAGATGCATCAAATCGGTGAACTGCCAAAGGAACAGCCGAGCTATCCTGCACAGATACTATACTGTCCGCGCTGCCATCTGGTCCAGCTCGGGTTGACCGTTGACCCGGAGATCCTCTTTCCTCCCGAATATCCCTATACGAGCGGAACAACCAGGATACTCAGAGAAAACTTTGCCGAATTGTACGAGGAGTGCAAGACTGTTGTTGATCTCAGCGCCGATGACCTTATCGTTGATATAGGCTCGAACGATGGAACGCTTCTCAGTAATTTTGCTCCTCATCACAGGGTTCTGGGTGTTACACCAGAAGAAATAGGAAAACTTGCCATTGAGCGGGGTATTCCCACGTTCATTTCATATTTCAACAGAAATGTCGTGAAAGAAATTATCAGAGAAAAAGGAAAGGCAAAAATTGTAACCGCTGCTAATGTTTTTGCTCATATCGAGAATATTCACGAAATCGCCGATTGTATCGTCGAGCTTTTATCCGAAGACGGTGTTTTTATCTCCGAGTCGCACTACCTGATTCCTCTCCTTGAAACCGTTCAATACGATACGGTTTATCATGAACATCTCAGGTATTATTCTTTAAAGAGCCTGAAATATCTCCTTGAGATGCATGGATTGAAAGTTATCCATGCTAAAAGAATACCGACTCATGGAGGTTCAATAAGGGTGTATGCTGCTAGAGAAGGGGTTTACCCTGTCCGGGAAAGCGTTGAAATGCTTTTGGCAAAAGAGAACGAATCCGGCTCGGAGGTGGAAAAACTTAAAAGATTCAAAGAGAGAGTTCTTCTTTCGAAACTGGAACTTCACCAAATGATTCTCAATATAAAAAAGGCTAATAAGCGCATTTATGGTATCAGCGCGCCGTCACGTGCAAGTACGCTGGTTAACTATGCCGGTATCGATGAAGGGATTCTCGATTGCGTTCTTGAGATAAAGGGTTCTCATAAAATCGGAAAATATCTGCCCGGAACCCTTATTCCTGTGGAGGAAGAATCGCGGCTCTTTAAGGATCAGCCGGAATATGCTTTGCTCCTCTCATGGCACATTGCGGATGAACTTATGCCGAAGCTTAAAGGGAAAGGTTTTAAAGGCGACTTTATTATTCCTTTGCCGGAGCCGAAAATTATAAAGAATACAGGTGTATGATTTGCAGAAGAAAAAAATAGAAATGGATGAAATAAAAGACAATAATTTTTCAAAAGTGTTTATGTTTATTGTTTTGGCGGGAATTCTGATTCGGATGATTCATATTTCACAGCCTTTATTGGAAGGTGCCTCTACAAGGCAGGTCGAAACAGCCATGATTGCCAGAAATTTCTATCATTACGGATTTAATCTTTTTTATCCTCAGGTCGATATTTTCGGGAATAATCCCGGTTATCTGATGCAGGAATTTTATATTATTCCTTTTATTGCAGCGCTTTTTTATAAGATATTGGGCGGAGTTCATGAAGAGGTATTAAGGCTTATTTCTCTCTTTTCTTACGTCCTGGCAGTTTTCATGATATATCGATTGGCTTCCTATTTTTATAACAGGAAAGTCGGGATGATCTCCGCTTTCTGTTTTACCTTTTCTCCTTTAAGTATTTATCTCGGAAGAGCGGTTCACCCTGAGATGCTCATGATATTTTTTATCATGGCAACAATTTATCTTTTTACCCGCTGGGTTGATGAGGAAAAAGTGAAATACGGTGTTTTAGCAGCTCTCTGTTTTGTTATGGCCGTATTGTTAAAGGTTCCCAATCTCTACCTCCTTTTGCCGCTCTTTTTCATTGCCTTTCTTAAGTATCGGTGGGATTTCATCAAAAGAAAGGGATTATGGTTCTTTTTAATCGGTGCTTTCATTCCCATAATTCTATTCAATTATCATCAGCACCTTGTGAGAACCGAATTCCCAAACCCGGCAATGGAAAATTTTAACATCGGGAACATGATTTACTATATAAAAATCTATCTGACCGGAAAGGTTTTTTACAAAACGAGTTATGAAAATTTGGCCGGATATACGCTCACACCAATAGGATTTACACTTTTTGCTCTGGCGCTCATGCTGAGGGTGAAAGAAAAAAGAGAATGGTTGTTTCATTACTGGATATTAGCTGTGGCTGTTTTTTTTCTGGCCATTCCGGCACAGTCCATTCAGGGTTATTACCAGATGCATCTTTTGGCGCCGGCTTCTATTATGATCGGAAAACTTGTAAGCGAACTGCAAAGTTCTGAGTTTTATAGGGACAGGCTGATAAAAAAAAGATATTTTTTGACTCTGTTAATCTTCTTGGTTCTCGGAATAGTTTTTCGATATTCGTATGCCTATTATAAGACTCCTGATAATTTTAAATATGTAGTGGAAACAGGCGATGCCGTTAAGGAAGTGACAGAAAAAGATGCTCTTGTTATTGCTTCTATAGAAAACGGACCGGATCTAGTCTATTACGCTGCCAGAAAGGGATGGTTCTTTATGATTAACAGAGAATCTCTAAAGGAAGAAGAAAAAAGATCAGGTGAAAATACTGGAAAGATTTACGACCGTATCAAGTACCTTGAGCATCTGAGAAAGGAAGGGGCTCAATATTTTGCTTCTGCCTCATTGAAAGAGTTTTACGGCCATGAAAGATTTTCAAAATATATGCTTGATCATTACAGGATTGCGAAGAAAACTTCACATTTCGTTATCTTTGATATAAAAAAGCAAGTTAAATGATAGAAAGAAATCAAAATCTGCACAGAGTCCTCTTTTTTCTCATATTGATTGCTGCTTTTGTTCTAAGAATTATTAACCTTGAGAAGGGGTATAATTCTGATGAGACACTTTTGTTATCCTTTGTGAATGCAGACCTGGCTCAGCTTATTCCATTATTAAAAGATCAAAGCGTCTATCCTCCGTTAACCTCTTTTCTTTTGCATTTCTGGGTTAAATTGGGGAATCTTGAAATATGGGTAAGGGGTTACTTTGTTCTCTTTGGCCTTTTAACCTGTGTTATGGTTTATGCAATAGGAAGAGAATTCCGGAGTAAAGGCTTCGGTTTGATAGTCTTTTTCATAGCAGCGATTTCTCCTTTGCTAATATGGGCCTCGCAATTTGTAAGAAGTTATATTGATTCTGCTTTCTGGGCGCTTTTTTCGACATATTTTCTTATGAAATTATTAAAAGACGATTGGCGGTTAAAAATAAGATTCGGATATATAATAACTTCGGTACTCGGTGTATATACTTTTTATTTTAATATTTTCTTTATTGCTTCCCAAAACATCTATTTTCTTATTATGAGAAAAAAAGAGTTTAAAAAGATAAAGAACTGGTTTTTATTGCAAATGCTTATCGGGATCAGTTTTGTCCCCGGTGCTTTTCTGGCTATGGAACAGACGAAAAGCGCTACCGGTATCAATCCCGTTCTGGTTGAAAGGGGCTTTAAGCTCTTTGGTTTACATGTGGGATATTATGCAAGGAGTCTGGCAGCTCTTATCGGTATGGATCCGGCCTTTCTTTTTACACAGCCGCTGACAAAGATGTATTCTAAAGGCATTTTAATTGCTTTGGCATTTTTGGCCTTTGTTCTTGCTTGTATTGTTTTGTTCTATGCTATCCGGTCATTAGAAAGGATCGAAAAGAAAAAAGAACTCGCTTTTATCTATCCCCTGATCCCTTTATTTTATGCCATCGTATTTTTATTATTAGTCGAATTTTTGAATTTTCCAATCAATGCAAAATATTTTGTTTCGAGTCATGCCCTGTTCATCGGTGCTATAGGGGCCGTGATTTATTCATTTAATTATCAAAAAGTCATTGCAATATGTATTTTTGCACTTCTTCTCCTCACATACGGAGCAAGATGGAAGTATTCTGTATTACCGGAGTTCGATACAAAAAAGGCCGCTTTTTATCTTGAAAAAAACATGGAAGAAAATGAGTGCCTGATCATGGCTCGAAATACAAATTATTATTTCAATACCGGCAATTATAAAAGCTATATTTTTAGACAATTAATGGTGAAGGACAGGGAAAGTGGGAATTATATATCATTTTCTGAAAAAGGAGAGGAATCCCTGGTTGATATGAAAAATAACTGTAAAACCCTGTGGTTTTACAAATCGTATGGAAATGATGAATTACTGAAAAGAAACAGCCTGCTTTCAAACTGGCTTGAAATTAATTATAAAAAGGAAAGGGTCGAAAAACTGAGAAGAATCGAATTGATTCACTATAAAAGGGGGCTGAATGAGTAACACGAAAAAAGTATTGATTACCGGAGTGGCAGGTTTTGTAGGTTCAAATCTGGCCGGGGAATTGTTGAAAAGAGGTTATCAGGTAAAAGGAATTGATAATCTCTCACAGGGATTTGAGAGGAATATCAAGGAATTCAGAAACAATCGATTGTTTTCCTTCTTCAAGGGCGATGTCCGGGATATAAAAATATTCTCTGAGGCAGCGAAGGATGTCGACTATTTGATTCATCTTGCTGCTTTTAAGATACCCCGCTACAGTAATGCTCTAAATACCTTATTGATAAACACCGAAGGCACAAAGAACGCCCTTGAGGTATCGAGAAGGAACGGTTGTAAATTTGTTTTCAGTTCCACTTCGGATATATACGGAAGAAACCCTGATATCCCCTTTCATGAAGGAAGTAATATTTTGCTCGGTCAAACGAATGTGGCCAGATGGGCATATGCCGTTTCTAAAATATATGACGAACATCTGATTTACGCTTATCAGGATGAATATAAATTGCCTTTTGCTATTGTCCGGTATTTTGGGGGCTACGGTCCGAATCAAAACCCGACCTGGTGGGGGGGGCCGCAATCTGTATTTATCGATTGTACACTTAAAAATGTACCTCTCCCTATTCACGGTGACGGAAAACAGACGAGGAGTTTTACTTATATATCAGATACCGTCGAGGGAACCATAAGGGCTATGGAAGAAAAAAAGGCTAGCGGACAGGTTTTCAATATAGGAAACACGAGAGAAATATCTATAAAAAAACTGGCGGAAATGATTTGGAAGATGATAAGGCCTGATGAAAAAGTCAAAATAGACTTTATTCCTTATAAGAGTTTTTCAAATAAATATGAAGACGTTTCTCGAAGAGTTCCCGATATTTCAAGTGCAAAAACAGTTTTAAATTTTTCTCCTTCAATAGAATTAGAAGAAGGTCTTCCAAAAACAATAGAATGGCAGAAAAGATATTTAAAAAAAGAATCTTCATAGCAACACTTGAAGACTCCCTTTATATACCAAGATACCTTGAACCGGTTATAAGGGAATTTAAAGAAGATATTGCCGGTATCAGTATTTTTTCTCCTTTTGGTGAAAAGACTGTAAGCAAAGGGATATCACAGAAAAAATGGGCATTGATCACGACCCGTCTAAAATATTATGGCATAAAGGACTTTTTAAAGTTTTTTTTCCGTATTTTAAGTTTCAAAATCATTGATATGTTCTGTCCTTTGCTATTAAAGAAAAGAAAAAGATTTTTTTCCGTTAAAACTCTTGCAGGACTCTATAACTTAAATGTTGTCCCATCTCCGACAAACAATATTAATGATCCCGATTATCTTAAGAGATTAAGGGAGCTGGATATCGATGTGACCATATGCCTGATTCCGCAGATTGCTAAAGAGGAATTTTTAGGATCGTCAAAAATAGGCTGTTTGAACACACATTGTTCTCTTCTTCCAAAGAACAGAGGAAGAGAACCACTTTTCTGGGCGATTGTAAGAAAAGAGCCCGTAGCCGGGGTATCTATTCATTTTATGGAAAAGGGTCTGGATAGCGGTCCAATTCTCAAACAGGTATCAGTTAAGATCGGACCAAAAGATACGCTGCATAACCTTTATCAAAAAGCAATAACAAAAGGTTCTGAAATGATGATAGAAGTCTTGAAAGAATTAAAAATATCTGCTTTCGATTTGATTGCGAATGATGATTCTAAAGCAACTTATAACAACTGGCCTGAGAAGGAGGATGTTGAAAAGTTCAGAAAGCTCGGAAGGAGATTTTTCTAAAAGATGCTTATTATTTCCAAGAATAATGAAAAGTCGTTTTTGGGTCTCAAATCGATTTTAGATATAGAAAAGATACCCCATATGATTGCAGATGAATCTTCGGTATTGAAGAACAAAAGTTGCGTAAAAATTTTGGATAATTATGAAAAAGATACCTATGATTGCGAAGTATCAACGATTTTTACAGGAAGGTTAAATGAAAAACTGCTTTTTGAATTATTTGGAATTTCTGATTATCAAAAAAAAGATTCTCATTATATAGAAGTCAATGTTGAAAATGATTTTTTTACGCGAAGAAGTCAGGATTTGCTCGGTAAGTATAACAGGAAGGGTCTTGTTCGTTTACCCTGTAAAGAATATTATTTGTTAAACATTGAAGATGTCGAGGACATTCAGGTCATGGCAACGCTGGGTGAATCAAAGATGCCGGCTATTATCAAAAAAGATAATATCGTATGGTGTTTGTTCGATATCGGTTCTTTATTCTTCGATTTGACAAATGAGATTTATCTGAACAGGAAAGAGGGGGATGAAAAAAAGAAAAACATAAGCCTTTTTTCTTCTAACCTGTTTCAAAAGGTTTATTATCATATCCCTTCTTTTTTAAGAGCACTGGTACAAAGGGCTTCTCTGGGTTATCTGCAGGGGAAATTAAATATTGTTAAAGACAAGAAGTTCAGAACGAATTATCCGATTGATATAACAGGATGGTTTTTGATTCAGACCTTAAGATCGCTTGTGATAAAACTTAAAGGACATATTATCGCAATAAATAAAATGCCGGCAAAGTATAAATCTGCGTTTGTCTTTACTCATGATATAGAACCGACAACATTTTCTTATACGAAAGGCCTGCCCTATCTTCTCAAATATTTAAAAAAGAACGCTAATAATTACTCTACAGTCCATCTCGTATCTTCATGGGCAAAAAAATATTGCAATGGTCTAAAGGAAGAATTGAAAGATTATGAAGTGAACTGCCAGGGTTTATATCACGATAATAAAACCCCTGATTTGTCTTATGAAGATATTTGCTGGAGAGTGAAAACAGGCAAAACGATTCTTAAAGAGCTTTTGGAGAAGGAAATTCATGGTTACCGAAGCCCAAGGCTTAACCGTTCTCAATATTTAATAAGAGCCATAGAAAAAGCCGGGTATAAATACTCCTCAAGCTTTGTCGATGTGGACAGGGAAAATGCCAGAAGCTTTGGCGGTGGTGTCTCTATAAATTATCCTTTTAGACCTGCAATTATTGAGGAAAACGGCCTGAGACAAAGCAACTTTCTGGAGTTTCCTGTTACTGCTCCTGATTGTATTATGCCGCTTTTTATAGGCGAAAAGGAGGATCAACTGTACAAGACTTATGAGGAGAAAATTAATTATACATGCGATATACACGGAGCATTTATCTGCCTGGTCCATGCTGGTGTGTTTGATGAAAAAGATATTAAGATAAGGACGAGGCTTTTAAATTATCTTCACAAGACCGTTGGTAATAATAAAGAGATATGGCTGACGAACTTGAAGAGTTTATATAAATGGTGGTGTCAGAGAGAAAAAATCAATTTTATTTTGGAAGAAGATGGTTTTTGCTTAACAAGCAATAACGAAAATCCGCTTTATGAGATTGCCATTACGATGGAAGCAGAAAATGAAATAAAAGAAAAGCATGTAAGCAGTGTTAGTTCGAAAAAATCTGTAAAAATCAACAAGGAATATTTTGGATAAGAAAAAGTCAGAGATTGTATTGGTTTATCCCCCGGTTGTTCTTCATGGTAGATATGAAAAAGTTGCTACCGGGCATGAAGTACCCCCTCAGCCATTGCTTTATCTCGGTGCTGTTTTAAGAGAGAACGGTAATAAGTGTGTGCTTGTCGATGCTAATGCCGAAAGATTGGATATTGACGAAACTGTTGAAAGAATTCTTTCATTTTCTCCGGTATATGTCGGGATTACTTCACCTACGATGCTGATATCGACAACAGGAATAATAGCAAAAAAAATTAAAAAAAAGAGTCCCGATGTTTTCACAATTGTAGGCGGTCCACATATCAGTGCTGTTCCTGAACAGACAATGAGAAAATATCCAGAAATCGATATCGGTGTTCTCGGTGAAGGAGAAATAACAATCATAGAGCTGCTTGAATTTCTAAAAAAGAAAAAGGCTCTAGAACCCATAAAAGGGATTATTCTCAGAGAGAACGGAAACCTGAAAATTACAGAACCAAGGCCATTTATTAAGAACTTAGATACGCTTCCTTTTCCTGCATGGGATATGCTTCCAAATTTGCTAGAACACTATCAGCAGGTATCGGCAAGAGTCGATAAAACACCGTGCCTTTCGATCATCACTTCAAGGGGGTGTCCTCTTAACTGTGTTTTTTGCGCAAAGAGCGTTTTTGGTAATAAGATAAGAGTCCATAGTGCCGAATATCTTGTGAAAATGATAGAATACCTGAAAAATGAATATGGTCTTAAGGGACTGAGTTTTGAGGATGAAAACTTTGTCGTATACACAAAAAGATTGATCGAGTTTTGTAATCTTATGATAGAAAAAAGATTGAATATTTCGTGGGACTGTGCCTCGAACGTAAACGCGATTACACCTGAATTATTGGATTTAATGAAGAAAGCAGGTTGCTGGCAGATTAATTATGGGATAGAAAGCGGTTCTCAGAGGATTGTGGATTTTATTAAAAAGGGAATAAGAATTGAAAAGGCTAAGGAGGTTTTAACCCTTACAAAGAAAGCCGGAATGACAACCAAGGCGTATTTTATCATCGGACATCCTACTGAAACCTCTGAATCGATAGAAGAAACTATAAAATTCATAAGAAATTCTAATCTGGATATTTTCCAAATGTCTTTTATGATCCCATTCCCGGGTTCAGAGCTTTATAATGTCGCTGATAAGTTCGGCGAATTTAAAAACAACTGGGACAATATGAATATATGGACACCGTTATTTATTCCAAAAGGATTTACCGAGGAAGATTTAAAAAAAGAATCAAAAAGAGCTTACAGAAGCTTTTATTTTCGCTTCGGCACTGTTTATAAATATTTTTACCGCGCAATAAAATCCGGTTCTCTGCTTAAATTTATCAAAGACAGCTTTAAGATTTTTAAGTTTATCTTGCAAAGAGGTTAATCAACGGGAGACAACGATACTTTGATTATATTTATTATTCCAGCTTATAACGAAGAAGAGAATATAGAGTTACTCTTAAGAAAAACTAGAAATAAAATGGAAAAAGAGGGTGTCGAATATAAAGTATTTGTAATTAATGATGGAAGTACGGACAGGACAAAAGAGATAGCCGAATCAATGCAAAAGGAAATGCCGATAGAGATTTGCAGTCATTATCCCAATAGAGGTGTCGGAGAGGTGTTTCGAAGAGGTTTTGACGCTGCCTTAAATATTGCAAAAGAGGATGACATTATTGTTACAATAGAGGCGGATAATACCAGTGATCTGCAGATTTTAAACAAACTAATCGGGCAGTTGGATAATGGTTTTCAAGTATCTTTAGCCTCCTGCTATGTTAAGGGAGGAAGAATTGAAGGGGCGAACTTTATTCGACTGACGATGAGCAGGATAGCAAACTTGATTCTAAAAATCTTCTTCCCCATAGACGTAAATACATACAGCTCTTTTTATAGAGCTTACCGGGCTGGAGCGCTGAAAAACCTTTTTAAAAAGCATAACGGCAGACTGCTGGAAGAAGATGGTTTTGAGTGCATGGTTTCATTTCTTGTGAAATTAAACAGACTCGGTCAACTAAGGATTGGTGAGGTGCCCATGGTCTTAAAAGGGGACAGAAGGAAAGGAAAGAGCAAGATGAAGATATTCCGGACGATTCTTGGATTTCTCAGGGTTATCTATAAACAAGGCATTTTATACAGATTAAAAGCAAACTGAAATGAAAAGTTATTTTGAAATATTGAATAGAGAAGACCAAAAAAGGGCCTTTTATTTAGAGGTTCTGAAATGGTTTTTAATAGGTTTGCTAATCAGACTGCTCATTATGCCCTTTTCTTTTCATGGGCATGATATTTTCTGGATTAACTATCTGCCGTTTAAATTTGCAAACGGAGGAGTTTTTGATCCTTATCTGTTTCTTAAGGAGACTTATCCAGAGGTTAAATATACTTATTATCCCCCCGTTATTTTTTATATATTTTCTTTAATACATCTTTTTTTTAAGCTTTTTTTAGGTCAGTTAAATAATCTTTACACGGTTTTTGAGCAGTGGAACTTCACTATAACCGGAAATACAATTCATTACGCATCAATTTTTGAAGAATTTAGTCTCTTTCGTATTTTGTTTTATTTTAAAATCCCTTACCTTTTCTTTGATTTGGGGATTGCTGTTTTGTTGCTCGACTATTTTAAAGAAGAGAAAGAAAAAAGTATTTTAGCCCTTGCTCTATGGATGCTGAATCCTTTTGTGATTCACAGCATTTTTGCTTTAGGGCAAATGGATATTGTTGCAATGTTCTTTTTAATGGCGTCAATTATATCAGCAAAGAAGGATAAACCGTATCTAGCAATAAGCTTATTAGTTTTTGGAGGGGGAGTTAAAGTGTTCCCTTTTTTACTCGTGCCACCGATGATAATTATGTTAAGGAAGAGTTTTATCGATAGGCTCAAAATGAGTCTTTTTGCTTGTTTTTGGCTCTTTTTAATATTCGGCCCTTTTATTATTTCTTCTGGAGAGCTTGTGCTGGGAAGTTTCGGTTCAAATATCGGATTTTCACTTTTCAGGAAAGGCGCTTTTTTGTCATCTTATGCAATCCTTATGATTTTGATGCTGTACATCAATGAAAAAAATGGAGAGAAATCAGAAGCCCTTATTCCGTCAATGTCTTTGGTTTTAATGTTATTCTATGTTTTTATATCAGTGAACCTGAGATATTTTACATGGGTGACACCGCTTCTTTTAATCATGTTCATAAAAGATAAAAAATATTGTATTTATGGAGGGTTGTTCTTTTTAAGCCTTTTTTTCTTAAGAGCTCCTGATAACGATCTTCAATGGGGACTTTTTTCAACATTGTATCCGGAATTTTTTAGCGGTCTTCCTATACTTGATTCTTTTCTTAATCTTTTATTTGATGTGCATCATTTGCATAAGGTTATGTACCGAATATTTATTATCTCAAGTGGTGTTTTTATTTTTCATATTATTATAAAGTACAGATATTTAACCTGCTCGATGATTAAGGTGAAAAGTGAAGAGAGCTAGTATTTCATTAGTAGTACTCTTTTTATCAGTTCTTTTAATATATGTTTTATTAACTTTAAAAAAGAAGGCTCCTGACAATCTATTTTGTTTCAGAGATGTCGGAACACATCATATGCCGTCTTATTTTAATGAAATCAATAAAAATAGTAGTGTCGGTCAGTCTTTCGTTTCTAATTTTGATGAACTTTTTAAGATAAGTATATTCATTTCAAAAAAAAATATTGAAAAAGATAAGGAACTATACTTTTATCTAAAATCTAAGAAGGATAGTAAAGATTATATTGCTTTTAAAAAGTGGAAATTTTCGGAGCTTTTGCCAAAAAGGAGCAATTTTTACCAGATTCCTCCTGATATTATTTCAAAAAAAGGATTTCATTTTCATGTTCAAATTGAACCGATTAGGGATTCAAAAGGAAAAGAGTTTTATTTTTATTTTGAGTCTCCAGAAACCCCTCAAGGAAAAGGGATTCAGCTGGGCGTATGGAACAGAAAATATTACGAGGCTCTTATAAAAGGCAAGATGTTTGTTAATCATAAACCTGTAGGAGGTTATTTAGCTTTTAGAACCTATAATACTTGGAAGGGGAGTTTCTCCGAAGTAATAGAAGTGATAGTCACAAGGCTGGAAAAGGATAGGTTCTTTTTCCTTGTATATATACTAGGAATAGCTCTGATATTTTCTGGAATTATAGTTATAAAATTGAAAATAAAACGAATGAAAAAGGAAGAAAAATATGCAAGTTAATATAATCATCCCTGCTTATAATGAAGAACAAAGTATATGTAAAACAATAAATTCGGTAAAAAAAGTACTTGAGAAGATAGACTGTGATTATCAGATTATAGTTGTGAACGACGCTTCAACAGATAGAACAAAAGAATTATTATTGCCGATGAAGGATGTTATTATAATTAACCATGATTGCAACAGAGGTTACGGTGCTTCTATAAAGTCGGGAGTAAGAAAATCGATATATGACACAATTCTAATTACCGATGCAGACGGAACCTATCCTTTTGAGCAGATTCCGGAAATGCTAAAGAATATCAAAGAATACGATATGGTGGTGGGAGCCAGAACAGGGACAAATGTTAGTATTCCCGTTCTAAGACGTCCAGCAAAATGGATGATTAAAAAATTAGCTGAGTATTTGAGCGAGAAGAAAATTGAAGACCTGAATTCCGGGCTCAGGTTGATAAAAAAAGAAGTTATTAAGAAGTTTTATAGAATTCTACCCGATGGATTTTCGTTCACGACAACGATTACCCTGGCTATGCTGACCAATGATTATCAGATAAAATATATTCCGATTGATTACAACAAAAGGACCGGAAAATCTAAGATCAGACCGATTCGCGACACATTAAATTTCATTCAGCTCATCATCAGGACTGTTCTCTATTTCAACCCTTTAAAGATTTTTTTACCAATTAGCTTGTTTTTGATATTTTTATCGGCATTTGTATTGCTTTACAGTTTTTTAAAAATGCCTGAGATAATGGATATAACAACGATTGTGCTGTTTGTATCGGGAATTCATTTAACGGCCATAGGGATGATAGCCGATTTGATTGACAAGAGATTCAAGTGAAGGATTTCACCTACATCGATCTCGATTTATGTCTTTTCTGCGGAACTTGTATAGGGATTTGTCCTGTCAATGCACTTGCCCCTGATGGTATTAAGCCCAAGCTTGTCGGCAAATGTATCAAATGCGGTAGCTGCTATCAAAACTGCCCAGGCATAGAGGTTTCTTTTGATAAATTAAATAGAGCGGTATTTCGAAGTGATACAATTGATTCGGAGATCGGTCACTTTAAAAAAATCTTGATTGGTCATTCCTGTAACGAATTTGTAAGAAAAAGAGCTTCTTCCGGTGGTATTGTGACAGAGGTTTTATTATATATGATAAGAAAAGGATTAGTAGATGGTGTGATTACAGTAGGAATGGATGAGAACGAACCATGGAAAGCGAAGGTTAACATTGCAAAAGGAGAAGAGGAAATTATAAATTCGGCGCAGTCGAAGTACTGCCTGATTCCTGTAAATTCGATAATAAGAAAGATAAGCAATGATGATTTAACTTATGCAATGGTAGGTTTACCGTGTCACTTTCACGGCATAAGAAATCTTCAGATGAACAATCTTTTAGATAAGGATAAAATCAAGTTCTGTCTCGGGATATTTTGCGGATTTAATATGAAGCCGGAGGCAACTGATTATCTTATAAAGAAAATGAATGTCGAAAAGAAAAAAATAAAATCCCTGGAATTCAGAGGCGGAGAATGGCCGGGCGGTTTTTTAATAAAGGACAGCGAAGGTAAGGTTAAATTTATTCCGAAGCATTACTACAATTATTTAAACCTGATGTTTGTCCAAAAGAGATGCCTTTTATGTCCTGATTTGACAAATGAAATGGCAGATATTTCGGTTGGGGATTTCTGGGATACTCATCTGGATCATAAAGGATGGTCAAGTATTATCGTAAGAACTGAAAACGGTGGAGAAATATTAAAAAAAGCCTTTCAGGATAAAAACATATTTATCAAAGACTGCTCTTTGGATGAACTGAAAAAAAGTCATGATCATCTTATTGATTATAAGAAAAAAGGGATCGTAACACGTCTTAAAAAGAGCAGTTTGAAACCGAAACTACATATGAAATTTCAGTCTCTTTCTCTTTCCCAAAAAATCGGCAGCAGTATATTTTTTTGGATTATTGTAATTTTCCAGAGCGGTTTCGGAAGATTTTTGATAGGAATATTTCCCATTTCATTTCTTGGAAACTTAACTCAAAAGATGCGCGCTCTAATTATTAGTTTGAAATCTAAAAAAGTTTAATGGTTTATGGGTTTATTTAATAGAATTTCAAAGGAATTAGAATATATTTTTAAATCTTCGTGGTCTCTTGAAGAAACCGGAAAGTTTTGGGATCAGGTTATTGACTATGAGGATATTAATGAAATGACTTATTCTTATTTCAGAAGATTTATTGATGGGTATAAACTGTGCACTGTTCCTGATGGAAGCTATATTCTTGATTTTTGCTGCAGGCCTGGTAATGGAACAATTTATTTTCACGAAAAAGGAAAAGTGAGAAAGGCAGTTTGTGCTGATGTTTCCGAACGAATGCTTGAAATCTGCAGTAAGAAACTGAAAGAAAAAGGAATAGATTTCTCAACGATTCTTATTAAAGATTATCAATTTCCTTTTAATGATAAGGAATTCGATGCGGTTCTCTGTTTTGAAACTGTTGAGCATATTGCAGAGCCACATCTGATTCTGAAAGAATTCAACCGGCTTTTAAAAGAGAATGGGCAGCTTCTTTTGACCACCCCGAATATCTTATGGGCTCCTGTTCACTGGATAGCCGCTATTTTTAATTATCATCACAGCGAAGGGCCCCGAAGATTTCTTTCAAGGAAAAGACTAGTGAAGATTATTACAGAAGCAGGGTTCAGAATCGTAAAAGAAAAAACAACTGTTCTGATACCTGGAGGACCAAAATTTCTGATAAAGATCGGAGAGGGCATTGAAAAAGGAATAGGAGAGATGGGTATGAGACTGTTGGGTTTAAGAAGAATTCTTATTTGTGTTAAAGATTAAGAAAAATCAAAAAGATTGCTTTTTTAATGGTAAAAACAGATAAAAAAACAATTGCAAATAAGAAAACATTGCTCTTTTTCTTTATAGCAATTAATTTTATTCTCAATTTTTATGGAAATACGTGGGGGCTTCCTTACAGGTGGCATTCTGATGAAGCGGTGGCCAATGTTCTACACATGGCGCAAGAGAGATCTCTGATTGATCCCATTGGCGAATTTCTCCATTTTACAGGATATCAATTATTTTTGCTCATTGCGCTTGTTCCTTACTATATTTATTTGAAATTGGCTCAGTATCCACTGGAGGGATTGAGACAGGCGGCATCTGTATCATGGTTTTACATGGCTAATCAGTTTCCCGATTTTGCCAGCAATATCTATATTTACGCAAGAGGATTATCAGCCTTGCTCGGTTCATTGACCGTATATATTATATATCTTATGGGAAAAGAATTGTATGATGAAAAGGCAGGGTTGTTTTCAGCTGCATTTTTATCGGTTTCAATGGGTTTTATCGGCTTCAATCATTTTGCAAAATATATATCACTTGTTAATTTACTGATAGCGCTGACCCTCCTATTATCACTTATTGCATTAGGCAGGGATGAAAAAAGAGGATTGAAAAGACTGTTTTATTTCGCTTCATTCTGCGGTGGTCTGGCTTTTTCCGTCCATTTTAATGCCTTACTTTTGACGGTTCCACTTTTCTTAACGTTTATTTTCAGTTTTATTAAAATAAAGAAAGAAGGAGAAAAAGACGAGAGGTATTTTTATAAAGGAGATTTAAAAACTTTAATGGCTGTTGCGGTGATAGCTACAGGTTTCTATATTTTAGGTTTTATTTCAGGCACACCATCTATAATAACCCATTTTACAAATTATTTTTCAGCCTTTACAAATATTTTCAGAGGAAATATTGCTCCTGAGGGGATGGGTTCTCAAAACTGGTACTCAGTTTTTATCGGCCCTTTGAATTATTTGATAGAAATGGCAGTAATAAACGGGTTCTTAATATTTTTGATTATTGTATTAGGAATGATGCAAAAAGTTTATTCATGGAAGAGGATATCTCAAAAAGAAATCATCGTATTTAGCTTCATATTTTTGTATTATTTTACGATAACAGTTCTCTTTGAAGATAAGTATCCTGATACAAAGCATATTATTGCAATTATTCCCCTGCTGGTTATCTTTGCAGGGAAAGTGATGGCAGATACGTTTCAGAGTGAAAAAATTCCTGTTTACTTTAAACATGGGATCTTTTTATTGATATTTTTTTACTCTTTAGCCTACAGCTATAAAGGTGATCTTGTTTTTAAAAATGGAGACACAAGATATCAATCAACACGCTGGATTTATAGTAATGTTCAAAAAGGTTTGAAGATAGAGGTTTTGGATCAGTTACATTATGTTGCCTCTTTAGGAATTATGAATGATTACAATATTATTTATTTGGGGAGAAATTCTAAGCATTTCAACGGGAAGTATTTTTTTAAGTGGGACAAAGCCAAAGAAAGAGAAGAGCATTTTAGATATATCAATAAGTACGATTCGAAGGCAGAATATATCGTTATCGATTTGGATGATATAAATAAGATTTATTTGAAAAATTATATGCCCCATATTCCCGGATTATCCCAATATATACGTAATCTCTTTGAAAATAAGAAAAATTTTAAGCTTGTCCGTATCATAAAACCCACGAATCAAAAGACAAAATCTGAAAAAATTAAAGGTCTGATCTATCCTGAAAATATTTTTTGGGATCCTATCCCTAGTTATCGTGTTACTGCTAATACCATTTATATTTTTAAAAGGATCAAAGGAAAGAATGCCTAAAACGCAAATCAGTAATTTTATACTTTCGAAAATAAATATTGACCGGGCAAAATATCTTTTCGAGAAAAACAGTTTCTTAAACATATTCTATAAAATAGGATCTCAGCTTCTTATCGATAATCAATACCCGACTCATGTTTTTATTGAAGCGACACGAATCTGCAATCTTAAGTGCAAAGCATGTCCAAGTACTATTGGTTCTGCGGAGAAAGGGCATATGGACATTGATCTTTTTAAAAAGATTGTTGATGAGACGAAACCTTTCGGAAGAAGAAACTTTTGTTTACATATGCTTGGAGAACCACTTTTACATCCAAGCATAATTGACATGGTGAAATATATTAAATCAATAAATAAAAACCATTCTATTTTATTAACGACCAATGGCTATTTTCTTGATGACTTAAAAGCGAAAGAATTATTAAAAAACAATCTGGATAAGATAACAATAAGTTTATTTTCGATAAAAAAGGAAAAATTATTAGAACTGACAGGTAGTAACGATATCAAAAGAGTTATCGATAATATTAGACATATGAGCTCTTTAAAGAAAGAGCTACAAAGCAAGACGAAGATATTTATTAGATTCCTTTTATGTGATGAGAATAAAGAAGAACTTGACGATATTCAATCATTGTCTAGTGATTTAGGGGTTATTCTAGAAATCAGAAAAACTCATAACTACAGTGGTGTTATCGAAAACAATTTGACTATGAAAAGTTTGCCAAGAGAACGTTATCCTTGTTACCATCTTTGGTTTTCACCTGCAATCACATGGGATGGAAAGGTTGTTTTATGTTGTGATGACTGGAATTATTCAGAGGTTCTTGGCGATATTAAAGAAAAATCAATGAGTGAAATATGGCAAGGTGAGCGATTAAAAATTATAAGAAAGCTTCATTTGCAAGGAAACTATCGAGAGATCCCTGTATGTTCCAAATGTAATGTCTGGTCCGTTTATCCAGACATATTTTTAAAATATCAAAAAAGAGAATAATGAATGAAAAAAACAGGTAGAGATACTTTTATAATCAGAAGTTGACCTGTCCCCTGAAAACTGTGCCACTTGTAATTAGAGTATTTTGATAGCAGAAGGGGGTGGAAAGGAAGGAGAAGATGAAGGCCAGCAGGTATACAGAAAAACAGATCATTAGTATTCTGAAGGAGGCAGAGGCAGGGATAAAGCATGGGCGTAAGCGATGTACATCATTTGAAGGTTCTGGGGGAGGGGAGGAGAACAGGCGTCTCAAGAAGCTTATAGCCGAACAGGCGCTTGATATAGAAGTACTAAATAAGGTGAGCTCAAAAAACTTTTAAGACCCAAATGGGGATAGATCACTGGGGTCACTTGGGTTCCTGGAGATTGGATGGATTGGTATTCTTTTTAAGGTAGGTCTAGAAAAACATGATATTATTTATTTTGTTACAATGAGACGTATTTGTTCTTTTGTTTTTATATCACTTTTATTATTTCTTTCTTACTCTTTAAATGTCTTGGTTAAAATATCAGAAAAGCAATAATGTTGAAAAGGTATATGCGTGATAAAAAATAGAAATAAATATTTGCTCATACCTTTTATAGGAATATTATTAGGAACTTTAACATATTTACTACCAGTATTTCTGATATTATTTATCTTGTTTGGTGCAATTATTTTATTTCTATTAAACACAAACTCGGAAGATAGGCCAATCTTAACAAAGATTGTATTTATTGGACTTGCTTTACGTTGCGCTTTCAGTTTTTTTACTATAATAAATCTTAAATTAATTCGACTTGAACCAGCGGAACATCCAATTATTTTTAAAGTAATAGGGCATACCGTTCAATTATTTAGAGATTTTCACAGGGAAGTATTAAACTCAATTAATATGGTTAAGTATTTTGCTGATAAAAGTGGTCTTCTTTCCTTAGAAGAAATTGCAGTAGAAGGACATTCGAGTTTTCTGCATTTAGGTGCATATATTCAGGGTTTTTTAAATTATATACTTGGCGAATCGGTATTAAATTTATTTGTTTATCCATTACTATCAATATGGGTAGTAATAGTTGTATATTTTCTTGCTAAAGAGTTTTTTAATAAAAATGTTGCGATATTAGCCTCTTTAATCGTGGCTTTTTTACCATCTCTTATCATTTGGTCATCTATAAATATAAGGATGTCAATAACTATTGCATCACTGGCGATAATAGGATTGTTTTCAGCGAAATTCAGGAAGAGCAATAAAGTTAGATACCTTGTTATGGTAGCTATTGCTTTAGCCCTGGTTTACATGGCAAAAGACAAGATAATCTTACCTACGTCTGTTATAACAGTGTTTATTTTATTAACGAGTATTAAAATAAATAAAATAATGAAAAACACTATATTTTTTATAATAGTGATTATAAGCCTGTATTATATAATGGAAAATCATAGTCTTACAACAAGACCACCCAAAGTAATTTTAAAATTAATAACACACCAAAGAGATTTTGCAACTTACGCTTCGGGTTCAAATTACAAGATATATGATGAGTATGTCTATCTTGAGGATATTGAAAAATCAGAAAAAATATATATAAAGACCGTTATAAAGGCTTTACCGAAAGGGGTAGCATATTTTTTATTTTCACCCTTTCCGTGGAAAATAACCAATACGTTAAGACTTTATTCATATCCTCAAATATTGCTTAACTATTTTATGTTCCCTTTTTTCATTCTAGGTATTTTAATAGGTTTAAGATATAGTTATGATGCAACATATTGTATGTTATTATTATTTATTTTTTTCACAATAATATATTCCTTATCGATGGGTAATGTTGGTACTGTTGCTCGCCATAGAGACTTAGTTTCTCCTTTTTTCTTTATTTTTGCCTCTGCAGGTATCTGTAATTTACTAGGATGCTTGGAAGTACCTAAAGAAGAGAAAACAAAAGATTTAGAATGAAAGTTTTATTATTAAATGTTCCAATTGCTTTTAACGAATGGCAAAACCTTGAAATGCCTTTAGGGATTGCCTATATAGCATCTGTTTTAGAAAAAAACGGGCACGAAGTATTTGTCAAAGACTATGAAGTTGAAAAACTAAATGAAAATGAAATGAAAAAGGAATTTAACAACATCGATCCACATATCGTGGGAATCTCTTTTAGGTCGTCTTCTTATGGTTCGGCAAAAATCATTTCATCTATACTTAAAGAGATAAATCGTAACATTCCTATTGTGCTAGGCGGTCATCACGCAACTGCTTTTCCAGAAGAGACACTTAATGATATCGAATCTGATTTTATCATCAGAGGTGAAGCAGAATCGACAATCGTTAGACTTGTAGAAGGTTTGGAGGGAAAAAGAAGATTAGAAAGTATTAAAGGAATTGTATACAAGTCTAACAGAGATGTTATTCAGAATGGTACTTCTGATGATATAGAGGAATTAGATTTGCTGCCTTTTCCCGCATGGCATCTCTTTCCTATGGAACGATATGTCGTAGCACCTATTTTGACAAGCAGAGGTTGCCCGTTTGCCTGTATTTATTGTGATAAAGGTGTTTCCAATCGGAAAGTAAGGTTTCGTTCGCCTGAAAATATTTATGAAGAGATTGTGGAAGTGGAAAGAAGGCATAAAAAAGGAAAGATCTATTTTGTAGACGATTATTTTTCTTTGAATAAAGAAAGATTACTGAAAATATTTAAGCTTATTTCAAAAGATAAGACTCTCAATCTTGAATGGTCCTGCCAGGCAAGGGTTGACGGGGTTGACAGGGATATTCTGAAACTGGCAAAAAAAACCGGATGCAATATGATTATTTATGGAATTGAAACGGGGGATGAGGAGGAATTAAAATATATTAATAAAAAAACAACTCTTGAACAGACAGAAAAAGCGGTTTTGCTGACAAAGGAATCAGGGATCAAAACAAGGGCAAATTTTATGATTGGGTTTCCAAACTCGACTCATAAAACAATAAAAAACTCTCTCAAATTTGCCAAAAAACTCAACGCGGATATTTATAGGTTTTTTATCGTATCACCTCTTCCCAATACTGTTTTATGGGACCGTGTTTTAAAGAAAAACCCGGAACTTTCAAAGATTGGCTGGGATAAGTTCGACTTTTACAGTCCTTGTTATGACACATTAGAATTAAAAAAAGAAGAGATATCCGATTATGTTGGAGCGGCGTATCTTTATATGCTTAAAGGGTTGTTAATAAAAGAGTTTACCATAGGACTTTTACCTAATGTTTTCAAACTGGGAAGATTGATTATAAAAACTAAAAGATTAAGAGGGAATATTTCTAAATCATTTCCTGTTTTCGTTAATCTTTTTTTAGAGTTGTGGTTTATTGTTAAAGGCATGGGCTTGAAAGAAAGGCTTGTATACTTAAAGAAGATATTCATTCTGGAAAGAAAAATAAGAAAAGATAAATGAGAGCTTTGAAAGTATTGTATATTACATATCTGGGATTGATGGAACCAATTCCGAAGTCACAGGTTACTCCTTACCTTATAAAGCTTTCAAAAGATGTAGATATTTATCTTTTATCATTTGAAAAGAAGAGCCTCTTGAAAGAGCATCCAAAAGAGCTAGAAAGCTTAAAAAGTAATTTAAAAAAAAATGGAATAATATGGTTTATGATAAAATATCATAAAAAACCTCTAATTTTATCATCTTTTTATGATGTTTTTAAGGGTCTCATTATCTCTTTTTATCTTATTTATAAACATAAGATAACGATTGTTCATGCAAGATCGAATATACCTATTGTTATTGGTTTCTTTCTTAAAATATTTACAAAAATAAAACTGATATATGACCGCCGGGGAATTATGGGAGAAGATCATTTGGAACACAGTAACTGGGCAAAAGGTGGAATCTTGCACAGGCTCTCAGTGAGGTTTGAAAAAGCGGTTATAAAAAGGTCCGATGCTATTGTGGTTTTGACAGAATGGATGAATAAGTATCTTCAGAAAAATTTTAGATTTGCAGAAAAAGCTAATATTAAAACAATTCCCTGCTGTGTTGATCTGGAATTATTCAAGAATAATAATGGGAAAGACGGAGAACTGGTGGAGAGATATGGGTTGAAGGATAAATTTGTTTTTATCTATGCCGGCTCACTCGGGACATACAATCTTTTAAAAGAGATGCTCGATTTTTTTATCACGGCTAAAAAAGAGATTCCTAATGCACATTTCCTGATTCTGACACATACATCCGACAGGGTCCTTAATAGTATCGAGGAAAAAATACCTTATGAAAACTTTACAATAACCTATGCAGAAAGAAAAAAACTCCCGCGTTTTTATTCGATAGGAGATGCAGGGCTTGTATTTAGGAGGCCTTCAATAACAGCACGGGCGTCTTCACCGACTAAATTTAGTGAGTATATGGCTATGGGGCTGCCTGTTGTTGCCGGTCCGGAGATTGGTGATCTCGATGAGGTGATTAATTCAAACAGGGTAGGTTCCGTTTTGAAAAATTACAGCGGTGCAGAATATAAAAAAACAGTTCTCGATATAATTGGTTTGCTAAAAGAAAAGGAAGAATTAAAAAAAAGGTGCCGGGATTTATCAAAAACATATTTTTCTCTTGAGGAAGGTTCAAGAGAATATTTAAGTATTTACTCTTTATTATGAAGATATGTTTTTATACAAAGCATGAGATTAACTGGGCAAGCAGTGCAAGTCGAATAGGGGTATATCTTAAATCTCTGGAAGAAAAAGGATATCTGTATACAATCATACATGCTATACCTAACAAATTAAGCCAGATTTGGATTGGAAAAAGTAACATGCCCTGGATATACCGAAAAACTCTTTCTTTCTGGCACAGCAGGATATTAAGACATCTTAAGCTTGTTTGGATAATTCTTATAGCAAAAAAATATGATCTTGTTTTTATTCAAAAGGTCAATCTTTCTTATCTTTTATTATGGTTATTAAAAAAAAGAAATAAAAATCTCATTTACGATTTTGATGATCTCTGTTTCTGGCCGGTAGAGCTTCTCAAAAATAATAAAAAAGTAGGAATTGTTATGAGGCTGGGTCTCTGGTGGAACAAGATTCAGCATCCGAGAGTATTAAGGTTGTTTAAGCATGTGATTGCCGGAAATAAAAACCTTGCAGAGATTGCTTCTTTTGTTCTTGAAAATCAAAAAATAAGTATTATCCCGACATCAATCGATTGTAACCTTTATTCTCCGGAGTATAAAAAATGGAATAATCCTTCGCTTATTATAGGATGGTCTGGAACAGGAGAGAATCATCTCAATAATTTAAGATTATTAACTGCTCCTTTAGATTTTATAGCGGAAAAACACGAAATTACCTTCAAACTCATTGGGGCTATGTATTCAAAAAAAATAAAAGACTTGTTCGATTCTGAAAAATATAGATTTGTGTGTATCGACTGGGTAGATCAAGAGAAACTTCCGGATGAGATAAGAACATTTGATATTGGTGTTATGCCCCTCGTGGATAATTATGAATCGAGAGGTAAATGTGGTTTTAAGGCATTAGCTTATATGGCCTCGGGTGTTCCTGTTGTTGTCTCTCCCGTAGGAGTTAATAAGGATATTATCGAAGACGGCATAAACGGTTTCTGGGCTGAAGAAGATTTGGAATGGGTAGAAAAGTTAAGTATCCTAATCAATGATAAAAATATGAGAAAGGGTTTTGCAGAAAAAGGGAGAAAGACGGTTGAAGATTCTTATTCTGTTCAAAAAAATGTTTTAAAATATATAGATATTTTTCAGGGAATAATTAAGAAGCCTTAACAAATGAAAGTCTTATTCATCGTTCCATATCCGACAGAAGGTCCGAGTAACCGATTCAGGGTTGAGCAGTATCTGCCCTTTCTTGAAAAAGAAGGGATAGAATATACTCTGCGGCCTTTTTTTACCAGTGAAATTTTTAAGGTTCTTTATAAAAAAAGATATTTACTGAAAATCGTAATCTACATATTAATATTCACGGCAAAAAGGATTTATGATATTTTTACAGCGGCTCGCTATGACATTATTTTTATACACAGGGAAGCTTATCCATTTGGAGGAGCCGTTTTTGAATATTTGTTTAAGTTGTTTGGAAAAAAGTTAATTTTTGATTATGACGATTCAATTTTCCTTCCAAATCACAGCAGCTTTCACGAAATTACACGTTTTTTAAAAAAACCGTCAAAAATAAAGAAGATCATAAAAATGAGCGACCATATTATTGCCGGGAATCAATTTCTGAAAGATTATGCGAAGAGATACAATAAAAAGGTAACTGTTCTCCCGACATGTATTGATACAGATAAATATAAACCTTTAAGAAATCCATTGAAGAAGGAAAAGATTGTCATCGGCTGGATTGGCAGCCATACAACCCAGAAATATTTGTTATCTATGGCTGATGTTTTTTCTAATTTGCTGAAAAAGTATAAAAATTTAGAGATAAGGATTATCGGTGGTCAATTTGAACAGCGACACAACCAAAGAATTATCTGTAAAGACTGGTCAATTGATTCTGAACTCAAAGAAATTCAGGAATTTAACATAGGGATAATGCCTTTGGATGATGATGATTGGGCAAGAGGAAAATGTGCCTTTAAAATTATTCAATATATGTCCGTCGGAACCCCTGCAGTAGCTTCAAGAGTGGGTATGAATATTGAAGTTATAGAGGATGGAGTAAACGGATTCTTGATAAACTCAAAAGAAGAATGGATAAAAAAACTTTCCCTTTTAATTGATAATAGAAATTTAAGATTAGAGTTAGGAAAGACCGGAAGAGCGACAGCAGAAGAAAGATACTCTGTTCAAGCTAACTACAGGAAATTTATAAACACTTTAAAAAATACTTTAAATAAGGAATAAAAAAATGTTAAAAAATGAAAATATTAATAAGAAAAAGATACTTGAAGAATTGACGGCCATTAAAGATTGGAGACATCCGTTCCTATTTACTGAAAATAAATCAGTAAGCTTAGAGCGACCGGAATTAGGACCTTGGAATAAATGGCGATCTATGGTGTAGCAACAGGCAATTGAAAAACTTATAAAATCTAACAACATAAATATATTAGACCTTGCATGTAATGATGGATATTTCAGTTTTCAATTAGCTGATAAAGCAAGAAGAGTTGTTGCCTTGGATGCCAGAGAAGAATGTATCAGGCGTGCAAATCTAATAAAAAGATACTATGGATATATAAACTTTGAATTTAAAAAGGTTGATCTTAGAAAAGATGATTTAAAAAAGGAAAAGGATAACGGCGCTTTTGATCTTGTTTTGTGTTACGGAATACTTTATCACTTAACTGATCCTTATAACTTTTTGAAGCAAGTATTTAAAGCTACAAAAGAGATTCTTTCTTTATCAACATTTCTCAATCATAGAGAGGAACCTGTTTTGACAGTTGCAAAAGAAGATATTTCCAAGCCGGGTTCTGGACTGGATCATATATCTGTTCGCCCCTCACATTCTGCTGTAGTAAGGCTCCTTTACGAAGTTGGCTTTGACTTAGTATTGCGTTATGTTCCTTACAAACTAAGTTTTTACAATAATCTTGAATGGGGACATTACTTTGGCATTAAGCTAGGAAACAGAGAATCAAGGAATTATAATAAAAAACATAATATTCAAGAAAAATATAATCGTTTCACACGAAAAGATCAGCTTATTGTTTGTAAAGATCTTTATGATATTAATGGAAATAATTTAATAGGGAAACCAATATCATTTAAGCCTATTTTAATTCAATATTTCTTTCAGAAGATAAAACATAAATATTATTCTTTTACATATAGAAAAAATCACCGCAGTAGAAACACAAAAAATTATTAAAAAACATATGAAAACGATATATTTAATGAAGCAAGTTAACACTGTTGATTTTTAGATATATTGAAAAGACTTAATTTTAAATTACTAAATAAAAAACAAATAATAAATTGAAGTGGATTATTGTAAGTAAGCTTATAAACCAGGATCCAATTGCTGGTGATTCAGAGCAAAAAGGAATTTACTGATAAAATTGTGAAAGTCTTAAACGTTGATTTAACAAATAATTGATTTCTGGCAAACTCTAAAAAAGAGTGGGTGAACAAGCTTTCTCTTTTGGTTAATAATAAGAACTTAAGGAAGGAAATAGGCAAGGCCGGGAGACTTACAGCAAAAGAAAAGTATTCTATAAAGTTTAATCAAAAAATATTTATGCAGGTGTTAAAAAACGTAATAAAATAATAAAATGGATATTGAAGAGTACTCAAAAAATCTTTATAAGATTGAAACCTATTACTGGTGGTTCAGAGCAAAAAGGAAATTCTTAATAAAGATATTGGAAAAGTTAAAGCCGCATTTCAAAAATTATGAAAAATTGTTAGATATTGGATGCGGTGCTGGTGAAAATATGAAGCAAATTCAAAAAATAATGCAAGTTGTAGGAATTGACATGTCAATAGGAGCTGTCAAGTTTTGTAAAAAAAGAGGATTATATAGATTAATTAATGGTGAAGCAGAGTGCCTTCCGTTTCTAAATGAATCCTTTAAAATAATTACTGCAATGGATATTTTAGAACATGTGGATGATGATTGGAAGGTGTTAAATGAAATAAGCAGAGTTTGCAAAAAAGATGGTGTATTAATCTTACACGTTCCCGCATTTAAGTTTTTGTGGAGTGATCACGATATTGCTGTAAACCATAGACGTCGTTATTCAATAAAAGACTTAAATCAAAAATTAAAGAAATCTTCTTTCATAATAGAGAAAATTAATTATAGGGTAATTACTCTTTTTCCTTTTGGTATTATTCATAGGCTTTTTTTAAAGATAAGAAGAGCCTTTAATAAAAATCATGAGGTTACTATTCATAGACCGAAAGTAGGAAAATTAATAAATAGGTTTTTAGAGTTTTTGATATTTTTAGAAGATATATTTGTTAACTACATTCGATTCCCTTTCGGAATGTCAATTATTTGTATTGCTCGAAAAAGGAGTAATTTGTGAAAAAGAGTCCTAAGAAACTATTAATATCAGCCTTATTAATTATTTCTGTTATTTCTGTGCTCAATGTTAGTGTGACAACTAGAAAAGGAGTTAATTACAAAATCCATACCATTGAAATTCCTCTTTATCTGAAGATTTTAGGTTTTTACGAAAGACATTATAACTATAAATATTTAACAAAAACTATAATTAAAAATACAAAGAGCGATAAAGAAAAAGCTCTAAAACTTTTAGAATGGACTTACAAAAACATGAAAGACATCCCTGCAGGTCTTCCAATTGTTGACGACCATGTCTGGCATACGATTGTAAGAGGATATGGCGTGCCTGAACAGTTTTCAGACATTTTTACAACTTTATGTAATTATGCTGATCTGGATGCTTTTATGTATCGTCTTTATACTAAAGAGAAAAGTTCAAAAATAACCGTATCTTTTGTTAAAACTAATAAACAATGGACTCTTTTTGATCCTTATAATGGAGCATACTTCAAAAATCAAAAAGGAGGATTATCAACAGTTGAAGATATAATAAAAAGTGACTGGTCAGTTAAAACCTTAGGACATCTAAGAACAAATGTCCAATATGGTGAATATTTTGAAAATATTACTTCAATAAATTATAAAGATGCTCATAAATGGTCAAGAGCAAATATTCAGTCGCCTTTAAACCGTTTAGTGTATAGTATAAGGAAGATAATTTATTAAAATTGAGAAAATTTAAAATGAAAAGATCTTTACCATACAGGAGTTTATTATGAAAAAAGTATTCGTCACTGGTGCTGGAGGCTTTATTGGCTCACACTTATGTGAAGCATTAGTTGAAAAAGGATACGAAGTTAAAGCTTTTGTTCGATATAACTCTCGTAATTTCTGGGGATGGTTAGAAACATCGCAATATAAAAAGGAGATGGAAATAATATCTGGTAATATAAGAGATTATGACAGTGTCAGGAATGCAATGGAAGATACTGATATGGTATTTCACTTAGCTGCTTTGATTGGAATTCCTTACTCTTATATTTCTCCGTTAGCGTATGTAAAAACCAATATAGAAGGAACATACAATGTTTTGCAGGCAGCGAAAATCAAAGGAGTTGAAAAAATTATTCATACTTCAACTAGCGAGGTTTACGGAACTGCTCAATTTGTGCCTATTACAGAAAAACATCCCATAAATCCACAATCTCCTTACGCAGCTACAAAGGCTAGTGCAGATTTTCTTGCCATTTCATATTATAGGTCTTTTAATACACCTGTTACCGTGATTAGGCCATTTAATACTTATGGACCAAGACAATCTGCGAGAGCAATAATTCCGACGATTATTATTCAGGCATTAAACAATGAGGGGAGAGTAAGATTGGGTTCACTTCATCCTACAAGGGATATGCTTTATGTAAAAGATATTGTTGAGGGATTCATGAAAATAGCGCATTCGAAACAATCTATAGGCGAAGTAATAAACTTTGGTTTAAACAGAGAAATAACAATTAATAAGTTAGTAAAATTAATTGCAGAACTTATGAATGTGAAGATTACAATTGAAAAGGATACAAAGAGAGAAAGGCCCTCAAAAAGTGAAGTAGAGAGGCTTTTTGCAGAGACAAAAAAGGCAAAAGAATTAATGGGATGGTTGCCAAAATGGACATTAGAAGATGGTCTAGAAGAAACTATTAAATGGTTTTCTAATTCAAAGAATTTAGCAATCTATAAATCAAACATTTATAATATATAGAAAAAATGAGAAATAAGACCAAAATTTACTTGGATGCTCCAAATATAGGAAATATCGAAAAGGACTTTCTTTGCGAGGCTATTGATTCAACTTTTATTTCAACGGTTGGTCCTTATGTTGCAAAATTCGAAGAGGAATTTGCTAAATATATAGGGATAGAAAAAGCTATTTCTACCCAAAGTGGTACTGCGGCCATTCATATTGCACTACATGAACTTGGGATAGGAAAGGGGGACGAAGTTATTGTTCCTGCCCTGACATTTGTTGCTACTGTAAATCCTATTTTGTATGTTGGTGCAAGACCAGTATTTGTTGATGTCAATATCAACACTTGGAATATCAGTCCTCTTGAGATTGAAAAAAATATTACAAAAAAAACGAAGGCAATAATCCCCGTTCATTTATATGGCAATCCCTGTAATATGGATGAAATAATTAAAATATCAAAAGAATATAATCTTCATGTGATAGAGGATGCGACAGAAAGTATGGGTTCTATTTATAAAGGAAGGCAAACAGGCACCTTCGGGGATATAGGATGTTTTAGTTTCAATGGTAATAAAATAATTACAACTGGCGGCGGTGGCATGATTGTGACGAACGATGACAACAGCGCCGAACATATAAAATATCTTGTAAACCAAGCAAGAAATAGCAATGAATATTATCATTCTGAAATGGGATTTAATTACAGAATGACAAACATAGAGGCAGCGTTGGGATTGGCTCAGATGGAGCGTATAAAAACATTTTTAGATAAGAAAAGAAAATTTGCGCAAATTTATAGACAAGAATTGAGTGGTATTTCAGACATTAAATTTCAGAGAGAAGATAAAAATGCCAAAAGTAATTTTTGGTTAACCTGCGCTATAACCGATGACGACAAAAGATTAAACAATTTATTTAGGGTATGTAAAGAGAAAAATATTCCGGTAAGAAGAATTTTTATGCCTCTTGGCGAAATGCCGTATCTAAAGGCATTTGCAAAAGGATGTCCCAATGCACAAGAGGTATATAAAAAAGGCATTTGCTTGCCGAGTTCAACTTTGAACAGTGAAGAAGATATAAAGAAAGTAGCATTGATAATTGGCGGAATTTAAAATGAAAGACATTGTTATCTTAGGAGCGGGGGGATTAGCTCGTGAAGTAGCTTTTCTTATTGAAGAAATAAATAAAGAAAAATCATCGTACAATTTATTGGGTTTTGTGGTAAATGATTCCACTCTACAAGGAGCAATAATCGGAAAATATAAAGTAGTCGGTGATGAAGACTGGTTGGCTAATCAAAATATAAATGCCGCGCTTGGAATAGGAGATCCTAAAATAAATAGTAAGATAATAAGCAAATTTGCTGACAAGAAGGATATCTTTTTTCCAAATCTTATACATCCTAAAACAGTGTGGGATATAGACAGAATAAAACTTGGCAAAGGCAATGTTATATGTGCCGGTAATATATTTACAACAGATATCGAGATAGGATCGTTTAATATTTTTAATTTAAATTCTACATATGGACATGACATTAAAATATGCGATTGTTCAGTTTTTAACCCTGGATTAAATATTAGTGGTGGTGTAAGTATTGGTTCAAGATGTTTGATTGGAACCGGCGCTACAATATTACAATATATAGAGATAGGCAGTGATGTTTTAGTTGGGGCTGGAAGTGTTGTAAATAAAAATGTTACAGAAGGGGGAGCAGTTGCTGGAATGCCTGCTAGATTGTTGATTAAAAGGATTAAAGAAGATACTAAATGAAAATAAATATTTTGGGATATGGTGTGATGGGAAAACAGATTGCAGCATTGTTTTATGCCGGAGGTTACAATGTGAAAATATGGGATTATATAAAAATAAATCTGGATGATCTGAATATGGAAATAAAAAAAGTTAGAAAGGCGTTTGGGCTTCAGAAAATAGGCAATCTTTCTTGTATCGGACGGATTGCTGATATTGAAAATCATCCAACAATAGAGGCATTAGTTGAAGATTTAGGAGTAAAAAGGAAAGTATATGATTCTGTTAAAAATAACATAACAGGATATTATTATTCAAATACCTCTTCTTATGCTCCAAATGAGATAGGTCGTGGGGTGAGTGCGTTACATTTTTTTAATCCAATATCTATGTCGATTGCGGAATATTATTTAGCTGATGGTAAAAAGAGTAACTCGTTATTAGAATTCCTGCAATCAATAGGTTTTGATTTAATTGAGGTGCGGAATAACAGAGGGTATATCGGGAATTATATTTTATTTAATGAAATATCTACCGCAATGAAATTAATTGAAAAAAACAAATATCGAGCAGAGGATATTAATAAAATCTATGCGAAACTTTATCCAGGAAGGAATATTTTTAAAATAATGGATGTAATTGGACTGGACGTAGTTTGTAAAATTTTATTAAATCTTAAGGAAAAAGATAGCGGGATATATATATCTCAATTTCTAAAAAATGCAGTTGAACAAAATATACTCGGTAGAAAAAATAAAACCTCGATTATGGAGGTTATTAAATAAACAAAATATGAAAACTTTTTTTAGTTTTGTGGCATTTCCTAAGATTATGCGATATTTTAATGAGTTCGCGGAATCATTAAATAAACAAACAGATAAAGATTTTGAAATTATTGCAGTTTGCGAGAATGTTGATGCTAATGAAGTTAGAAAACTTTTGAAAAATTACAAAGTCAATTGTATAGAGAAATCGAATTCTAATTCAGTTAAAAACAGAAAAGATTTAGTTTCAGAGGCTGTAAAGCTGGATGCAGACAATATTATTTTTGGTGATTGCGACGATTTTTTTTCTTCAAATAGAATTGCTAACACGAGAGAATATTTGAGGGAGTATGATATTGTTTTTAATGAATTGGAATTGTATGGGGATGGAATCAAGAGAAAAGAAGTAATTGGTAGCAGGATATCAAATGAATCAAATTTTAGGAAAGAAATATTATCCAAAAATTTTATAGGTTTTTCCAATTCTGGGTTAAATTTAAAAATAGTGGATAAGAATTTCTTTATTCCGGATGATATTAATGCTGCTGATTGGTGGGTTTATTCTTATGTAATGCTCAAAAATAAATGTAAGGTATATTTTGATTCAAGCGCAGTGACATACTATCGGCAGCATGAAAATAATATAATAGGGTGGAATAAGTTCTATAGTAAGGAAGATATTATATCGCAAGCGGATGAAAAAATTAAACATTATAAATATTTATCCAGAGTATGTTCTAAATATGAGGAAAGCATAAAAATAGAGATGCAGAAAACAATAGACTTTAAAAAAAATATTTCCGATAATGACTATTTTAATAAACATAAGTGTTTTATAAGTAAGTTAAGTAAAAAAATAAATCTATTTTGGTGGGAACATTTGCAGCCAATAGAAAGATTAGGAGAATTATTATGAGAAAGAATATTTTTGATATTTTTTATGTAATAGCAGACATTGGAGCCAATCATAATGGAGATGTAAAGTTAGCAAAAAAAATCATCAGAAGCGCAAAAGAATGCGGTTGCAATTGTGTGAAATTCCAGTCATGGACACCGGATTCATTAATTGCAAAAGAAGAATATGATAGAAATGTAAAATACAATGATTCTTCCCACAAACATTTTGGGTCACTGCGAGAAATGGTTGAGAAGTATTACTTAAGGCCGGAACAGCACTATGAATTGAAAAAATATTGTGATCAGATTGAGATAGATTTCGCTTCCACGCCTTTTTCCAATGAAGAAGTTGATTTGCTTATAGATTTGGATGTACCTTTTATAAAAATAGCTTCCATGGATATTAACAACCCAGACCTTTTAAGACATGTCGCCAGAAAACAAAAACCGATTATTCTTTCAACCGGAATGGCCACGTTAGCTGAAATCGAAAACGCAGTAAAGACTATTGAACAGGAAGGGAATAGCGATATTGTATTGCTCCACTGCATTGCCATATATCCACCTGCGTATGAGGATATCAATCTGAACAATATCCCCATGCTTCGGCAGATGTTCGGCTATCCTGTTGGTTTTTCAGATCATACTATCGGTATTTCAATGCCTCTGGCTTCTGTAGCCCTGGGCAGTTGCATGATTGAAAAACATTTCACATTAGATAAAGACATGCCAGGCTGGGATCACGAGGTTTCCGCCAATCCTAAAGAGATGAAAACAATTGTGGATGAATCACCGAATATTGTGAGGGCATTAGGAACATACCGGCGAGTGGTTGGACAGGCTGAAGAAGAAAAAAAGCTGAAATTCAGGCGCAGTGTTGTGGCAGGTAGAAATTTGGGGAAAGGGCATATTCTTACGGCTGAAGATTTCAAATTTAAACGACCGGGCACAGGAATACAGCCGGATGAGATTGCATATGTGATTGGTCGCACGGTGAAACGGGATATTTTCTTGGATGAGGTTATAAAATGGGATGATTTGAACTTATGAGAGGAATGGAAATCACCACAACAACCACTTGTGATGCAAGAAAATGAACAAGAAAAAAGTATTGTTGGTAAGACCTAAAAACCTGCTGTCGTACAACAACTACCCAAGTCTCGGATTGGTTCAAATAGGATCAGCCCTCGACCAAGCAGGATACGATGTCGAGATATTCAACGCGTCCAATCACAAGGACTATATAAATCAAATACTGAATAAAGCGAATGGGGCATTACTGGTCGGTTTAACTGTGCTGACACCTGAGGTAAAAAATGCCATCGAAATCGCGATGGCATTGAAAAGTACCAATAGTGTACCAATTGTGTGGGGTGGATGGCATGTTACTTTGTTCTCGGAACAGTTTGCAGTAAGTGAGTTGGTTGACTATGCTATCGTCGATGAGGGCGATACAAAAATAGTTGAACTGGCTGATGTTTTATCCAAAGGTGGCAAATATCCAAATAAAATAATTGCTTCATCAAACAAGTTGGATTTAAATGGATTGCCACACCCAGATTATTCGATGATTACGGAAATAGAGAACTATATCACCCGCCCTTTGTCCGACAAATTTCAGGAGAAAATGGGGCATACAATAAGATGGTTGCCTTATCAGGCAAGCAGGGGATGTCCGCACAACTGCAATTTTTGCATTAATGTAGTTACAGGTAATCAGCAGTACAGGACAAAGTCGCCTGAAAAAGTTTTAGATGAAATCTCCCGAATCGTGGATGAATTCAGGCTTGACCACCTTAAAATCATCGATGACAATTTCTTTGTTAAAAAGGCGTGGGCTCAAAAAATTTGTGAATCAATCTTGAAACGAGGTCTAAAGTTCACGTGGGATGCAGAATGTCGAGTAGATTACTTCAGAGACGGTTTTGTTGATGATGATTTTCTAAACCTTTTAAAAGCCTCTGGTCTCGTTCAATTAACCCTGGGAGTAGAGTCAGCGTCGAAAAACACAATTAAAATACTCAACAAAGGCATTAATGTGGAGGATACAAGGAGGGCAATAACCACCCTAAATAAACATGATATGGTGGCCAGATGTTCGTTTATGGTTGGCCTTCCGGGTGAAGGTCAAGATGACATTTTGACAACAGCTGCCTTTATTTCTGAATTTCTGGAATGCCCTAATTTTGAAGTTGGTGTCCAAACCTACCGCCCCTACCCTAAAAGCAAAATTGCTGACAAGTTGGAGGCTGAAGGTAAGTTAAGCCCTCCCAAGAGACTTGAAGACTGGTGCCAAAAACAGGTTGTGAGCCTTTACACATTCACGGATGCTGTCAGGATGTGGACCAAGCAAGGTGAACTGGCCATGAACGTGAGCCACTTTTATTCGATAGCTTCTGGCGCAAGGCTGAGGCTTCACCAGGTCCCGAACATGTTCTTGCGCTGGGCACTTTCCACTATTAGACGAATTGCTGTCTGGCGTACAAGAAAAAAGTGCTTCAGCTTTTCCGCTGACAAGTTGATATATAACTTACTAGCTCCAATAGCTTTCAGATTGATGGAAAACGAAGAATGTAAAAGAACGAAAAGAGAGAAGTGATCAGCCTTACTACGAAGGCGAAAAGGCCTGGATGATGGCATTGTATTTGATGATGGAGGTAACCAGTGCATAAGGATAACAAGCAAAGAGTGATCGCATGCGTGGCTGTGCGAATGAAATCTACCCGTTTGTTTCAAAAAGCATTTGCAGATATAAATGGCCAGCCGATGCTGTTACGATTGATTTCAAGACTTAAAAAATCTAGTTATCTCGATGGGATAGTGATATGCACGTCATCTAACCCGGACGACGATGTCCTTTTGAAATTTGCAGACCAGGTTGGAGTTCAGGCCATAGCTGGAAGTGAGGATGATGTTTTGCAACGGTTCATCGCAGCCGCCGACAGATATAATGCTGATTCAGTAATAAGGGTAACCGGCGATAACCCTCTTACCTGTCCCGTAACAATTGATCGTATGATACTTCATCATCTTGCGACACAAGCGGATTATACAAGGACGAACGGTTTACCGCTTGGTGTGACGTCGGAGGTTATGACCCGGTCCATGTTGAAACGACTTTCCGAGATGGTACCAGATCTTCTCTGGCGAACATACATGCTTTTTGTAGCATTCGAACCGACTGTTTTCAAGTGTGAGGTGCTGGAACCCGAAGCGGAACTAAAGCGGGCGCACTATTCCGTTTCAGTCGATACACCCGAAGACCTGGAACTGGTGAAAAAAATTTTTCAGGAGTGTGAGAATAAAGAGATGGGGCCGAGCCTTTCCGATATTGTCAACTTTATTGATAATAACCCTGACGTTCGTACAATGTCAGACGAAACGCCTATAAAGCTTCCAAGAGGACAGACCATCAGCTTTCGCCAGTGCCTGAATTGGCTTGACCATCAGGCTGAATTGTCAAAAAGAGTTAAAGGGGAATGTCAATCTTCTCAGCCCTATTGGGACGAACATTTGGGCCCTTTAGGGTTGAGACGGTTTCTGCAAGCTGAGAGCAAGAAGAATTGAAAATATTAGTAGTGACAGGTGAATCTTTGCTGGGAAAGAAATAAATGCAAAAAGAGAAAAAACGACTTATAAAGGTTATTATTCCAACTATTCTGACCAAAGATACGCATATGTCATGCCTAAGGAAGGTTCGGTTGATATAGATACGGAACTAGATTTTAAGTTTGCGGAATTTTTGATTAGCCAGCAGGGGGAATTTTTTGATGCGTAAAGATCTGGAAAAGATAAAAAAACTATTCGCAACCCATTAAGCCTGAATAACACTTGTTGTGACCTATTATCTGAAGGATTTGTAAAAGATATATCAGGGGGTATCAATAAATGTTAGAAATAAATAAATATAAAGTTACAATTCACCTTTCAATTCGGAACGCAGTCAAGCAGATAGATGAGGGTGGCATTGGTTTCTGTGTGTGCGTTGATGATGAAGATAAGGTAATTGGTGTCATTTCGGATGGGGACTTCAGGCGTGCCGTGCTTAATGGTGTGCCGCTTAATGAGAATGTGGATAAAATCATAAATAGGAATTTTAAGTATTTACTTAAAAATTATACGAAGAAAGATGTGAAGGACATTTTTACGGATACCGTAGCACAGCACATTCCGGTACTGGATGACGGCAAACTGATTGATATTATAACTGAACGAAGTTTTTTTGGTATTGAAAGAAAAAAAAACAAGAGGGTTCTGAATAACCATGTGGTCATCATGGCTGGTGGCAAGGGCAACCGTCTGGACCCCTTCACGCGCATCCTGCCCAAGCCACTTATCCCGATCGGCAATGACCCGGTGATCAAGGTCATCATGGACAAGTTTAGAAAATTCGGGATGAATGATTTTTATATTTCCCTGAACGAAAAGGGCAGGATGGTAAAGGCTTATTTTCACGACCACGACCTGGGCTACCGCATTGAGTACATCGAGGAAGACAAGCCATTGGGGACTGCTGGGGCATTGAAGTGCCTGGACGGCAAGATGGACGGCCCGTTCTTCGTCTCAAACTGCGACATCATTATCCATGCAGACTATGTGTCAATCTTCGATTTTCACAAGAAAGGTGGCTACGACCTGACCCTGGTAGGATCCATGCAACAATATACTATCCCTTACGGGATTTGCGATATCGACAGGGGCGGTGTGCTGAAAGGGATTCGTGAGAAACCGGAGTATGATTTTCTGGTAAACACTGGCCTGTACCTCCTGAAGCAAGCCATTCTGCAATACATACCTGAAAACGAATATTTCGACATGACCGACCTGATTAAAAAAATACAGGATAATGGTTTGAAAGTTGGAGTTTTCCCCGTCTCGGAAAAAGCATGGATTAACGTGGGGCAGTGGAGAGATTATAAAAAAATGATGAATGAATTAAGTCCTGATTGAAACATAACCCAAAGCTTCTATTAAAGTTAAACCATAGTGAAAAAAAGATCATTTATTCCAACTTCTGTGATGAACGCCAATGGATTATAGATTTTTCATATGAACAGGAAGGGCGAGATCCGGTTTTTGTTCTGGGTCCCGAAAGTATGAGAGGCTGGGTAAAGGAAAATTATAGTCATGCTGTTTTTCAGGAATCAATGCAACTGGGGAATGCCCAGTTTGATTACGCTATTATCGGTAAACCCGCCGTGCCTGTGGACGCGAAGATTATCGGCACACTGTCAAAATATGAAAAAGTTAAAAACAATATAACTCGTTTTATGGAAATCAGAAGAGAGATGGATTCGAAATTGCCAATAGTTCGTATAAGCTCTGTTCACCTATCAAAAAACCATAAAAAACTAAAAGTGTAAAGAGTGTTTAATAGACGCCAATAACTAGTCAGAAAATATTTCCTTCGAGTAAAATTCCAAACTGCAGACAATGGTTCTCAAAGTAAAAGATGAGAAAAATAAATGAAAAATTTAAATAAAGTAATAATATTCGAAGAGTTAAAATATCGTTATTTATTTATCTTGATCTACTATTATGTTACTGGTTCAACAATATACTACATTAGAGCGACAACGAAGTTTCGAAAAAGTAAGCTATTTAAATTATTTTATAAAAAAAGAATAATAAATATAATTAATCTTAATCAAATAGTTACAAGTTGTTTTGGAATGAATGCAGATGATGCCTTTGATAATATAAATATAAAATATAAATTATTTTCAAATAATAAGTTTATTAAAAAAGCAGTGGAGTTGTATGGCGATACTAAAATAGAATTGGCATTTAAAAAGATTATCAACGAAAAATTAGCTAAAATTTATTATATAAATAAAATGTTATTTGAGTTAGGTACAAAATTTAAAAAAGCTGAATGTTTAATAATTCCATCAAATGGAACTGAGAGATTTAGGACTACAGGAGATGAAGCTTATGTTTACAAGATCTCTAAAAAAACGTTTAATAATACCACTCTAAAATATAAAGATTTAAATAATATTAATTTCCCTAAGTGGGCTACATGGATTGCATTTATAAATTATTACAGAGAATTATTTTATATTTACTTGAAAAATATATTATTTATAAATTGGCTTATTTTTAAATATTCATTGAGTTTGTTTACAAATAAAAAGAAAAATAATAAAAACTTTAAGTATGGAATAATGATTGTACATCAAGACAGTCAATTTAATAATAAAATTCAAAAAGTTGACTTTCTTATAGACAATAAAAATATTTATAAAAAAGAGGTGGTTTTCATTTGTTACAATAAAATGAAAAAAGCATATTCTAAATATATGCATGAAAACAAATTATATTTTATTGATAATTTGTATAAAAGAAATAATAGTAAAACTATAAAGAAAATATTATCTTATTCTTTATTCCCTTTTACTCAAAATATTCCTTTTTTGCCACTAATAGATACATACTTTAAATTATTAGTTGTTTATTTGACATGGGATAGCTTTGCTGAAGAAAATAAAATTGATAACCTTATAACCTTTTCTGATTGGGGAGTTAAGTCTGTAGGTCGTAATATCATTTTGAAAAATAATAACAATACAAAAACATGGTATTATGAGCACTCAATTGGTTCTAGATTACTATACTATTCACGCGAACATAAAGGAATGAATTTGCGTTTCACAGGTTTTGGATTTTTATTTTATGATTATTGGATTACATGGTCAGATTTACAAAAAGAATATTATAAAACACATTTGAATGAGATTAATGCTTTTATTAATGTTGGATGTTTATGGGCAGAAAATACTATGAATTTAACTAAGAATGTTAAGGACAACGATATTTTACTTTCCATAAAAAAAAATATAAATACAAGACAGAAAAAAATAATATCAGTATTTGATACAACTTTAGGTAATGATTTAATTCAAAGCTCCGACGAAGGAGAAGACTTCTTAAAAGGCATGCAAGCATTAGTTAAAGATATTTCTAATAGTGTCATGTTTTTTAAACCGAAAATGTCTCAAAAGTCTATGGGTAGATTCTCTCCTCAAATTGTCGATCTATACAAAAAACTATCAGATCACCCTCGCTGTTACGTATTTCCCAAACATGTAAACCCTTCAGAGTTGATTTCTGTTAGTGACTTGGTAATTGCTCTGCCTTTTACTACCCCTTCTTTTGAGGCTCTTTGTGCCAGAAAGAAGGCGATATATTATGATGCACATGATAAATATAACGGGGCTGTTTTTGATAAGATACCAGAGTTAGTTATGCACAACTATGAAGAATTAGTAAAAAGAGTTAATACGTTGTTATTTAACACAAAAGATGAAGAATATGAGGAATATTTAGAAAAACATATAAAAAACAAACTGGAGCCTTTTTTAGATGGAAAGGCAATAACGAGATTTAAAAGACTGCTTGCAGAGGAAGACCTAGAAAAAGTCTTAACTTGTAAAAAACATAATACTAATATAAGTATTTAATTAATGAGAAAATATAAATAATGAAAAAAATATATCTTGAAAATATTTATTTTTATTTAAAAAAGCAAAAGATGCTTTTCTTCTGGATTGTTGTTTCAGCTTTTGTGGTCGCCGTTTTGGAAGTTTTTAGCATTGCTGCATTATTGCCGGTCTTTAAATCTTTGATGGGCGAAGCTACTCAGGAAAATTCCAGCCGTATTTTCACTTTTATAATTAAAATTATAAATACTATCCCTTTGCAAAATAAACTATTTGCCGCTTTACTGTTTTTACTTATAATAACTGTTTTCAAATGCTTATTGTCAATTCTGAATAGTTTTTTGATAAGTTTGTTTAGCGGTTCAGCTATGTATGATATTAAAAAGAACTTAATGGAAAGAATATCTGATACAAATTATGAATTTTTCCTGGACCATAAGCAGGGGGATATGGTCTATCAGGTGCTTGTTGCACCAGAAAAAGTTGCTCTGTTATTAAGACGGCTTCCTTTCTTAACAGTTGAACTATTAAAAATTTTATGTATTTTCGCTCTATTATTCAGTATGAGCGTTTCAATTAGTTTATTAATGATTGTTTTCGGAGTAATATTTTTAAGCTTAATAAAAATAACGGCAAAAAAGATTTCATACTCTTTCGGGGTTGAAAGAGTCGAAGCGACAACAAAACAAAGCGTTATTTTTAATGAATTTATTAATGGAATAAAACAGATAATGATTTATAACGTTGGAGAAAGATGGGGTCATGAGTTTGATAAAGTCAATAGAATACTAAAAAAACTTCATATAAAAGATTATGTCTGGGCTGTCACTCCCCGACAGGTCATGGAAATAATTGCAGTGCTAACATTTATGATAGCGATACTATTGGTCAGTAACATACATAGGGCTAGTTTTATTAGTTTCTTACCATTTATGGGTGTTTTTGCAATAGCTGTATTGAAATTATTTCCCTCTTTGGGCTATTTGGGCAGAACAGGTATGGAAATTGCCGGTCTTTTTCCTGATCTTGAGTCAGCTTATAAAATGTCACAAATTGATATAAAGAAAAAGAAAGACGGGTCCGAAAAAATAGATGGGTTTAAAAAGGCTATAGAGTTTAAGAATGTTTATTTTGGCTACAAAAATAAGAACAAAATTTTAAAAGGCATAAATCTTAACATTAAAAAATCTGAAATGACGGCCATTGTCGGCATGTCTGGTGCAGGAAAAACCACTCTTATTAATCTTATATTAGGATTGTTTTTACCTTTACGCGGAAAAATATTAGTCGATGGAGTGGATTTGAAAAATTATAAATTATCAAACTGGCATAAAAAAATAGGTTTTGTGAGTCAAGACATATTTATTTTTCACTCAACAATAAAAGATAATATATCATTTGGTTCAGATGAGTACTCAAAGGATGACGTTGTAAGAGCAGCAAAGTTAGCCAACGCAGATGAATTCATTCAAAAATTTCCTGAGAGATATGAAACAATTGTAGGCGAAAAAGGGATGAAATTATCTGGAGGGCAGCAGCAAAGAATTGCAATAGCAAGGGCAATTTTAAGAGATCCCGAGATCATTATTCTGGATGAAGCAACGAGCTCTTTAGACAGTATTTCCGAGAAGGCTGTTCAAGAAGCCATTAAGAATATATCTCAAAACCATACTATCTTAATAATAGCTCATAGATTATCAACGGTGCAAAATGCCGATAAAATTATCGTTCTTAAAGACGGAGTTGTTGTTGAAGAGGGAGATCACCAGGAACTTATCAAAAAAGACAAATATTATTCACATTTATATAAAGTGTTAGATACTTAACAAAATAAAAAGATGAGAATATTACTGATATTTATTGATATCGCTTCCTATCATGAAGATGGATACCATTTCGGGCTGGCGTCTATTAGCAGTTATTTAAAAGAAAAGGGATATGAAGTAAGTTATAAATATATAGCTTCAACGAATGAATATCAAGATCTTCTAAAATACATTAAGACATATTCACCCAAAGTTATAGGGATATCTTCTGTTGAATCTCAGTTTTTACATGTTAAACATTTATCAGAATTAATAAAGAGTTGTTCTGATGCCTTTATAGTTTGTGGTGGTATGTATCCGACGCTTTTTCCTGAAACTCTAAAGGAAGCAGAATCTTTAGATGGGGTCATTATTGGAGAAGGCGAAATTGCCTTTTATCAGCTTCTTGAAAAAATTAAAAATAAAGAAAACTATCACGATAGTCTTAATTTTTGTTACTATGATAAGCAGGAAGGAAAGGTTAAAAAAAACGCATTATTACCTCTTGCAGAAGATTTGGACACTCTACCTTTTCCAGACCGTGAAATATTTGACTATAAGAAATACTTAATTCATAGACATTCTTTACAGTTCCTTTTTAACAGGGGTTGTCCTTTTTCCTGTACGTATTGCTCGAATCATGCCTTTGCAAAGGTTTATGGAAAAAATGTTAATTACACCAGATTCAGAAGCCCTCTAAATTGTATCAATGAAATAAAAACGGTTTTAAAAAAATATAATACAAATAAACCTATACAAATTGTTGACGATTTATTTACGTTAAACAAAAAGTGGTTATTTGGATTTTTGGATATGTATAAGAGGGAAATAAAAAGACCCTTTATATGCTGTACCAGATCGAATTTAGCCAATCAAGAAATATTTACCAGATTAAAAGAAGCCGGATGTTTTAGAGTTATGATGAGTATAGAATCTGGAAACGACTTCATCAGGAATGAGATAATGAAGAGAAACATATCAAATGAAGAGATAATTGAATCGTTTAGGTTGGCTAGAAAATATGGAATGGAAACAAGTGGTGTTGCTATGGTTGGGCTTCCGTTTGAAACAAGAGAAATGGTATTTGATACAATAAAAATGATAGCAAAAACAAAAGCAACGGATTTCACCCTTAATGTATTTTATCCTTATAAAGGTACCGACTTATATAATGTCTGTAAAGAAAACAAATTTTTACCATTGGCAACACCGGAAAATATTTCTGAAAGACGGGAATCAATTCTTGAGTTAGATACATTAACAAAGGATGAAATTATTTATTTTCAAAAAAATTGCAAAAAACTGGTCATGAAATTAAGACCCTTTAATGAAAGGTTTAGATTTTATATAAAAGAATATGTTGGTATTCTTCTCAGGAAAATAAGGTTATTAGATTCTTTAAGAAATTCTAAATATTACTTAAAAATAAGAAGCTTATTACATTCTTGATTTTCCAAAAAATATTACAAAAAGTTTCAAACTTTCAAGAGAGAAAAAACTATTTGAGCTTAATAAATAAACTTTTGTTTCGGTTTTTTACCGGAATAAGATTCATAACATACTTTTTAGATTATTTAATCATTGGTTTTTTTAAAAAAAGAGTTTTATTGTTAAATTACACTGGGCTTGAGAAGCATATAGGATGCCGAGCAACAAGTGAATGCTTAATAAAGATGATAAGAAACAAGAAAATAGGGAGAATACTTCCATTTCCTATAAGATATTCAAAACCGAAGAAAGAAATATTAGATAATATTAATAATATTCAACAATGTTTCAAAGAGTATTTGAAAAAAAATGTAATCACCCTGCTAATGATAAGTATGGCTGATTATGTGGTTATAAACGGTGAAGGGACAATATATGAATATAAAAACTGGTCAGAAGGAACAAGGCCGCTTGAGTTACTCCTGCAAGCTTATATAAGTAAAAAAATATATCAAAAAAGAGTATTTCTGGTAAACTGTTCTATCGACTATATAAAGCATGATCCAAACAATGAATTTCTGAACTATGTAAAAAGTATATGCTCTGAATTAGATTATGTGGGAGCAAGAGATCCACTCACTTTTAGGCTGTTGAAAGAAAACTCAGTTCCTAGACTAGTCCAGTCCGCTGATGCTATATTTTCATCCTCTAGGAATAAAGACTGCTATAATAAAAAAGTGTTACATGAGATAGGTGTTGACGAAGGATATATTGGAATTTTTCTTACAGCCAAGACTGAAAATCTACCCTCAAAAAAGGTTCTTAAACTTTTATATCTTTTAAAAGAGAACTTTAAAAAAGAAGTTGTTTTTTTCCCATATTCAAATTATGAGCTATGCATAGCAGAAGATATCAGAAAAGAAGGCTTTAAAACGATAAATTTGTTGTGTTCTTCAGGAAAATTTATTGAAATATTATCTTTTGCAAGTTGTATTTTAAGTGGGAGATTTCACTACTGTATTTTTTCAACAATCGCAGGAACACCGTTTATTCCATTTAGATCAAGTACGAATAAAAATGAAGCACTTACGAAGCAGCTGGAGTATCCAATTGGAGTTCTAAATTATTCAGAATCTTCAAAAACAGAAATACTGAATACCGTTAGATATGTTTTACATAATCGTGAAACCCTCAAAAAGATTTTGTTAAAACAACTGCCAAAACAGAAAAAACTTGCTGAAAAAAATATACCTGTAAAGTGAAATAATTCATGATTAAAAATAAATTTAATAAGATCATAAATATGTTTTTTGAGCTGATGCTCTTTTTCTTTAATTACTCAAAAGCTAAGAACTTTGCAGGTAAGTCCTTATTAAAGACTCACAGTGAAGAACATTCTATAATGGCATGTCCTTTATGTGAGAATAAAGGCCTTGATCTGTTAATCGATTTACCTATAGGATGGCCAATGCCTCAAAATGACCACATGATGTACTTCGATTATAAAGACAGGGATATTGAAATAATCACAAAAAAAAGAAAATTTGTCGAAAAAACCATGGGCTTTACCTCAAGCATTCCCTGGAAAATCTGCTCAGAATGCAAAAATGTTGTTTTAGACGTCAAATTTACTGAAAACCATTTAAACGAATATTACTCGAAATATTACAACAGAATCGCTTTATCAAGCGAAAAAAGAAAGAACACAAAGGAAAAATATGCACAGTATGTTGATAGCTTGATAAAAGAAAGCTCTCAATTATTAGAGATCGGTTGTGCAGAAGGCTATGCTGCAAAATATCTAGCAGGGCGAGGCCACAGGGTAAGTGTTATTGAACCTTCCAAATTCAGATATGAGCTTACAAACCACAAGAACATTAATGCTATAGATAAAATAAGTGGCTTAGAAAAGGAATCTATTGATTGCGTCTACCTTCACCACGTCCTAGAGCATATTCTTGACATTCCAGAGTTCTTAAGGGACGTTCATTCAGTTTTAAAGAAAGAAGGGATTCTGTTTATCCAGGTTCCTGATATCACACTACAGTTAGGCTGTTATTTGAAGTCATTGCGCTGGTGTCATTACTCAATAACGAATAGGGTTAACTATAATAGGGAAATATCTGATAGATACTTCCCAAATGAGCTGAATAGCTACTACTGGATGGATGCTATTGGCAACAATCATCTCTATGCGTTTACCCCTTTCGGCCTCGAATATGTATTGAAAAAAAGTAATTTCAAGGTTAAGGAAATTCAGCAAACCACTAAAGACAAAGTTATTACTAATAATTTTCTTTATGCATGGCCTGTTGATGGAGAAAATGGCCAGACCCCCAACGGCTTAACCATTATTGCCTCAAAGTGAAAATATTTTTTTCAGATAATTTTAAAAAGATAAAAACAAGGATAGAGAGCTCGGGTTGTATTGTTTCAGTTTTTATCCTTGATCAGGGAAAGAAAAATAAAGACATTGAAAATAAGTTAAGAAAAATAAAGAACTGTGAAATAATTAACAGGACTGAGCTTGAAGATAAATATAAAGATAAATTTAAAGATGAATATATTGAGTTTATTGCAAAGCTTAATAAAGCTCAAAAAACTTTCTATTGGCACGCTTTGAATTTATCTACAAAAAGTCGATTATCTTATGACTTTTATTTTAGTTTGTTTAAAGCATACCTTATATCAAAGTTAGTTGATAATAACAAAAATGAAGAATTAATAATAGTATGTAATAATAAAACAATTATATCGCAAATAAAGGATTTAGCAGATAAAAAAAGATATAAATTCTCTCACTCACTTAAATTAAGAAGCAGAAAGATTATTGATTTTCCCAATAGAATCTTTCCTTTTACGCTGACTGCTGTTTTTTTAAGAACAATAATATATAAATATATTATTAAATTAATTTTCAAACCGAAAATATCTGAAAACACTAATTATTTTCTAATAAAGACATTACTAAGTTTGCCTGCAGTTAAACGTAGAGGGAATTATGAAGATATTTATTTTAATAAATTAATAGAACACCTTAAAAACAGAGATATACCTTTTTTGATTGACGCTACAATTTTCAAACCATTTTTAAGGAATGTTCTAAGACTAAAAAGATGCAAAGATGGAATTATAATAATACCAAGAGAAATATATTTAACAATTATTGATCTGGTTAAATGTTATTTAATATCAATAAAGAACTTTTACTGTCTCTTCGGAATAAAAAGTAAAATAGAATTAGATAAAATCGATGTTACTAAGATATTATATTCTGAAATTAAACGAGAGTGTGCTTTAAAATATTATTTCTTGAATTTACTGGAATATTTTTGCACCAAGTCAATCCTAAACAACATAAAAACAAATCGTACAATTTATCCCTTCGAACATAGATCATGGGAATCCATGTTTATTTACGCAGTCAGAGAAAAAGATAAGAACATAAAAATAACAGGATACCAACACACATCTATTGCCACAAAGCATACCAATATGATTCTTGCTGAGGAAGAATATAAGTATATTCCTCTGCCGGACAAGATTATTTCTATGGGTAAAATCTCAAGAGATATTTTAGAAAAACATGGAAATTTTCCGAATACTATCTTGCAAATAGGATGTGCTCTTCGTCAGAAAGCTGCGGTTACTGGAAGATGGGAAAGAAAAGATAATAAAAAATTAAAAAATATTTTAGTGGCTTTGACGACAGATACTGATGAGTATAGTAAGATTCTTAAAATATTGATATCGGCTTTTAAGTCAAATAGTCCGTACAAAGTAAAAATCAGGCCGCATCCCCTGACAAATATTGAACGTGTTTCAAAGGGTGCCCCTGATATTCCAGATCACCTTGAATTTGATGAAAACAGTGATTTGGAGGATTCGTTTGACTGGGCAGATATTGTTTTTTATTCATCAAGTACTGTTAGTATAGAGGCGATTCAAAGAGGAATACCTGTTTTGTATTATGACAAAAGAGAAGGTTTATGTCCTGACCCATTATTTGACTTAAAAGATTTTAAATGGAAAATATCTTCACCTGATGAAATCGATAAAGTAATAAAAATTATTCAGAACACAGATAAAAATACTTTTCAAAAGGCGAAAAACAGAGCAATAGAATATGCTTCGGAGTATATATATTACCCAAACAAAGAAAGAATGGAAGTATTTATAAAGGATATTTAAGGATTAAATAAAAAATGAAAAATGATTTAGTGCTTTTCTTTTATTCAAAAACCGAACCTAACAATATCTACAGAAACCTGCCAATATCTATATTAAAACTTGCATCTCAAGTCCAGGCTAATGGTTATAGGTTTAAGTTTATAGATTCAAGATTAGATAGCAATTATATATCTTCAGTTAAACAATCAGTTAAGGATATGCTTTGTTTATGTATTTCTTGTATGACAGGGTATCAAATTTATCAAAATATAAAAGTATCAAAAGTAGTTAAAAGTGAGAACCCAGAAATCCCAGTTATTTGGGGGGGATGGCACCCATCTCTCTTACCTGATGAAACCATAAAAAATGAATACATAGATATAATTGTAAAAAAGCAGGGAGAAAAGTCTTTAATAGAAGTATTAAATGCTTTAGTAAATAATTCGAGCTTTAACAGTATATCGGGAATATCTTTTAAAGAGAACGGTCTAGTTATCCATAACCCAGAAAGAAAGTTTGAAAACATCAAGAATTACGTTCCCATAAATTTCGATATACTGGACATTAAAAAATACATCAATAAAAGTTACTTGGGAGAAAGAACTATTTTTTGGAATGCAAGTCAGGGTTGTTCCTATAATTGTGGATTTTGCTGTACTCCAACTGTATATAAAGGAAACTGGAGTGCTCAAGAGGTTAAGGTAACACTGGATGAAATTGAAACTCTCGTAAAAAGGTATGGAGTTGATAGTATTTTATTTGCAGAAGACAACTTTTTTATTGATAAAAGAAGAGTGAAATCCATTTGTGAAGAAATAATTGAAAAAAAACTAAATATAAAATGGGCCACAGACAGCAGAATAGATCAAATCATTCGATACTCAGATAATGAATTAAAATTACTTAAAAAATCTGGGTGCATAAAGCTTTACCTTGGTGCTGAATCAGGTGATCAGGAAGTATTGAATTTAGTTGATAAACGCATAAAAGTAGAAGATATATTAAAAGCTGCTAAGATGTTACATAAAAATGAAATAATAGGAGAGTTCTTTATTATGGTTGGGTTTCCTTTGAATCCTGAAAAAGATTTAAAGATGTCCGTTGAATTAATCACCAGAATAAAGAGAGAATATCCAAATCATCAGGCTACATCGTTTTTATACACTCCATATCCAGGTACAAGACTCCTAGATATAGCAAAAGAGAAAGGGGCGAAACTTCCTAATACCTTAGATGAATGGGTTGATTGGAGCATGTTGGGAAAGAGCGTTCCGTGGATTAAAAAAGATTATTTTGATAGAGCGAACAGAATTTTCAAATTTTATCTTCCATTTGCTTATCCATCTGCTTCTTTATTGGCAATCATGAATACTAACTGGAAAGGATTGTTTTATAAATTAATGCATAAAATAGCTAAATTAAGAATAGAAAATAATATCCATTATTTTCCTTTAGAGTGGTATTTTGTGAAATTTATTTATTACAGGGTTGGAATGAAATTTAATATTTTTAAAAATCTCCCTGTACCTCGTTAGGTTAAAAACAAAATGAAAGAAATTTTGTTGCGTAATAGAAGTATTATACCAATTAAAACTTGAGAAATAATATTGGAAGTAGAAATTAAACCATATACTAAAGATCTAGTCAATTCAGTTAAGGATTTTAATACACGTTTAAAAAAAGGTGGTCAGTCTGTCAAATTTCCTGAATCAAATATTCCAGAGTGGTTGCCCAAAATAGATGAGAGGAAAATTTATCAAGAATATTTTTTGGCAGTGGAAAACGGCTTGACAGTGAGAGGTGCCTATTGTCTAAAAAAACAGGAATTTTCATTTGAAGGAGATGTCATATCAATAGGTAATTTTCAATCTCCGGTTTCAGAGGGAATAATCAATAAGGCATACAATCCAATAGGCATAAAACTATTGGCAGATGTTTTAAAAAGACAGCCATTGCTTTATGTTTTAGGTATGGGAGGTTACGAGTACCCTTTTCCAAAAATGTTAAGGGCTGCAGGATGGAGTCTGATTTCTGTTCCTTTTTTCTTTAGGGTGAACCATCCTTATAAATTTTTAAGGAGAAATAAATATTTAAGAAAAACAAAATTCAGAGGTTTATTGTTAGATATTTTTGCACATACAGGTTTAGGTTGGATTGCAATAAAATTATTACAGGCTTTTTTAAAGCTAAATACTGAAAAAAAAATTTCAGCGTCTTATGAGGTTGTTGATCATTTTTCTCATTGGGCGGATGAATTGTGGAATATTTGCAAAGATAAGTTCAGCATGATAGCTGTTCGAGATAAAAATACCATAAACATATTATATCCTGAAAATAATAAAAAATTTATTCGTTTAAAGATTCTGCTCAATAATCGTATTGTTGGCTGGGCCGTTGTTTTGGATACTCAAATGTCAAAAAATAGACAGTTTGGGAATATGAGAGTGGGTTCAATAGTTGACTGCTTATCATTACCCGAGAATGTTTTTACTGTCATTAAATCTGCCACAAGCTTTTTAGAAAAGAGAAGGGTAGATGTCATTGTATCGAACCAATCTCACTTTTTTTTGTATAACGCGTTTAAAAAAGCAGGATATATTAGAGGCCCTTCAAACTTTATATTTGCAGCTTCAAAAAAATTAACAGAATTACTTTATCCGTTTGAACAAAATAAAAAAAATATTTTTTTAAATAGGGGAGACGGCGATGGCCCCATTCATTTCTAAAACTTATTATATAATTCCGGGACGAAAAAGGTTGAATTGGGCAAAAAGGAAATTATAAAGGTTGGCAGCTCTCAATTATGATTGAATTAATCAAAGACTTTATAAGTTTAGGATTCTATACAAAAGCATTATTTAATGAACAAAATAATCTTGAAATTACTTTATTATATCATTCCATAGCAGATATAAATAAAAAAGATGATATTTACAAAATTAATATAAAACCTAATCTTTTCAAAAGCCAGATTGATTTATTAATTAACTCTGGTTTTAAAGATATATTGCTTACCTTTGACGATGGCTTTGATAACTTCTACAATAATGCTTTTCCTTTGTTAAAGGAATACAAATTGAATACCATTCTGTTTGTTACTACTGATTTTATAAATGGAGCAATGTCATTCAACCACTTATTTAATCCCACTGTTAGAGTCATGCCTTTAAGCTGGGCAGATATACGAGAAATATCTGACTCAGGTATCAGGATAGGTTCACATACAAAAAGTCATTCTGTTCTTTCTAGCTTAAAGGGTAGAGAACTATATTCAGAAATATCTGATTCAAAAAAAATAATCGAGGACTTTATAGGAAAAGAAGTTAAAGATTTTGCTTATCCATATGGAGGATACAATTCGTATAACGAATATGTAAAAAAGATAGTTCAAGAATGTGGTTATGAGAGGGCATATTTGAACATCATGGGATTCAATAAAGCGAGCACTGAAAAATATGCACTAAAAAGGATTCGTGTATATAATAACGATACAAATTTTCGTTTTAAAATGAAAATAAAAGGATCATATAACTGGGTGGATAAAACTTTTTTGTTACAAAACAGGAAATTACTAAATAAAACATTTCTTAAATGATTAAAAAGCAAAATATCATTTGCATCTCTTCTATAGGTTGGAATTTCCTATGACAAGGACATCAGGAAATTACGGCTAGCTTTGCAAAAAATAGTAACTAGGTACTTTTTATCGAAAATACTGAGGTGAGATGACCCAAAATTAGAGATTTACCAAGGTACAGATAGCTCATTTATAAAAATATATAAAAAGTAATAAATCAATAAAAATATAGTGACTGATAAATATACGATATGAAATATAATAAAGTTAAAGAAACGGAAAGAACGTATGGATATTTGTGGAAAAAGGAAAACACATCACCTCTTAAAGAATGGCATTTTAATCATATGCAAGAGGTAATTAAAGAACCGATCGTCAGAGGATCAATAGGCATAGAAATTGGTTCAGGATGTGGTTACGATACATATATTATTGCAAAAAACAATTCTTCTGTTATGATGGTTAGTGTTGATATAAGTGACGGTGTAAAACAGACAAAAGCCTTATCTGTTGAATTGAAAAATGTAAAGGTAGTAAAATGTTCTGCCTTAGATGTTCCGTTTAAAGACAAGACCTTCGATTTTGCCTACTCTTTTGGCGTGTTACATCATACAGATAATCCACAAAAAGGGCTTTTAGAAATAGCTAAAATTCTAAAAAAAGATAGTCCTGTTTTTTTGTATCTTTATGAGAATCATTCCGAAAATTTTATAAAATCACTTGCGATAAAACTGATATCGAACTTAAGGGTTGTGACTATTAGAATTCCTTCGAAATTGCTTTATACTTTAGCATGTATCTTGTCTCCTTTGGTTTTTCTTTCTTTTACAGTGCCGTCAAAAGTCTTAAGAAGGTTTAAAATAAAGCAACATTATGCTGAAAATATGCCTTTTAATTTTGGGAAAGGGTTATTTTCTTTACGAGGAGACCTCTATGATCGATTTGGTGCACCCATAGAACATCGATTTAGCAGACAGGAGGTTTATGACCTGTTCATGAATTGCGGATTTTACAATATAAGTATTACAAGGTTGAAAAATACTGCAGGTTGGGTGGTATGGGGGTATAAAAAACAATGTTAAAAAAACAAAATATCATTTGCATCTCTTCTATCGATTGGGACTTCGTATGGCAAGGACATCAGGAAATCATGTCTACTTTTGCACGCGAGGGGAATAGGGTTCTCTTTATTGAAAATACCGGGGTAAGAAGGCCCAAAATAAAAGACTTACCCAGGCTGAAAAAAAGGATATCAAGTTGGTGGAAAAGCACAAAAGGATTCAGAATGGAGACCGAGAATCTTTATATATTTTCTCCAATATTTTTCCCTTTTCCCTATTCAAAAATAGCTCAAATGTTAAACAAAATACTTTTTATTGGAACTTTAAAAAAATGGTTAAAAATAACAGGATTTACAAATTCGATTATCTGGACATTTCTTCCAACCAGAACTTCATCCGAAATTATTAAGAGCATTGATAATAAAATCGTGGTTTATTACTGTATTGCCGATTTTTACGAACTTGTTTCAGATTCAAAAAGTTTAGAAGATGGTGAAAAAGAGTTGTTAAAAAATTGCGATGTTGTTTTTGCCCAGAACAAAGAAATAAAAGAGAAATGTCTCAAATATTATGACAAAAAAGTTAACATATTTCCTTTTGGTGTCAACGTTGATCATTTTTTAAACTATAAACCGTCGGACAAAACCTCTCTTGAAGGGCTTAGAGAAATAAAAAAACCGATAATAGGATACATTGGCGGAATCCACAAACATATAGATTTTGAATTAATAAAGTTCCTTGCGGAAAGAAACAGAAGCTGGTCTTTTCTGTTTATTGGCCCGGTTCAAGCAGATATTAACGATTTAAAAGAATACGATAATGTGATTTTTTTGGGGCAAAAAGATTTTAGAGACCTCCCTAGGTATCTTTATCATTTTGATGTAGGTCTCATTCCTTATGTGTCTTCGATTTATACAAAAACTGTCTACCCAACTAAGCTCAATGAATATTTTGCAATGAAAAAACCTGTTGTTTCAACTTCACTGCCAGAAATTATCAAGTTTAATCAGAAACATAAGAATGCCGTTAATGTTGGGAATAGTTATAAGGAATGCGAAGAAAAGATCTCTGAGAGTTTAAAAAATGATAATGACGATAAAAAAGCTATGAGGGTCGAAATAGCCAAGAAACATAACTGGTTTGATAGAATTGAAGAAATGAGCAACGTCATTGAAGAAGCCATGAAGCAAAAAAATGATGAAATAGTGAATTGGCAGAAGCAGTTAAGGGATGTTTATAAAAAAACGAGAAATAAAGTCTTGAAACTTACTTTTGTTATAATGTTCTTATGGTTTTTATGTTTTCACACACCAATTGTCTGGTTTTTGACGAAACCTCTATCTATATATAACCCCCCAAAAAAGGCTGATGCTGTTGTAGTTTTTGCCGGGGGTGTTGGAGAGTCGGGGATTGCCGGTCAAGGATATGAAGAACGGGTGAAGTATGGTGTTGAATTATATAGTAAAAAACATATCAACAAACTTGTATTTTCATCAGGTTATAAATATGCATTCACTGAAACTGAGATTATGAAAAATCTGGCATTATCATTAAACGTTAACAAAAACGATATAGTTCTGCAGAGCAGAGGAAAAAATACCTTTCAAAACGTTACATATGTTAATGATATATTAAAGCAAAACGGATGGAATGAAATTTTAGTAGTAAGCACTCCATTTCACATGAGAAGGGTTTCCCTTGTTTTTGATCACATCGTAAAAGATGTAAGAGTATCATATGTCCCGATACCCTACAGTCTTTTCTATAACTGGCCGAGAGAGACAAAGTTGATAAGTTTGAAAAAACAAATAACAATAGCGCAAATCAGGGCATTGTTGCACGAATATTTAGGCATTGTTTACTATTGGTGGAAAGGATGGATATAATAAAAAGGAATAATCACAAGTTTTAAAAGGGAGAGTTCAATGAAACTGTTCGATGACAAAGGAAGGATATTGGGAAAGGTTAACATCATTGATTTTGCAGTGATACTTTTTTTAATCTTTTTGCTCCCGATGCTTTATTATGGAAATAAAATTATTTACAAAAAAGCAAAGACACCCCGCGTTAAGTATAAATCTGTTGACATTACTGGTGTTGTCTATGGATTGAACGAGAATAGTGCAAAAGAAATAAAAAGAGGGGACCAAGAATTTGATGTGATGAAAGGGCAACTATTAGGTGAGATTTTACATGTTGGAGAGTTTAGAAAGGTTGAACGTCTGCTAGGCATCGGGGCAGGAAAACAAGTTAAAGTTGAGGATACAGGCTTGATCCTTGTATTGAAAATGGAAGGGGAAATTATAAATAACGCTTTCTATTTTAAGAAAAAAAAGATTGAACAAAGTACTTCGTTTGTATTTAGAACTTCCAAATATAGCTTGAAAATTTATCCTATTGAAGATATGGCTCAACTGGAAAAAATTAAAATAAGAATTCTGGTAAAAAGGACAACTGGTGAGCAGGCTTTTCTTGTTTTAGCAGGAGACAGAGAGTATAGGCAATCATATGCGTCTTCCGAAGAGGAAGTCCTTGGAGAGATCGTTAGAGTTATTAGTAATAAGCCTTCGAAGTTTCTGCTTATCGGTAAGGCTGGAGAAGGACAGAAATTTCAAGAATCCCCGTTTTTTAGAGATGTTGAATTAGTCATGAGTTTAAATGTAGAAATGAGAAATAAGGAGGCATTTTATAAAAACATTCCCGTAAAAATAGGGGAAAAAATTATTTTTCGAACAACAAGATATAATCTTAGCGGTCTTATTTTAGAGATAATTGATGATAAAAAAAGAAATCAATAATATAATAAAGGAAAGTTTTATACTATCTTTTTTTATCGTGTTCAATTCATGGATAGAAGAGATATATGCTGCAAGTTTAACTCACAGATTATCAAGTAGGTTTTCTCAGCGTTTAAAGGAGATATCTAAACAAAGTTTTTTCGGGCAAATAACTGCTAAAAAGAGAAGTGGAAAAAATGATATTTTTGACCATAGTGTAATAATAAAAGCAATCTTACCGATATTTAAAAGAGTCACAGACAGAATTTCTTTTCTTTTTAGCGAATCTTTGACACAAAGACTCTTTAGAGATTTTGAGGCATCTTTTAAAAAAGGGTCCGTAAGACTTATAGGATGTATCATTATTATTGCACTTCTTGTAAATCTATTACTCCTTCTTATTTTTCAGGGTTTAAAAATATCTTCTATGCTAACAGAAAATAGTTATCTACTTGGCGCCTGGTTCAGGCTTCTTCTGCTTATTATTGCCGTCATTTTTCTTTTTTGTAATGAAGAATTTTACACCATCAAGAAAACAAGTTTCTTTTATCAATGGCTTGCTAACTCTAAAAGAGGGTTTGATTAAACAATGTGCGGCATCTGCGGTAAAGTAGAATTTAACGGCAAATCAGTTGAGAAAAAAACAATACAAGACATGTGCGACGCCTTTGGTTACAGGGGGCCGGATGATGAAGGCACCTACATTAAAACAAAAGAAGAAATATCTGTGGGCCTGGGACACAGAAGGCTTTCCATAATTGATCTGTCAAAAGCCGGTCATCAACCTATGTCTAATGAAAACGGAACAATTTGGATTGTTTATAATGGTGAGATTTATAATTTTCCTGAAGTTCAAAAGGAATTAAAGGGTAAGGGTCAGCGTTTTATCTCAAAAACAGATACGGAAACAGTTATCCATGCCTATGAAGAATGGGGCTTCAAATGTTTGGATCGCTTTAACGGGATGTTTGCTTTTGCCATCTGGGATGAAAATAAGGATCTTTTGTTTTTAGCAAGAGACCGGTTTGGAATAAAACCGCTTATTTACTATTACGATGAAAAGAGATTTTTCTTTGCATCTGAGATTAAAAGCCTATCAAGAGACAGGTCTATCCCGCTAAAGATCGATTATGAGGCGCTCAGCCTCTATTTTACTTTTGATTATATTCCAGCTCAATGGACTATTTGTAAGGGGATCAGAAAACTGGAACCGGGGCACTATATTGTTATGAAAAATAAAATAATGGATAAAAAGAGATGGTATGACCTGACAAAAGGAAGCTCTAAAAATCAAATTCTTTCTGAGGAAGATTTAAAAGAAGAACTCTTCAGACTTGGCGAGGACGCAGTGAAAGGACGCATGATCAGTGATGTTCCGCTTGGGGCATTTTTAAGTGGCGGAATCGATTCGAGTATTATAGTAGGGCTCATGGCGAGTAACTCGACAAAGCCTATAAAAACCTTTTCTGTTGGTTACAAGGATAAAGAAATGTTTGATGAGACAGAACATGCAAGAGAGGTGGCCCGGTTTAACAATACAAAGCACTAAGAATTCAAATTGAACCACAAGGATATTTTATCACTATTACCGAATGTTCTGAATTCTCTTGATGAGCCTTTTGGTGATTCATCCGTCCTTCCTATTTACTTTGTTTCTAAGGCTACAAGAGACTATGTAACCGTAGCCCTCTCAGGTGATGATGCTGATGAGCTGTTTGCTGGGTATAACAAATATCTCGGAGAGTACTGGATACAATACTATCTTTTGATACCCGATTTGATTCGGAAAGAACTGATGAATCCTTCTATTAATATGGTTCCAGATTCGAAGAAGAACAAGATGTTTGAATATATGAGAAAAATAAAGAAATTCGTAAACGGTGCCAGTCAATCTCAGGAAAACAGGCATTTTAGCTGGATGGAAAGATATACTGTGGAAGAGAAAAAAGATCTTCTAACTCTCCTATATGGGACAACGTAAATAGAATGTTATATACCGATGTTAATATGTGCCTTCCGCATGATATGCTTAACAAGGTCGATTGGATGAGCATGTTAAACTCTCTTGAAGTCAGGGCTCCGTTTCTGGATTTTAATATCGTTGAGTTTAGCTTCCTTAATATTCCCGGAAAAATGAAAATGAGCGGGAAAAAAAGAAAATATATATTAATTGAAACCTTTAAGAAAATACTTCCGAGAGGTGTCTGGTATCGGCATAAGCAGGGTTTTGATGTGCCTGTTGGTGAATGGTTCAAGAAAGAGCTTAAAGGACTATTTACCGATGTAGTCAATGAAAAGATTATTGAAGAACAGGGGATACTTGATAAAAACTTTATAAAAAAACTATTTAAACTTCATATCGAGAACAAAAGGGATTTTAGCGATAAGCTCTGGAATATTTTTGTTTTTCAATGGTGGATGCAGGAATATGAAAAGGACTTTGGTTGTTAAACGATAAAGGACATAATACAGCTATTGAGGATGAAGAAGCAGCAGCAGAGAAAAACATCTCGAAACAAAAAACAAAGGTTCTCAGAATATTTTCCCGCCTGAATATCGGTGGCCCTGCAATCCATACAATTCTTCTGACGGCAGGATTAAATGATAATCAATTCGAATCGATCCTGGTTAAGGGAAGAGAAGATAAAGATGAAGGGAATATGCTGTATCTTGCCGAAGAAAAATCTGTTAAACCGGTAATTATTCCCGAGATGGGAAGAAATATCTCATTTCTTGATGATTTAAAGGCATGTTTCAAGCTTTACCAGTTAATCCTTAAGGAAAAACCGGATATTGTTCATACCCATACGGCCAAAGCAGGAACTTTGGGCCGTGTGGCGGTTATTCTTGTAAGAATGAAAAAGACTGCTGTCAGAGTCCTTAAAAAGATGTTATTTTATAAAGAAAAAAACGACGAGAGGTATTTAGGACCAAAAACCGTTCATACGTTTCACGGCCACATATTTACAGGATATTTCAATCCGTTAATAAGTAAAATTTTCTTGTTGACAGAAAGGGTATTGGCTCGTTTTACTGATATCATTATAACTGTGAGTGAGGAACAGAGAAAAGAGATACTTAAGCTTGGAATCGGCAATAAAAAAAAAGTAATAACAGTTCCCCTGGGTTTAGAGTTGAAAAGGTTTATTAATAATGAAGGCTTGAAAGGAAAGATCCGAGAGGAATTAAACCTGTCAGAGGATATCAAGCTGGTTGGAATTGTTGGAAGGCTTGTTCCCATTAAAAACCATAAGATGTTTATCGATGCTGTTTCCAGGTTAAAAGAAAAGGAAGAAAAAATAAAGGCTAGGTTTCTTATTATCGGTGATGGTGAGTTGAGAAAAGAGCTTGAGCAATATGTGAAGAATAGGGGGTTGGAACAAGATATTATGTTTTTAGGGTTTCGAAGAGACCTTGAAACCCTTTATGCGGATATCGATATCCTTGTATTAACATCGTTAAATGAAGGGCTGCCCGTTGTCGTGATAGAGGCAATGGCATCGGGAAAGTCTGTTATATCGACAGATGTAGGCGGTGTGGTTGATTTGCTTGAGGATGATGACCATCAAAGCAAAGATAACGAAGAAGATGAGAAGGAAAAGACTCCGGGAAAAAAAGAAGAGCAAAAGAAAATAAGGATTACAGACTACGGTATTCTGGTAAAATCGGGTGATGACGAAGCCTTAGCAGAGGCTCTTGAAAAATTACTAAAGAACGATTCATTAAGAACAGAAATGGGAGAAAAAGGAAGAGAGAGGGTCTATCCCCGATATGACTTTCAAAGGTTATTAAAAGATATGAAGGAACTTTACCTGAAGATAGCTTGATGCAAAGATTACAATACTAAACTTTTTTTACTGAGAAGGAAATTTTACATGAAAGTTCTTATTACTGGAGGAGCCGGTTTTATCGGATCTCATCTAATAGAAAGACTGCTAAATGATGGTGATGAAGTAAAGATTATCGACGATCTTTCGACCGGCTCTATGGAAAATATCAACCATTTAAAAGATAATGAAAAACTCGATATTATCATCGATTCAGTGATGAATGAAAAGCTGATGGACGAGCTAATATCCTGGTCAGATCATGTTTACCATCTTGCAGCGGCAGTGGGGGTCAGGCTGATTATAGAACAGCCGATAAGGACTATCGAGACCAACGTTCAGGGCACAGAAATCATTTTAAAGCTTACCTCCAGGTACAATAAAAAAGTGTTAATTGCTTCTACTTCCGAGGTTTACGGCAAGCATATGGAACATACCCTGAGAGAGACCGATAATATGGTTTACGGTCCTACAACCAACAGCCGGTGGAGTTATGCCTGCTCTAAAGCCATTGATGAGTTTTTGGCACTGGCTTATTTTAAAAAACATAAGCTCCCTGTTGTAATCGTAAGATTTTTCAACACTGTCGGGCCGAGACAAACCGGGCAATACGGAATGGTTATACCGAATCTTGTAAAACAGGCTTTAATGGGTCAGCCGATCACCGTATATGGAGACGGAAAACAGTCGAGAAGTTTTACCTATGTTGGAGATGTTGTGGAAGGTATTATTAAACTGATGAATCACAATGAAGCAACAGGAAATATTTTCAACATCGGCAACGGAGAAGAGACCACCATTGAAAATCTGGCTGAAAAGATAAAAGAAATGACCGGAAGCGATTCAGAGGTGGTATATATTCCTTACAGTGATGCTTATGAAGAGGGGTTTGAAGATATGAAGAGAAGGAGTCCGGATATATCAAAAATCGCTTCCTTTATTGGTTATGAACCAAAAGTCGATTTAAACGGCATATTAAAAAGTGTTATTGAATATCATCAGAAGAAATTATCTGAAAACGGGTAAAAAGGTTCTGGGATGAACTATATCATACAATTTGTTCTGGCTTTTTTTATTGTTTTCGCAATAACCCCGGCAGTTCGCTTACTGGCCAGAAGATACAGCCTGGTTTCAAAAGCAGGGGATGATAGATGGAGGAAGGACCCTGTTCCGCTGTTAGGCGGGGTTTCTCTCTGGATCTCTTTTATTCTACTTTCGGCAATACTGACCGATTTGTCTTTTGAGATAATTGTTATTATGCTCGCTTCTTCCGGAGTCTTTTTTCTAGGGTTTATTGATGATGTGTTTGGTCTGAACCCCCAATTCAAACTTGTCGGACAGATTATTATTTCTTCTTTGCTTATATTATCCGGGATCATGATCAAGATTATTCCCTATCCGGTGCTCAGCATACCTCTTACGATCTTCTGGATCGTAGGAATAACCAACGCCTTTAATCTTCTGGATAATATGGATGGTCTGTCAGCAGGTATTGCCTTTGTCGCTTCGATTCTTATCTTTATCTTTTCCCTTAAGAGCGGAAATCACGCTGTAGCATCTCTGGCAATCATTATATCAGGTTCAACTCTGGGATTTCTTAAGTACAACTTTAACCCGGCATCAATCTTTATGGGGGACTGCGGCAGTATGTTTCTCGGTTTTCTTCTCTCAGTTCTTGCAATACTGGGAACCTGGCATCACGCTACGAATCTTGCCGGTGCTCTCCTGGTTCCTATCCTTGTTCTTGGCATTCCGATATTCGACACCTCATTTGTGACGATTACAAGAAAAATGAAGGGATTGCCTGTACAACAGGGAGGAAAAGATCATGTTTCTCACAGGCTGGTGAGTCTTGGTTTCAGCGAGAAAAAGGCTGTTCTATTCCTGTATGTTTTTTCTTTTTCGATAGGTATGACAACATTTTATTTGATTGATAAACCGTTAATATTATGTGTGATGGGAATTATTATTGCCATTGGCCTCTATATTCTGGGTCTATTTTTGGGAGAAAAGGACAAGTTTAAGGGCTCTTATAAAGAAGGGGAGAGAATGGTTAAAAAAAGGTCTGAGCGGGCCGGGATTACAACCCTGAGTAAAAGAAGGATCATGGAAATATTAATCGATGTTGTCCTGATCACAATTGCCTATTTCTCAGCCTACCTGCTCCGTTATGATGGTGTTATCTCAGAGAGCAATATGGAGTTATTCATCAACAGCCTTCCGTGGATCATTATGATCAAGTTTCTTGTGTTCAGCTATATGGGACTTTATGAAAGCGTGTGGAGATATATAGGGATTCGGGATGCCATCAATATCGTGAAGGCGACGATTCTCAGTTCCCTTTTTATTATTGCCGTTATCCTTATGGTTTCACGGTTCAAAGATTATTCACGGGCCGTCTTTGTCATCGACTGGTTATTGACCCTGATCCTTGTTGGCGGAATAAGGCTGACGCTGCTTACGTTTAGAGAGTACCTGGAGAATTACCGAAAAGACGGGAAAAGGATTGTTATCATCGGCGCCGGTGATGCCGGTGAAATGATTTTAAGAGAGATCAGAAATAATAACAGTATCGATTTTAAAGTTATTGGTTTTTTGGATGATAATCCCAGGAAGCATAATGTAAGGATTCATGGGGTTAAGGTACTTGGAAATTCCGAGGATTTGCCGAGACTATCGAAAGAAAAAAAAATTGATGAAGCGCTGATAGCCATTCCTTCAGCGGAGGAGGGATCCTTATTAAGAATAACAGATTTGTGTCGCAAAGCAGGTGTAAAATATGGTATGTTTCCAGCGATGAAAAAGCTTTTTGATGAGATCAGAAAAGGCGGTCACAATTCAAGCGATGGAGATACGACATGGAGAAGTTAATCAAGAAAATAGAGGAGGAACAGGCTGAAATAGGGATTATCGGAATGGGATATGTGGGCTTACCCCTGGCTGTGGAATTTGCACGATCAGGGCTCCATGTGACAGGTATTGATATCGATACAAAACGTGTTGAAGAGATCAATTCGGGAAAGAGCTATATTCAGGATACCGATTCGGAAGAACTCTCATTACTGGTTAAAAATGGGCGCTTAAAGGCCACAGATGACTTTTCAGTGCTGGCGTCCCTTGATACAGTAAGCATTTGTGTTCCGACGCCTCTTAGAAAGACCAAGGACCCGGATATATCCTTTATTGTTTCTTCTACAGAGGAAATTTTGAAGTATTTACATAAGGGGCAATTGATTGTTCTTGAGAGCACGACATATCCCGGCACAACCGACGAAATCATCTTGCCCCGGCTGGAATCTTCAGGGTTAAAGGTCGGAAAAGATTTTTTTCTCGCCTTTTCGCCAGAGAGGGTTGACCCGGGAAACAAAAAATATACGACCAAGAATACGCCAAAGATTATTGGCGGGGTTACAGAAAGCTGCACCAGGGTAGCCAGGGCTTTATATGAAAAAGCAATCGATAGGGTTGTTACGGTCAGCTCTTCTGGGAGCGCAGAAATGGTGAAGCTTTTGGAAAATACCTTTAGGGCGGTCAATATAGCCCTTGTCAACGAGGTTGTCCTTATGTGTAACCGTCTGAAAATTAATGTCTGGGAGGTTATTGAAGCTGCTGCTACGAAGCCGTTCGGATTTATGCCTTTTTACCCCGGTCCCGGATTGGGGGGGCATTGCATTCCCATTGACCCCCATTATCTTTCATGGAAGCTGAAGACCCTGAATTACAAAGCAAGGTTTATTGAGCTGGCCAGTGAAATCAATGCAGGGATGCCGTTCTATGTTGTTGAAAAAATTGGGGATGTTCTAAATAGCAGACAAAAGAGCATCAAAGGATCAAAGGTCATGGTTCTGGGAGTGACATATAAAAAGGATATTAATGATGTCAGAGAATCACCGGCTCTCGATATTATCAATATTTTATATGAAAAAGGGGCTTCTATCTTTTTTAATGATCCCTATATTCGAGAGCTGGACGGATATAATGAAATGATAGAATTTACAGAAATTAATGTTAACAGCTTAAAGGAAGCCGATTGTGTTGTGATTGTTACAGATCATACAGCATATGATTACAGTTTGATAGTGGAACACTCACCGGTTGTTATTGATACACGAAATGCCACAAAAAATGTAAATAATCATCGGGAGAAAATCATCAGTCTTTAAATTTTGGAGCGTATCAATGGAAGAGAGATTTCTGGTTACAGGTGGCGCCGGTTTTATCGGGTCTCACATTGTAGAGGCTCTGGTGGAAAGAGGGAATAGGGTAAGGATTCTCGATAATTTTAGTACAGGGAAAGAAGAGAATTTAGGTAACATCACTCAACAGCATAACAACCCTATCGAAATAATCAAAGGTGACTTAAGAAATGAAGATGTTGTCAAAGAAGCGATTGAAGGTATCGATTATGTTTTTCATCTGGCAGCCCTTCCTTCTGTATCTCGCTCAGTAGAGGACCCGGTCGGCTGTTCGGAGATCAATATTATCGGGACCCTGAATGTTTTAAATGCCTCAAAGAACAGCAATGTAAAACGGGTTGTCTATTCCAGTTCCTCTTCCGCCTATGGCGATTCTCCTGAACTTCCCAAAAAAGAGACAATGGAGGCCAATCCTTTATCTCCTTATGCCGTTTCAAAGCTGGCAGGGGAAACGTACTGCAGGGTTTTTACAAATATCTACGGTTTGGAAACCGTGAGTTTACGATATTTTAATGTTTTTGGGCCGAGGCAGGATCCGGATTCCGAATATGCGGCAGTTATCCCGAAGTTTATCAAGATGATGATTAAACACTCTCAGCCGACAATTTTTGGAGACGGCGAGCAGACAAGGGATTTTACCTATGTGAGGAATGTCGTGGATGCCAACCTTCGTGCAATGGAGACAAAAGGAGTTGAAGGGGAGGTATTCAATATTGCCTGTGGAGAAAAAATAACGATTAACCAGCTGATTAAAGAGCTGGGGATGATTCTTGATAATCATGTTAAGCCTCTTTACTTTGAAGCGAGAAAGGGTGACATAAAAGATTCTTTGGCCGATGTATCCAAGGCAAAGGAAGTCTTGGGCTATGATCCGGAAATCAGATTAAAAGAGGGTCTTGAGTCTACAATACGGTATTTTTCAAAAAAAGGCTGAGGAGGTTGTTTAAATGAATATCTGTGTGATTGGGGTTGGATACGTAGGGCTGGTAACAGGGGCTGTTTTTGCCGATCTGGGAAATGATGTGATCTGTGTTGATTCCGTGAAAGAAAAGATAGATATGTTGCAGAAGAATATTATGCCTATCTATGAACCGGGCCTTGAAGAGATGGTAATCCATAATGCGGATGATGAACGACTCTCTTTTACCACGGATCTGAAAGAGGGGGTTCTTAAATCAGAGGTAATTTTTATCTGTGTTGGCACCCCGTCAAAGGACAACGGAGAGACAGACCTTTCATTTGTCGAATCGGCAGCAAAAGGAATCGCAGAATATATAGATAAGTATAAAGTAATCGTCAATAAAAGCACGGCTCCTGTGGGTACAGGGGATTTTGTAAGCGAGATTATCAATCTGAAAAAGAAAAACAATGTGGATTTTGACGTCGTATCCAATCCGGAATTTTTGAGAGAAGGCTCTGCAATTAAAGATACCCTTGAGCCGGAGAGGATTGTAATCGGAGCCCCGAGCAAGCATGTAGCCATGAAGCTTTTGGAGCTTTATGCTCCCCTTGCAAGACCCATGCTGATCACAGATGTTCACAGCGCTGAATTGATAAAATACGCTTCCAATGCCTTTCTTGCAACGAAGATTTCTTTTGCCAATGCCATCGCCAATATTTGCGAAAAAGCCGGGGCTAATGTCGAAGATGTTGTGAAGGGCATGGGACACGATTCGCGAATCGGCTCAGCGTTTTTAAACGCCGGGCTCGGTTTTGGAGGCTCATGTTTCCCTAAGGATGTTGAGTCACTGATCCACACCGCATCAAAGTTCGGATACGAATTCAATCTTTTGAAAAATGTCATTGAGATCAATAAAGAAAGAGCACCTTACTTACTCGATATGATAAGATCCGTAATAAAAGACATCAAAGGAAAGACAATAGGCATTCTGGGACTGGCTTTCAAACCGGATACGGATGATATGAGAGAAGCAAAATCAGTGGAAATCATAAAATCCTTACAGGCTGAAGGGGCAAAAATAAAGGCTTATGACCCGGTAGCAATGGAGAATACAAAAAAGATTATCCCAGATATCACATACTGTGAGAGTTCTTATGAAGTAGCGGAGGGAGCCGATGCACTGGTTATTGTCACAGAGTGGAGAGAGTTTAAACAGCTGAACCTGGAAAAGGTCAGAAAGGTTATGAACCGGCCGCTTATCTTTGATGGAAGAAACATCTATGATCCCGAGAAAAAGAGAAGGCTCGGTTTTGAGTACTACAGCATTGGGAGACCTAATGTTGCCGAATAAAAGAACCGGAAAAAAAAGGATTTTGATTACCGGCGGAGCCGGATTTATCGGTTCTCATCTTTGTGATTTTCTTTTAGAGAAGGGTTGTCAGGTTATCTGTATGGATAATCTCCTGACAGGGTCTGTAGCCAATATCGATCATATACGAAATCAAGATTTTCTTTTTATTAATCACGATGTGACTAACTATATATTTATTGAAGGGGAGATCGATTATATTCTTCATTTTGCTTCCCCGGCAAGTCCGATTGACTATCAGAAGCTTCCCATTCAGACCTTGAAGGTCGGCTCTCTCGGCACCCACAAGGCGCTCGGGCTCTCAAGGGAGAAGAAGGCAGCATTTCTTTTGGCTTCTACTTCTGAAGTTTACGGTGACCCTCTGGTTCACCCGCAAAAGGAAGAATACTGGGGAAACGTCAATCCGCTGGGTCCAAGAGGGGTTTATGATGAAGCCAAGCGGTTTGGCGAAGCGATAACCATGGCGTATCATCGCTATCATGGTATTCCCGTGAAAATCGTAAGAATATTCAATACCTACGGCCCGAGAATGAGAATTAATGACGGCAGGGCTGTCCCTACCTTTCTCTCTCAGGCCTTAAGGGGCGAGGATATTACCTTATACGGTGACGGTTCCCAGACACGAAGTTTTTGTTACGTATCTGATTTGGTAGAGGGGATATATAAGTTTCTCGTTTCGGATGTGACAGGTGCGATAAACCTGGGCAACCCCTGTGAGATGACGATCTTGCAACTGGCTGAAAATATCATAAAAATCACGGGGAGTAAAAGCAAAATCGTTCAAGAACCGCTGCCCGAAGATGACCCCAAGATAAGAAAACCCGATATATCAAAAGCAAAAGATTTGCTGGGCTGGGAACCAAAAATAGGGTTCGAGCAGGGTATCAAGCAGACATTAGACTATGTTAAAACCAAAATTGTAAAATGAGACAGGCGGAGAATCTGCAGGTTATAAAGAACTGGCCCGAGGATGAACGGCCAAGAGAGCGCCTAATAAAATTCGGCGCTGAGACTTTATCACATGCCCAGCTTCTTGCGATTATCCTGAGGACAGGGGACAGGGTTGCGGGTAAAAATGCACTGGATATGGCCCGTGATCTGTTAAAACAGTTCGGTGGTTTCAGGGAACTGGAATCGGCAGGTATTAATGAGATTGTTCATGTCAAAGGCATTGGAATCGCCAAGGCAGCACAGATTAAGGCGGCACTGGAGATGGGGAAAAGGATGCTCTCAATCGACAGGATAACGAATAACAGATTTATCACCAGCCGTGATGTGGCCGATTATTACCAGTCTGCCATGAAAGGCTTAAAAAAGGAGATGTTCAAAACGGTTTTGCTCGATAGCAAGAACTGTTTTATAAAGGATTTTATCGTATCTGAAGGGAGCCTGACAGAAAGTATTGTTCATCCAAGGGAGGTATTTAACTCAGCTGTAAAGGAATCGGCAGCCGCAGTAATTCTGGTTCACAATCATCCAAGCGGAGACCCCGCACCCAGCAAAGAGGACAGATCGATTACAACGAGACTGATGAAGGCCGGAAAGATTCTCGGGATTAATGTTCTGGACCACATCATTATTGGGCGCAGCGGATATTTCAGTTTTTCAGATGAAAAATTAATGGGGATTTAGAAAAGAGATGAGTTCAATAAGAAATGCTTTAGCAGAAAGCTCTGAATTAATGGGCAGAATAGCCGATTCACTGCCGGGAAAAATAGAAGAGGTGCTTCAGTTGATCCTCAGAGCTTTGGAGAGCGGGAAAAAGATACTCATTATGGGAAACGGTGGAAGTGCGGCAGATGCGCAGCATATGGAAGCCGAGCTGGTCGGCCGTTTCAAGCTGGAAAGAAAGGCCATACCAGCAATCAGTCTTACCACGAATACTTCTACCTTAACAGCCATAGGAAATGATTATAGTTTTGAGAGGATCTTTGCAAGGCAAATAGAGGCCCTGGCAGAAAAGGGGGATATTGTGCTGGGCATCAGCACAAGCGGCCACTCCAAAAACCTGATTCTTGGCTTTGAAGCTGCTAAGAGTACCGGGGCAATAACCGTCGGGCTTCTGGGAAAAGACGGCGGCAAGATAAAAGACAGTGTTGATATTTCCATTATTGTTCCGTCGGACAATACTCCGAGGATTCAGGAAGCTCATATAACAATCATTCATATTCTCTGTGAAGAGATAGAAAAAAGAATGGGTAAAAAAGCCTAAATTGAGAGATCATTTTAAAGAGATATTAAATAATAGTAAACAATTGAAGGTCCTGGTCGTTGGCGATCTTATCTATGATGAGTTTATCTGGGGTGATGTTCAGAGGATATCTCCGGAGGCGCCGGTGCAGGTGGTGGAATGGAAAGCAGACAATGATGCCCTGGGTGGGGCGGCTAATGTGGCAAATAATCTTGCTGCCCTTGGATGCCATGTTTACATGTCAGGTATAGTCGGAAACGACGAAAAGGGGGCAAGAGTTATTGAATTACTTAAGGAAAAAGGAATCGAGCATAAAGGGGTTATCAGGGATAAGAACAGGCCGACAAGCAACAAAACAAGAATTATTGCCCAGAACCAGCAGATCCTGAGAATTGATAAGGAGAATAAAAACAGTATAACAGAAGAGATAGAAAAGAAACTATGCCGTTACGCAGAAAAAATCGTCAGTGAAATTGACGGGATTATCTGTTCCGATTATTTAAAGGGGGTTTTGACAGAGAACATTATTGGTTGCCTGGTGAAGGAGGCTAGGAAGCAGGGAAAGATGATTATTGCAGACCCCAAGGGCACAGATTATTCCAAATACAAAGGGATTAATGTGCTCACTCCTAACAAGCTGGAGCTGGAGAATGCGTCACATATCAAAATCGTTGATAATGGGGACCTGAAAAGGGCTGCCGGTCTTATCTGCGAACAGTGTGATAGTGATGCCATACTGGTGACACGGGGCAAAGAGGGGATGTCTCTTTTTGAAAAGAACGGGGAGCTTTGTCATATCCCCACAGAAGCCCGGGAGGTGTTCGATGTTACCGGAGCCGGTGATACGGCCATCAGCCTCTTTGGAATCGCTCTCTTTTCAGGGGCGTCGAAACAGGAGGCGTCAAAACTGGCTACAATCGGAGCCGGTATTGTTGTAGCGAAAGTAGGGACATCTGTAGTGAAAAAGGAGGAGATTGAGCATTTTTTAAAAGAGAACGAAGTGCTGATCGGAAACAAGATTTTAGGCATCAAAGAGCTAAAATACATTCTCAATTCCAAAAGAAATGAAGGAAACAAAATCGTCTTCACTAACGGATGCTTTGATATTCTTCATGTCGGGCATATCCAGTATCTGCAAAAGGCAATGGAATTCGGCGATCTTCTTGTTCTCGGGCTGAATGACGACGATTCGGTGAGGAAGTTGAAGGGGCCGAAGAGACCCCTGATCAACCAAGACGAGAGGGCAAATATTTTGGCTGCCTTGGACTGCATCGATTACATAGCTCTTTTCTCTGAACTAACTCCCGAAAATATCATCAAAGAGGTCATGCCCGATATTCTGGTCAAGGGAGGGGATTATCTTCCCAAAGATGTTGTCGGAAAGGATATCGTTGAAAGCTACGGCGGCAGGGTGGAAATTGTTCCTTTTATCGAGGGGTATTCCACATCGAGTATTGTAAAGAAGATTATCGACAAGTACCGCGATTAAAAAAACAGTAAAGGAGAGACAGTGATACCAAGATACTCAAGACCTGAGATGAGCCGGATATGGGAACGGAGGAATAAATACGAAAAATGGCTTTTGATTGAGGTTTTTGCCTGTGAGGCCATGACCAAGGCCGGCCTGATTCCCAAACGGGCCCTTAAAAACATCCAGCAAAAGGCCAGGTTTGATGAGGACAGGGTTGATGAGATCGAAAAGACGACAAAACATGACGTTATCGCCTTTTTGACAAATGTTGCGGAGTATGTGGGAGAGGATTCACGGTATATCCATCTCGGCATGACATCTTCCGACATACTCGACACCTCTCTGGCCATTTTGATGAAAGAGGCGTCTCAAATCATTATCAATGACCTGAAGAGCCTCTTGCCAGTTATCAAAAGGAGGGCCTTTGAGTTCAAAGACACGGTTATTATGGGCCGCTCTCACGGGATACATGCCGAGCCGACAACCTTCGGATTAAAGCTGGCCCTGATGTACGAAGAAATGAAACGGGGTCTGGTCCGTATGAGAAGAGCTAAAGAGGGCATCAGTTACGGAAAGATTTCAGGAGCTGTGGGGACATTCGCCCAGGTCTCTCCCAAAATTGAAGAATATGTCTGTAAAAAATGCGGTTTAAAGCCGGCACCGATTTCCACTCAGATTATTCAGAGGGACAGGCATGCCGAGTATCTTTGCACCCTTGCCTTGATTGCCAGTTCCATTGATAAGTATGCGACAGAGATAAGGCATCTGCAGCGAACAGAGGTGAGAGAGGCTGAAGAGTTTTTTTCAAAGGGACAGAAGGGTTCCTCTGCCATGCCGCACAAGAGAAATCCCATTACTTCGGAGCAGCTTTCAGGACTGGCAAGGGTTATAAGAGCGAACTCTCTGGCCGCAATGGAGAATATCCCGCTCTGGCATGAAAGAGATATCAGCCATTCCTCAGTGGAGCGGGTGATCGTTCCCGACAGCACGATTCTTCTTGACTATATGCTCTTCAAATTTACTGATTTGATCGATAAACTCCTTGTTTATCCAAAGAATATGAAAATCAATCTTAAAAAAACAGGCGGGCTGATTTTTTCACAAAGAATCCTTCTCGAGCTTGCCAGAAAAGGGGCTAGCAGGGAAAAGGCCTATGAACTGGTTCAGAGAAACGCCATGCAGTCGTGGAAAAGAGGAGTCGAATTTCAACGCTTGATAAAAAGTGATAAGGAAATAAAAGCATATTTGACCAAACAAGAGGTGGACAACTGCTTCAAACTCGATTATCATCTGAAACATGTCAATACAATATTTAAACGGGTGTTTAAGGAAGGTTAGCGCTAAACATTTTTCAGAAGGAGATGAGAACGATGCCCCTTGTTAAGATCTATATAAAGTTGAAGAAGGGAGTTCTGGACCCGCAGGGAAAGACTGTAAAAAACTCTCTCGATTCACTCGGCTACTCATTTGTGAAGGATGTCAGAATAGGAAAATATATGGAGATAACAGTCGATGATATATCGGAGGATGAAATCAACAAGAAGATAGAAGAGGCGTGTAAAAAACTTCTGGCAAATCCGGTAATAGAGAATTACAGCTTTGAGATCGTAGATAATAAGAATCAATAGGAGACGAAAATGAAGTTTGGAGTGGTTGTGTTTCCCGGTTCAAACTGTGACCATGATTGTTATCAGGTCATCAAAGAGGTTTTAAATGAGCCCGTCGATTTTATCTGGCACAAAGAGAGCGATGTCAGGGGATTCGATTGTATCGTTCTGCCGGGCGGTTTTTCCTACGGAGATTATTTGAGAAGCGGGGCCATAGGGAGCTTTTCTCCTGTGATGAAATCTGTCAGCGAGTTCTCAAAGAACGGGGGATTTGTGATAGGAATCTGTAACGGTTTTCAGATTCTCATGGAATCGGGGCTTCTCCCCGGAGCTATACTCAGGAATAAAAATCTGAAATTTATATGCCGGTTTGTGAATTTAAAAACAGAAAATACGGATACACCCTTTACCTCCGGGTTTGAAAAGGGACAGGTCGTAAGGATGCCGATCGCTCATAATGAAGGTTGTTATTATGCGGAGAAAGCAGCCCTGGATGAATTAAAAAAGAACCAACAAATCGTTTTTAGATACTGCTCCGAATCGGGTGAAATTAATGAAGAGGGCAACCCCAACGGAGCCATAGAGAATATAGCCGGGATATGCAATAAAGAGGGGAATATTCTCGGGATGATGCCGCATCCGGAAAGGGCATCAGAGGAGCTTTTGACAAGTGCAGATGGAAGGATGATTTTCGAATCGATTAGAGATCATATAAAAAAGGTGAAATAATGGATGTGAAAATCACAAAAGAATTGATTGAGGATCATGGAATAAACGAGGAAGAGTATCAAAAAATACTCAAAATTCTCGGCAGGGAACCGAATTATACAGAACTCGGTATATTTTCTGTTATGTGGTCAGAACACTGCAGTTATAAGAGCTCCAAGGTCCATCTTGAAAAGCTGCCGACAACAGGGAAAAATATTATCGAAGGTCCGGGAGAAAATGCCGGGGTTGTTGATATCGGTGGAGACCTGGCAATCGTATTCAAAATAGAAAGCCACAATCACCCTTCATTTATAGAGCCTTTTCAGGGTGCAGCTACAGGGGTAGGGGGGATACTCAGGGATATCTTTACAATGGGTGCAAGACCGATTGCGTCATTAAACTCTCTCAGGTTCGGTCCTCTTGAGAACCCTAAAAACCGGTATCTTCTCGAGAGGGTCGTTGCCGGGATCGCCGGCTACGGAAACTGCATGGGGGTTCCTACTGTGGGAGGAGAAATTTATTTTTCTGAAACTTACTCAGGTAATCCTCTTGTCAATGCCTTCAATCTAGGGATCGCTAGAAAGGACAGGATCTTTAAAGGAAAAGCCTCGGGAGTCGGCAATTCTGTTATTTACGTCGGTTCAAAAACAGGAAGAGACGGCATTCACGGAGCGACAATGGCTTCGGAAGAGTTCGATGAAACATCCGAAGAGAGGCGGCCCACGGTTCAGGTCGGCGATCCGTTTACAGAAAAGCTCCTTTTGGAAGCCTGTCTGGAGGTTATGAAAAAGGGTTGTATTGTGGGTATTCAGGATATGGGAGCTGCAGGGCTTACCTGTTCAACATGCGAAATGGCCGGCCGGGGAGACAGTGGGGTTGATATCGATATTTCGCTTGTTCCGTTAAGAGAAGAAAAGATGACTTCCTATGAGATCATGCTTTCTGAGTCGCAGGAAAGGATGCTTCTTATTGCTGAGAAGAGCAGGGAAGATGAAGTGAAAGAGGTTTTTTCAAAATGGGACCTTGATGCCGTAACCATAGGGGAAGTTACAGATGACGGGATACTGAGAGTCAGGGAAAAGGATAAAGTGGTTGCCGAAATCCCGGCCAAATCCCTTTCTGATGATGCCCCGAAATACAACAGGCCCATGAAGGAGCCTTCTTATATCAAGGAAATTCAAACATTTAATCTTAATGAAATTCTTTTACCGAAAGACTTTAATGAGGTTTTAATAAAGCTGCTTTCTTCTCCGACAATTGCAAGTAAAGAATGGGTATATGATCAGTATGATCATATGGTGAGGATAAACACCGTTGTTTATCCGGGCTCGGATGCTGCTGTGTTCAGAATACCCGGTATGGAACAGGGCCTTGCCCTGACACTGGACTGCAACAGCCGCTACTGTTATCTTGACCCGTATAAGGGAGGAAAAATTGCTGTTGCCGAGGCTGCCAGAAATCTGATATGCTCGGGTGCAAAACCTTTGGCCGTAACCAATTGTCTCAATTTCGGGAATCCTGAAAAACCGGAGATCATGTGGCAGTTCAGCCGTGTCATCGAAGGGATGGCAGAGGCATGCGGGGTTTTTGATACGCCTGTTACCGGGGGGAATGTGAGCTTCTATAACGAAACCCTGGGAAAAGGGATTTATCCGACGCCTGTTATCGGGATGGTCGGTCTTCTGGATGACCATCGACGCCATCTCTCTCAGTGGTTCAAGGACGAGGGAGACCGGATTGTCCTTCTTGGCGAGTCAAAGGAGGAATTTGGCGGCAGCGAATATATGAATATTATCCACGGTATTGAAAGAGGATTCCCGCCTGAGATCGATCTCGATTATGAAAAAAGGGTTCAGGAAGTCTGTTTCGAAGCATTTAAGAAGGGAATACTGAAATCGGCACATGATTGTTCAGAAGGGGGATTAGCTGTCTGCTTGGCAGAAGCCTGCATATCGAATAATATTGATAAGATAGGGGCAGAAATATCGATCGAGAGTAACATCAGGGCCGATGCCCTCCTTTTTGGGGAGTCCCAATCGAGAATTGTTGTTTCTCTGGCAGAAAAAGATATCCAAACACTGAAAAGTATTGCAGAAAAATATGACATTCCCTGCCATTTAATCGGGAGAGTGGGCGGTGAAAGGCTTGAGATCTCTGATGAAAAAAGAGCCGAACCTCTTATAGATTCTGGTATCAATACACTGAGAGACTACTGGAAAGGTGCTTTTGAAGGGTATTTTAATGAGGGATAGATTTCGCGAGGAATGTGGGATATTTGGAATTTACGGCGCTCCTGAAGCGTCCAACCTGACCTATCTTGCCTTATATGCGATGCAGCACAGGGGGCAGGAAAGTGCCGGTATTGTATCCTCAGACGGAGAAAAGTTGTATCACGAGGTTTCCATGGGGCTGGTGGCTGATATTTTTAACGAGGAAAGATTGAAACGGCTGCCGGGGAGGATTGCCATCGGGCATAACCGCTACTCGACTACCGGTTCCAGCCTTATTAAAAATGCCCAGCCGGTCCTTATGGAGTATCTGAGGGGCTCTTTGGCTCTGGGTCATAACGGAAATCTTGTCAACGGCTTGAAAATCCGTGATGAACTGGAACACAGAGGGTCTATCTTTCGCTCGTCAACTGACAGTGAAGTGATTCTCCACTTGATCGCCATGTCAAGGGAAAAAAAACTGGTTGACAGGATTACAGAGGCATTGAAAAGGATTAAAGGCGCCTATTCTCTGGTGGTTGTATCGGAAAAAGAGCTGATTGCTGTCAGGGATCCTCACGGGTTCAGGCCGCTATGTCTGGGGAGACTTGGAGACGCCCATGTTGTTTCATCGGAAAGCTGCGCTCTTGACCTTATAGAAGCTACGTATGTCCGGGAGATTGAACCCGGGGAGATTTTACGAATCGATGAGAACGGGATTGAATCGTTTAAACCTTTTCCGCCGAAAAAATATTCTCATTGTATCTTTGAGTTTGTATACTTTGCCAGACCGGACAGCTGTCTTTTCGGAAAGAACGTCTATACAGTGAGAAAAAACCTTGGAAGAACCCTTGCCAGAGAGGCCGGTGTTGATGCTGATATCGTTATTCCTGTTCCCGACTCAGGGGTTCCTGCGGCCCTTGGATATGCCGAGGAATCGGGCATTCCTCTGGAGATGGGACTTATCAGGAATCATTATGTGGGCAGGACTTTTATCGAACCAAGGCAGTCGATCAGACACTTTGGCGTGAAAATCAAGCTGAATGCTATCAGAGACTGTATCAAGGGGAAAAGGGTGGTTGTCATCGATGATTCGATTGTGAGAGGAACGACCAGCCGAAAAATCATTCAAATGATACGGAGTGCCGGCGCCAAAGAGGTGCATATGCGTATCAGTTCGCCGCCGACCGCAAATCCATGCTATTACGGAATAGATACCCCTACTAAAAGCGAACTGATCGGTTCTTCTCATAGCGTAAAAGAGATCGGCAAGTATATTACTGCCGACTCAGTTGCCTATCTGAGTCTGGAGGGGCTGAAATCGACCGTTCATCCGGACCAGGAGAACTACTGCTGCGCATGTTTTAACGGTGAATATCCCGTTGAATTTCCGTGGAAGGATTATTCCCAGCTGATTCTTTTTGGAAAGAATCCCTAGTTTTTCTCAAAATCGACCCTGGGAGCGTTGACCCAGAGCCGTTCTAAATCGTAAAAATTCCTTGTTTCTTCATGAAAGACGTGAATGACCAGATCGTCATAATCCATCAGCACCCATTTTGCCTCACTTAGCCCCTCTATCCCCAGAGGGCGCATCTTTTTTTTACTCATCATTTCATCAATTCCCTCGGCAATGGCCCTAACCTGTGTTGTTGACCTGCCGCTGCATATCATAAAATAATCGGTGATAGAAGAGTGTTCAGTAAGGTCGAGGATAACCAGATCATAGGCCTTTTTGTCTTCTGCCGCTGTTAAGCTTATCAGTGTTTTTTCTTTTAATTTCATAGTTATATATTATAATCCTTAAGAATTAATATTAGCATAAAGATTGTTTTTTCCAATATACGTGAAAACACCATCTGGCAGTAAATCCGAGCAGGGTTTTCGTTCAGAGATTCTCTTTCTTATCTCGGTTGAGGAGACATTCAAAGCGGATATCTCTGCAACAAAGATAGAAAACGGGGACTCGTTGACCTCTATTTTCATAATGTTTTGCTCAGCTTCCAGTGCTTTAAAACGGATGTTCTTGAATCTGGATGTAATGGTTTTCGTTAATATTTCCAAAATATTTTTGTTTTCGTAACCCGGTCTCGACGCAACAATAAAATGGCAGTTCATAAAGAGGAGGTCAGGGTCTTTCCATGTATATATTTCAAGGAACGCATCGACACCCGTAATAAAGTAAAACTCTGTTTTTTCTCCGTATTGCCCCTTCAGTTCCTTTATGGTTTGTATCGAGTATGAGGATTCCTCTCTTAGAAGTTCGATAGGAGATACCAGAAATTTCGGGTGGCTCAGGGTAGCAATAGACACCATGCAGAACCGATGAAGGGGATCTGCGATTTCTTCCGTTTTTTTATGGGGGGGTCGTGCAGACGGAATAAAAATGATGGAATCGAGCTTGAATCTGTCCAGAATCTCTGATGCGGCTACGAGATGTCCGTTATGAATAGGGTTAAATGTTCCTCCAGCTAATCCTATGTGCATATTGTAATATTTTTAACCTTTAAAAAGGTAAAAGTCAATATGTTATTCAATTTTTTATGTTCTTATCTGTCCCTCACCAAAAATGATGTATTTTGTCGATGTTAAATCTTCAAGACCCATAGGTCCTCTAACATGCAGTTTCTGGGTGCTGATGCCCATTTCAGCTCCAAGACCGAACTGGTTCCCATCATTGAACCGTGTTGAAGCATTCACAAAAACAGCGGAAGAATCGACTTCATTAAGAAAAGTTCTGGCATTATTGTAATTTGTTGTTACAATTGCCTCTGCGAGATTTGAGCTGTAAGTGGCGATATGTTTGATCGCCTCGTTCATATCTCTGACAACCTTTATTGACAGGATAAGGTCAAGGTATTCCGTGTCCCAGTCCTCCTCAGTGGCTTTTTTTGCGAAAGAAAGTGTCTTTTTTGTTTCAGGACAGCCCCTAATTTCTACTTTCGCATCTTTTAGTCTTTTTCCCATTTTGGGAAGGAATTTTTTAGCAATATCCTTATGCACCAGCAGTGTTTCCATAGCATTGCATACTCCCGGTCTCTGCACCTTTGCATTAAAAGCGATCTCTTCTGCCATGTTTAAGTCGGCTTCACTATCAATATAAATATGGCAAAGCCCCTTATCATGCTTGATGACCGGAATTCTTGAATTCTCGGCAACCATATTGATCAGTTCGTGGCCGCCTCTTGGTATGATCAGGTCGATATATTGATCGAGCTTCAGCATTTCATTGACAGCGGTCCTGTCCGTGGTCTTTATCAGCTGAAGGGAGTTTTCGGGAAGACCCGTTTTTTTTATGGCCTGGCATAATATTTTCGAAATGGCTATATTCGAATGAATAGATTCAGAGCCACCTCTGAGGATAATCGCGTTTCCTGCCTTAAGGGCCAGTCCGGCGGTATCTACGGTAACATTGGGCCTTGATTCATAGATAATCCCGATGACCCCGATAGGGATCCTTATTTTTCCGATTTGAAGATTATTCGGCCGTTTCCACATCCTGATAACCTCTCCGACAGGGTCGGGAAGGGCAATGACCTCTCTCAGCCCCTCGGCCATCGCTTTTATCCGTTCAGGATTAAGCTTTAAACGGTCTCTCATGGCAGATGAAAGCCCTTTTTCTTTTGCATTGTTAATGTCTTTTGCGTTTTCACGAATCAAATCTTTTGATTTTTTCACAAGGAAATCGGCCATTGTTAACAGTGCATCATTCTTGATATCAGTGGACAGAGTTCGAAGCTTTTGAGATGCGGTTTTTGCATCTTGAGCCATTTTTATCATCATACTCTTTACATCCATAGGATATGTCCTTTCAACTATAACAGAACTAGATTGTCCCGGTGAATTACCTCTTCGAAATGTTTATGTCCAAGAATCTGTTCTATATCTTTTGTTTGACAGCCCTTTATCTTGGATAGATCCTTTTTCTCAAAATTAACAAGGCCCCTGGCAAATTCATCCCCTTTGGTGTCGATAAGACTCACGCAGTCACCAAGCTTGAATATTCCTTCTGCTTCAATTATACCAGAGGGAAGAAGACTTTTTCCAGATTTAATAAGTGCTTTTTTGGCGCCGTTATCAACCGTGATGATTCCTTTTGGTTTCAGGGTGTAAGTGATCCAGTGCTTTCTGCTTTTCATTCTGGATGAAGGTAAAAATAGTGTTCCGACCTCTTCACCCTTTAAGACCTTTTCGATAATGTTTTTTTCACTTCCGTTTACGATAACGGTCATAGCTCCGGATGCTACTGCCTTTTTTGCCGCCTGAATCTTGGTGCTCATACCTCCGGTTCCCATTTGGGATTTTTTTCTTCCTGCAAGCCTCTCGATTTCCGGGGTGATCTCTTTTACGGTATGAATCAGTTCTCCTGCTCCGTCTTCTTTGGGGTTCACTGTAAATAGTCCCTCTACATCGGAGAGCATGATGAGAAGATCCGCTTCGATCATGTTTGTTGCCAGGGCCGAGAGGGTATCATTGTCTCCGAATTTTATTTCTTCTGCAGAGACCGTATCGTTTTCATTGATGATTGGAATGACGCCAAGGTGCAACAGTGTGAAAATCGTGTTTCTTGCGTTCAGGTATCGCTGCCTGTTGCTTAAATCTTCATGGGTCAAAAGGACCTGGGCGACTTTCAGCTGTTTTTTTTCAAAATATTTTTCGTATGTCCGGATTAAATAGGACTGGCCTATAGCAGCAATAGCCTGTTTTTGGGAGATGCTCTTCGGAGGCTCTTTGAGACTCATCTGGTTAATTCCTGAAGCAATGGCACCGGATGAAACAAGTACCGTTTGAACACCTGACCTGACAAGGGTTGTTATCTGATTGACCAGATTCTGAACGATGATAGGCCTTAGGGCTTTTTCAGAGGGAGCGATAACACTGCTGCCGACCTTGATAACAATTCTTTTACTGTTTTTGACTAGATCTTTTCTCGGGTTCTTGTTAGTTTTCTTGTTCATTGTCTGTTTTTTCCAGAATTCCTACGATTTTTATGATCAGGGATTTAATTCCCTCTCCCTGAACAGCCGAGATAAAGCAAGAGGGAAGACCCTTTTTAACAAAGTAACTCTGGTAATCCTCTTCTATTTTTTTCATGTCCTGTATCAGGTCTATCTTATTAAAGACAATGATCTGTGGTTTTAAAGAAAGTTTTTCATCAAAGTTATAGAGCTCTTCATTGATCATTTCAAAGTCTTTAACCATATCCTCTTTTTTGGTCGTTACATCAATAAGGTGAAGTAGGATTTTTGTTCTTTCAATATGCCTTAAAAACTGGATTCCAAGCCCTTTTCCCTGATGGGCTCCCTTAATAAGGCCCGGAATATCAGCCGCTACGAAGCTTTTGAAATCACTGACCTTTACAACCCCGAGATTGGGTTTCAGAGTTGTGAAGGGATATTCTGCGATTTTTGGTCTTGATGATGAGATCTTCGAAATAAGGGTTGATTTGCCGGTATTCGGTTTTCCGACAAGGCCGACATCTGCCAGAAGTTTTAACTCAAGCTGCAGCCATAATTCTTCGCCCTCTGTGCCGTCTTCTGCAAATCGCGGTGTTTGATGTGTCGAGGATTTAAACCTGGGATTTCCTCTTCCCCCTTTACCCCCTCTGACGACCAGGACAGATTCTTGGTCTTTTGTAATATCGTGCAGTATATCTGATGTTTCCCAATTGCTGATGAGGGTGCCAACAGGGACCTGAATCGTTAAGTCGTTTCCGTTCTTTCCATGCTTGTTGCTTCCCAGACCCGGAGAACCTTTCTTTGCCTTGTAATGCTGCTGGTATCTTAAGTCGAGCAGGGTGTTGAGATTGTTGTTTCCCTGTATGATAATGCTGCCGCCGTCTCCACCGTCTCCGCCGTCAGGGCCTCCCTTGGGAATAAATTTTTCTCTTCGAAAGCTGACACATCCTTTTCCGCCATCGCCAGCCTTGACGTATATTTTTACCTGATCAACAAACATGGAGTTGTGAGGGAGGGATGATTAATGAATGCCTCAATAATTTAGTAAACGCTGATGAGCCTTTTGTCTTTTCCTCTTGTTTCAAACTTGACTGTCCCGTCTTTTTTTGCGAACAAGGTATAATCCCTTCCAAGACCAACATTTTCTCCCGGTTTAAACCGTGTTCCTCTCTGCCTTACCAGAATACTACCGGCACAAACCTTCTGGCCTGCAAAACGTTTTACCCCAAGCCTCTTGCCGATGGTATCTCGTCCGTTTGTTGAACTTCCCTGACCTTTTTTATGAGCCATCTTGAATCCTCCGTTCGGGAATGCCTTTTAGACATGTATCCCGGTAATTTTTACACTTGTTAATTCCTGTCTGTGACCCTGTTTTTTTCGATAATTCTTTCTTCTTTTGTGCTTAAATACGATGATCTTTTTATCTTTAATTTGTCCCAGGATTTCTCCGGTTGCCTTGGCACCATCAATTGTCGGACTACCAACGTTTACATCCTCTCCGCTGCATACCATAAGCACATTATCGAGCTCTATTGTCCCCCCGACTTCGCCTTCGATTTTTTCGATGTTTATTTTATCGCCTTCTTTTATCTTGTATTGCTTCCCACCAGTTTCGATAATTGCGTACACCTTGTGTTCCTCCGAGATAATTTATTTAGAATAACTTGTAACTATATAATAACCATATTACTTTTGTCAATAAAATTATATTTTTTTGTATAAAAAACGTCAATTTCTTAACGCAAAAGCAATTTTTGTTTTGACAAAATCGCTAAATTGTAGTAATAATTATATAAATTTAAATACCATCAATAAGAAAAATAATATCACACAATATATGCATCTAAAATAAAGCAACATTTATGCCAAGTTTTTCAAATATCTAAGGTTGTTAATAATTAACAGGTAGTTATAATATAAAGCAATAAAATAACTAACATGATTTAAAGATGTTTTTTGACATTTTATGACATATTTATGACGCTTTTATAGGGGGTTATGTGCGTAAATATTTCCTTTTTATTAATTTTCTTCCACAGGCTGTTTATTGCTCAGGCCAGCACCAATCCTTTTTAATTCATGTATCATTTTGTAATTAAAGGGATTGCTTAATAATCCTTTCTAACCTAAAAAGAAAAACTGTCTTTTCCCAATTATATTTCCTTTGGTATAAGAATTGCTTTATTCATTCATTGAGTGAATAAAAGGAAGCTTTTGATGTTTTAGAGAAATATTATGATTGAAGTCGATGAAAAAAACTGTGATAGATAGATATATTCTGAAGTTTAAATACCAATAATTATTTGTAAATATATATATATCAAATGCTTAGATAATATTTTTTGTTCGTAGCCCGAGAATCTTAGAAATTTTGAGGTAATTCTGGTTAACAATAGCTTAAAAGATTTCTCAAAAAAACAATTAAGAAAATATGAAAATGAAGAAAAATCCTGAAATTACCGTTTTAATGTCTGTTTATAATGGAGAAAAATATCTTCATGAAGCAATAAACAGCATTTTAAATCAAACCTTTGAAGATTATGAATTTCTCATTATTAATGATGGTTCTAATGATAATACAGAAGAGATTCTTCAGAGTTATGATGATCAAAGGATAAGAATAGTTAACAATGGAAAGAATATTGGTTTAACAAAATCATTGAATAAGGGATTAAAGATTGCCAGAGGTCAATATGTTGCACGGATGGATGCAGATGATGTGTCATATCCTGAGCGGTTAGAAATGCAATACAAACATGTGAACAATGATAAGAATTTGGCAATATGTGCATCCTATCATGAAGAGATAGATGAAACAGGAAACCTCATAGAAACAATTAAACCGAATTTGGAGCCAGAGCAATTATACTATTTTCTCACATTTTCCAATCGTTTTTTGCACTCTTCTGTTTTAATGAGAAAGGATATTATATCAAAAGTGGGAGGATATGATGAGAGCATCAAGAGAACGCAGGATTACGATCTATGGTATAGGGTCTCCAGGGTGGCTAAAATAAATGTGATAGACAAAGTTCTTGTAAAACACAGGGTCCACAAAGAAAGTATCAGTTTGACATACAGAGACAGTCAAAGGCATTTTGCCAGCCTCATTGCTTTTAAAAATATTGAAGGAATATACAAAAAATGTAACTGGCAGGTTGACCCACGCATATTGAAAATGCTTTCTGGAGAAGGGGATAAGGAGACATCTTTTAAGGGTATTGATCCGAATTCCTTTATTAACAGTTTGATTGTTTTGCATAATTACCTTCTTGAAGCTGCTCCTGAATACATTAATAAAAAGAAATTGGAAAAAATTTATTGGCGGAGAATTTATAATTGTATAGCCCTTGCGTTAAAAAAGGAAAAATATTCATCAATTAAAAATATCTTATGTCAGAATTTTATGAACAAGGGGTTTGTTACATCCTACATCAAAAATTCTCTTTCTATGTCCTGATAAGAACAGGAAATAAAAATGCCGAAAGTTAGTGTTATTGTCCCAGCATATAACCAAGCAAAATACCTCAAGCAAACTTTGAACAGTGTACTTCATCAGACATACAATGACTGGGAATGTGTGATTGTTAATGATGGATCAACGGATAACACAGCCAAAATTGCGAAGAACTATGTAAAAAAAGACAAAAGGTTTAAATATATTTATCAAAAAAACAAAGGACTTGCCGGTGCAAGAAATACCGGTATAAAAGCATCGCAAGGAGAATATATCGGATTTCTTGATTCGGATGATCTATGGAAACCTAGCATGCTTGAAAAGACTGTAACTTTTCTGGCAGGAAATCACAAAACATCAATTGTTTCTGGAGCGTGGAATTATCTCGACAAGAATGGAAAATTAATTTCCAGAAAGAATGGTCCGGCAAAATGTGAAAATTACCTGGTTGAACTTCTTTTTGGCAATCTTTTTCCGGTGCATGCCTTGTTAATAAAGAAAGCAGTGTTTATGGAGTGCGGTTTTTTTGATTCAAGTTTGCCTTCGTCAGAAGACTGGGATATGTGGTTGCGTATTGCAGCAAAGGGTTATCGTTTTAATTATGTTAATGATTTAATAGCTCATTATAGAATCCATAACAACACGATAACTTCCAATAACGATAGAATACAAAGAGGAAATTTTTCTGTCTTAGATAAGTTTTTTGCCGCTCAGAATAATCATGATATTAAAAAATTAAAACCGCGCGCCTATATTCTCCAATGGATTCATTTGGCAGAAATATATTTGAGAGAAGAAAAGCCCGAAAAGACTTATGATTGTATTAAAGAGGCGGAGAAGATTAGTTTGAAATTTCGATATACAAGGGAATATTCGCATCAGCATGAATGTCTCTCAAGCATCTTTGTTGATTCGGGAAGTTTTTCTGTTAATGAATATTCGCAGATCATGGCTGATTGGAAAGAGGATTTGTGTATTAAGAAATATTTTAAGAAAGAAGAGAAAAAATTCTATATTTATATATTAGCCCGTTATTATGAAATAATGGGGAAATTTAATAATGCCAATAAACTATATATGGAAATATTAAAAAAAGATAGTTCAAATAACTATATAAGACTGTTGGCAGCAAAAACATATACAGACATGGAGAAATTTCCCGCTGCAATAAGAGAGGTTCAGAAGATTCTTGTTTCGAGAAACGTTCCTAATGAAATTAAATATTACTTAAAGAATCTTTTAAAATTTGAAAAAGCTCTGATGTTTTACAAAAATGGAAATGTCAATCAGGCTATTTTAGAATTTAGATCTGTTCTCAAAAACAGATGTCAGAATGAAGGCTTGAGGAATAATGTTCTTTTTTACCTTGCAATGGCCTATCGAAAGGGGAAAAAGCTTTCCAAGGCTTTAAGGGCGTTTAAAAGACTGCTTGAAAAGGGTACAGATGATATGGTTTTTTGTGCACGCGTTCATTATCACCATGGATCAACATTAAAAGAGGCAGGATTGTTTAAAGAAAGTAAGAAAGAGTTTGAAAAGGTCTTTGAACTATTGTCGAAAAACAACGGATTTTCACAAAATGACCTGAAAAGCGGGGCACATTTTCATCTGGGAACAATTTTTAAAAAAAATGGAGATACAAAATTTGCTAAGAAAGAGTTTCTAGACTGTCTGCGATTAAATCCAGAGCATCAAGCCGCAAGAGATGAACTAAAAACTCTGGCAGCATAACCTTGTAATTTATGATATATTTTGACATTTCATGACAGATTTATGACGCTTTCGAGAGTTGCCAGCGTCTAAATTCTACCATTTTAAAGATGCTTATCATTCATTTCCTTTTTGGTATAAGAATTGCTTTATTTACTCAGTGAGTGAATAAAAGAAAGTTTCTGAGATTTTAGGACAATATCATGATGGAAACCAATATAGAGAAGGTGATAAAGAGAAATTCCGGGGTTGATATATCGGTTATTATACCAAACTATAATGGTATCAAATACTTAGATGAATGCTTTTGTTCGCTAAGGGGGCAGAGCTTTAAAGATTTTGAGGTAATTTTAGTTGATGATGGCTCAACAGATGATTCTGTTGAATTTGTTCAAAAGAATTATCCATGGATCAGGGTTGTTACACATGCTGTTAATAGGGGATTCAGCGCGAGTGTAAATGACGGAATAAAAGCCGCAAGAGGAAAATTCATAACCCTCTTAAATAATGATACCGTGGTTGACAAAAAATGGCTTACAAATCTTTACAATGCGGCTAGAAGAAGCCCGGAAGCAGGATTTTTTGCCTCAAAAATGTATTTTTACGGGGAGGATAAACTGATTAATGCCGCTGGTGACGCAATGGGTGTTAATGGTCAGGGATGGAATATTGGTTATAATGAAAGAGATAACGAAAAATACTTTTTCCCAAAAAAGGTTTTCGGTGCCTGTGCCGGAGCCGCAATGTACCGGCGGGAAATGCTGGATGAAATCGGCCTGTTTGACGAAGATTTCACCATAATTTATGAGGATGCTGACTTATCATTCAGAGCTCAACTTATGGGATTTGAATGTGTATTTGTTCCTGATGCCGTTGTTTATCACCTGCAATTTGGCACTCTTGGCTCATTAAGCAAAATAAAGACTTTTTATTCGAGTACAAACAGCCTCAATCTTATTATTAAAAATATGCCTTTAAAATTATTCATAGAGTATTTTTATGAGATTTATAAGAGACAAATTTTACAGATAGAAGAATTATCAAGTTCTAAGGAATTGCTAAAAATTGCAATCAAGGGGAAGTTGAAATCGCTGAAGCTTCTTCCCAAAATGCTGAAAAAAAGAGTCAAGATTCAAAGAGATAAAAAGATATCTAATGAATACTTAGAGAAGTTATTACTTAGTGAATATTAAAAAGGAGTAAATTATGGATTACAAAGGCAATGCTTTACTCAAAGAAAGGGAAGATTTTACAGACGAACAAAGAGAAACTCAACTGTTTGACAAATTTTTTGAAACGATAGAAAAATCGGGAAAAATTAAAAAGGTTCTCGTTATACGTTCAGGAAGAGTCTGGATGATTAAAGAAATAATGGCTCAATTTAGAAAGAGATATTCCGGAATCGAGCTATCACTGTTAACACAGCCGTCAGTTGAAGAAGAATTGAAGGCGGAAAAGAGTTTTAAGAGATTGTTTCTCATGAAAAACTCAAAAAAAATCGGGATATTTAACACCGGTCTAAAAACACTCATGTCGCTTCGAAAAGAGAGGTTTGATATGGTTGTTGTTCCTTTGTCAGGAAGAAGCCTGAATGAAAGAATGCTGGTTTACAATAACAGGAATATCCATAACTGTATCATGTTCATGAAACCTGAAACTGTCGGATTTGTTGATAGCGAAGGAACAGCTATTCTTAAAAAATTTAAACCAATACAATATTTTTTGAATTACTTTTTCTGTATAAAATTATTCTGGATTGCTTTTATCAAGGTCTTTATGTTTGCTTTTATGCTATTGGCCCTTACGGCCATTGTCTGCTGCGATCTATGGAGCATGTTAAAGAACAGGTTATGGAGAAGATCACATGAGTAAGCCAAAGATGAGTGTTGTGGTATTAAATTGGAACGGCAAAGAGTATCTTGAAGGGTGTATTAATTCATTGAAACAGCAGACCCTCAATGGTCTGGAAATCATTGTTGTAGATAACGGTTCAACAGACGATTCAGTAAGCTATATGAAGAGCAATTACCCGGAAATAAAACTTATCGAGCTTCCTGAGAACAGAGGTTTTGCTGCAGGAAGCAATGCAGGAATTAAAAAAGCAAGGGGGGGGTATATAGCGACATTGAATAACGATACCATTGTTAATCCTATGTGGGCAGAAGAGCTCTGTAAGGCTATAGAGAAAAATCCCTCTGTTGGAATATGCGGATCAAAAATCCTTCTGGTCGATCCGAAAGGGCAGATTGACACTGTCGGTTCCTTTTTCAAGGTCAACGGGCGCTCGGGTAATATTGGTCAAGGAGAGATAGATACAGGAAAGTACGATAAAGAGTGTGAAGTGTTCGGCGTAAGTGCAGGCGCAGCCCTTTACAGGGCCTCGATGCTTCGGAAAATCGGATTGTTTGATGAAGATTTTTTTAATTCCTACGAGGATAACGACCTCTGTTTTCGGGCCAACCTCAGAGGGTATAAATGCCTGTATGTTCCAAGTGCCCTTGTTCATCATTTGGGAACGGCTACGATAAGATCATGCAGCTATTTTCATATATATCATTTGAGCAAGAACGATCTCAACCCCTTTATAAAATGTTTTCCTTTAAGACTTATGTTTAAGTATCTATTTAATATCTTGTTTTATAGTTCTGAAGAAGCCATCGGGTGGATTAAATGGGGACAGATTAGGGCAATGATTGACGGGAGAATAAGGGCTCTGCACGACATGAGGAAAATGTTGAAAAAACGAAGGGCAATTCAAAGAACAAAAACTGTCAGCGCATCTTATATCGATTCCCTGCTAACTCACTAAAGAGTGTTATGAAAAATTTAAAGAGACTTTTAAATTTAAGAATTAATCAAATTGAATCTAAAAAAAAGACCAGCGTGCTTCTGGCAAGGCCCTTCCATGCGAGTATAGAGGTTACAACGAAATGTAATCTCAAATGTCCGATGTGCACCCATACAATATTTTCAAACGGAAGGAAATATGATGATATGCCAGAAGATGTTATAGAAAAGATCAAAAAGAATCTTTTACCTTATATCTCGTTTTGTGATCTGGTAGGGTGCGGCGATCCACTTATTTCCGAATCACTTTTTAAGATTCTCGATTATTGTTCCAGGCTTAATGTTAAAACAGCAACAACAACAAACGGTCTTATGCTGAATGAAACAAATGCAAAGCGTCTTGTAAAGAGCAACTTGTCGGTCCTTCATATCTCGATCGATGCTGTAAAAGATAGAACGTATAGAGAAATAAGAGTGGGGAGCAACTTTGATCGGGTTATTGAAAATATTAAATGTCTAAATCATTATAAAAAGCAATACAAGAAAGAAAATCCGGTTTTAAGTTTGGAGTTTGTCGCTATGAAGAAAAACATTGAAGAACTGCCTGAATTTATACATCTGGCTAAATCCCTCGATGCTCAAAGCGTTAATGTTATGTATTTGGCTGTTAGCGATGAAAAGCTCCGGGAAGAATCGCTTTACTATTATCAAGAATCATCAAATGAAAATTTCAAAAAAGCAAAGAATTTAGCCAGAGCATTAGGGATTGAACTGACCCTGCCGGGGCTATTTAACGATAATAATGGAAACGGCTCGAAAAGAAAGGAACAATCGAAACGGTTTGAATGTCATTACCCATGGACGTTTACTTTTATCTGCCAAAACGGAGATGTGATTCCCTGCTGTCAGATGAAAGCAATGGGAAATCTCATGAAAAAAAGCTTTAGAGAGATATGGAACGGAAAAGGGTATCGTGAGTTAAGAGAAGGTGTGAACAGCAGCGAGCCGCCAGAAACATGCTCCCGATGCGCCCATCCTTCTCTTCAGGATGTGAACAATATAAAAACACATATACTAATATGAAAATTTTAGTTACCAGGTCATGCACCGCTCGTTTGTTTATGAAAAATCTGGAAAGGATTCATGATGATTTTCCGGGAAGTGAGATTTCTGTTCTTGTCCAAAAGTCTCTTAAGGATGAAGTTCTTCAAAATCCTTTGGTTGACGAAGTTATAGAATATCAGGGAAGAGAACCGAGATTTGGCATCTTTAATTCACGTTTTTCTTTTATTTTAAATTTACGGAAGAGGAATTTCGACCTGTTAATCATTCTGTATAATGATATAAACGGAGTGTCGTATGGAAATGTAAGGAACCTTGCTCTAGCTATTGCATCGGCACGGATAAAAGCCTATAACTCCTGCGGCGAGGTTTTTTCTTTTAAAGAGATATATTCAAAAAAGCTTATTTTAGATTTCCTTTTGGGAATATTCGACCACAAGATTATGGTCAAGCTTGTTCTTATTTTTAATGCTTTATATAAAAGTCTTCTGTTAACCAGAGAAAGGGTACAGGGGTTTTTTAAAAGTAAAGCAGGTTCCCATTAAAACAGTGTTTTGAATGAAGGGATTTTAGTATGAAAATTTTATTTGTAAATCCAATGATAGCCATGAACGGATGGGGTTCTTATAAAAAAAGAGATAGGCAGTGCAACTCTCTTCATCATGGAATTCTTCTTTTGGCCACGATATTAAATAAAAGTGGGCATGAAGCTAAAATCATCGACCTGAGAACTCTTTCAGGATGGGAAGATTATCAGGAAAAGCTTCATGAATTTAGTCCAGATATCGTTGGTGCAACGTCTATGTCTGTTGATTTCGGTTATGCCCTCGAATCCTTAAAAATAGCCAAGAACTCTCTTGATGCTGTTACAATAATCGGTGGAATTCATGCAACAATCGCCCCCCAGGATGCAGCCTGTAAAGGTTATGTCGATATGGTCGTAACAAATGAGGCAGAGAGAGATATTGTCAATATTGTCGAAGGTAAGATAAAACCAGACAATGGAAAAATATTAAAAGGTAGGCATGTTGAAAGTTTGGACGAGCTTCCTTATATTGACCGTTCCCTTGTTCCTTATGAAGAAGGAGAGATGATTAACCCTTACTGGAAGGGGAAAATACCTTATATCACTCTTGTTACAGGTAGGGGATGTATAGGTAAATGTGATTTTTGTGCTCCCCAACCTATGTTGATTGCAGAAAAATGTCGACAAAGATCTCCGGCTAATGTTATAGGCGAAATGGGAGAGATAATTAAAAAATGGGGTGCTGGTTACTGGGATTTTGTAGATGACCTGTTCACGGTGAATAAAAAATGGGTGTACGATTTTTGCGATGCTTATAAAAATACCGGTATGAATATTCCTTTCGTTGTTGCCAGTAGAGCCGATATTATCTCAAAAAGACCTGAGATGTTCGAACGCCTCAGAAAAGCAGGATGCGATGCCGTTTCCGTGGGTTTTGAACTGGGATATAATAGGGGCTTAAAACAGATACAAAAGGGGACAACTGTTGAAATGAATCTCAAAGCTGCTGAGATTCTTCGGGAAAACGGTTTTTTTATTGTGGGTAATTTTATGTTTGGAATTCCCAATGAAACACCGGATGAAGCGAGACGGACTGTGGAAATGATTAACAGAATTAAACCCGATGTTCTTTCATGGTCATGGTATACCATTCATCCCGGAACATATGCTTTTGAAAAGTATAAAGGTTTTAACCTTCTTCCTTATGATTTCAGCAGAATGCACCGCTCCGGAACTGAACCGAAGATAAAAGGAATCGATTATGAACTGATAAAAGAAATCATGAAAGAGATTGATCTTCCTGCGCCCGATATAAAGGAATTGTTAAAGAACGATCTTTCAAGAATAGATATCAAAAAACCGGATAGAATTCTTCTTTTCAGGACAAACCGCATGCCTGCAATCAATATGATTATTGAGGCATTTAAAAAATCTTACCCGAAATGTCAAATTGATATCTTTGCCCAGCCGGATGTTAAGGATGAATTGAAGCGAAATAAAGGGATAAAGGAAGTATTTATCAACCAGGAAAAGTATTTTACTCTCCATGATGTAACAAGAACTGTTGTTAGGAGGCTAAGAAACATGAATTATGATTTGGTGGTCATCCCATACAATAATAATTCTCTTGAAGGTTATCAGGATGTTGAGATGCTTGCTTCAGCTGTGTGCCGAAAAGAGATTATAGGAATACTCCCTTCCGGAGAGATTGTTCAAAGAAGAGAAGAAGATATTCTTAAAGACTATACTCAAAATCTTAAGAATACTAAAAATAAGGAGTATTTTAGAAATTCAGCATAGATAAAATGAATATTAAAATTACAGGAGACACTATTATGATAAACGATGTAAAGCTTGTAAAGCTTGAAACCCGTGTTGATGACAGAGGGTATCTTGTCGAAATCGTGAGGGCAACGGATGATCATTTTACCAAATTCGGCCAGGTCTACCTTGTCGGAAATTTTGCTAGGGGAACAATCAGGGCCTTTCACAAACACGAGGCCCTCTGGGACTGGTTTTTTATCAGCCATGGAGCCGCAAAGTTTGTTTTAAGGGATGACAGGAAAGATTCTTCGACCTATGAGGAGATGGCAACTTTTATTACTTCTTCTCGAAATCCGGGTGTTCTTGTTGTTCCGCCGGGTGTTTTTCATGGGTGGGTTTCACTGGAAGACGATACTCAGCTTATCAGTACAGCCAGCGAGGTCTATAACAGAGAAAACCCTGATGAAGTAAGGATCCCACCTGAATCATACGGCGATGTATGGACAGTTAAAGGAAAATGAAACCAAGATAAAAATATAAGACAAAGGAGGAAAAAATGAGAGTTTTGGTTATCGGCGGTGCCGGCTATATCGGTTCTGTTCTCGTTGAAGAACTTCTTGAAAGGGGCTATGCTGTCAAGGTTTTCGACAGGTTATATTACAGCGATTCCGGTCTGAAAAAATTGACCGACAGGATAGAGATGTCTGTCGGTGATATGAGAACAATGGACCCATCTGTTTTAAGAGGGATTGATGCCGTCATTAATATCGGCGGCCTCTCAAACGACCCGACAGCCGAGTATAATCCAAAGGCTAATTTCGAGATCAATACAAAGGCCACAACCGACTCGGCGTTATTATGCAAGAAGCATGGAATCAAAAGATATATTTTTGCATCGACATGCTCTATTTACGATATCGGAGTGGAATCGTTTGAAAAGGATATTGTTTTTGATGAAAAGACAGAGGTGAACCCAAAGGCCGCCTATTCCAAATCAAAGTTCGAAGCCGAACGCTCTCTTCTTAAAATGACCGATAGCAGATTTTCTCCTGTTATTCTGAGAAAGGGGACAATATACGGATTTTCTCCACGCATGAGATACGATCTTGTTGTCAACACCTTTTTGAAAGACATTCTCTCGAAAGGTTATATGACGGCATTTTATGGCGGTGAGATGTGGAGACCCCTTGTAAGCGTGAGGGATGCTGCCAGGGCCTATATCGCATGCCTTGAAGCTCCTGAAGAAAAGGTAAGAGGAGAGATTTTTAATCTTGTCTATTCGAATTTCAGGATTTCAGAAGTCGCCCTTCGTGTGAGAGCAGCTTTAAGAAGTATTGATGTCCCGGCTGAAATAAATATGAACTATGAATATTCCGGTGTCAGAAGCTACAGGGTTTCAGGAAAGAAATTCGAGAATGTCTTAGGGTTCAAGCCGATTATTTCCATAGAAGAATCTGTAAAAGATATGGTGAGAAAAATTAAAGAGTATGAGTTTCTTGATTTTGATAATCCCAAATACTATAATATCAAATGGATGAAGCTTCTGGAAGAGGCTGAGAAGATTATAGGCATCACCGGAACTGTTTTTGAGGCCCCTTATCCGAGGCTTAAAAAGGCTGTTTGATATTATAAACTTAAAGCAGGGATGGGTATATGAACGAAGAGAAAAAAGTTCTATTAATAGGCGCGGACGGCCAGCTGGGAAACGATCTTAAAAGGGTTCTGAAGAACGTTATTCCCCTTACACATAACGATATAGAAATATGTGACACGGGGAGAATGGAAAGCATTATCGAAGAGCAAAAACCTGACATTATCATCAATACAAGTGCCTTTCATAAGGTAGACCTCTGTGAGGACTCTGTTGAAGAGAGTTTTAAGGTCAACGCCCATGCTGTAAAAAAGCTGGCAGAGATCTGCAAACAAAAGAACACAGTTCTCGTTCATATCAGTACAGACTATGTATTCGACGGAAAAAAGGGGAGTTCGTACGTAGAAAACGACCATCCTAATCCCTTAAATGTATACGGAAAATCCAAGCTGGCCGGAGAAAACTTTATCCGGGAAGCCTTAGAGAGATATTTTATTATCAGAACATCGGGTCTCTATGGGGTAGGTGGTCCGGGAAGAAAAAGAAGCAGTTTTGTTGAACTGATGTTAAGGCTCGGGGGGGAAGGGAAACCATTAAAGGTTGTCGATGACCAGGTTCTCACGCCTACTTATACAAAAGAACTTGCTGAACATATTGCAAAACTGATTACCACAGAAGAATACGGAATATTTCATATTACAAACAACGGCGAGTGCAGCTGGTTTGAGTTTGCCAAAGAGATATTTAAACTGGCCGGTCTCAATCCAGACCTCTCAACGACAACAACTGAAGAGTTTGGCGCAAAAGCCAAAAGGCCGTTATATTCTGTTTTGGAGAATAGTTCTCTGAAAAGGCTTAATATGGACAGCATGTCTTCGTGGCAGGATGCTCTGAAAAAGTACTTAATTGAAAGAGATATTATTAAAAAAGAGTTTAATTCTTAGAGGATGGTTTCCAGTGTTAAGCATTGTTGTTTTAAACTGTAATGGCATCAAATATCTTGAGCCCTGTTTTGAATCGATATTACAACAGACGGACTCCGGGTTCGAAACAATCCTTGTTGATAACGGTTCAACAGACGGCTCGATTGATTTTGTCAAAAAAAACTATCCCTGGGTTGATATTCTGCCTCTTCAAGAAAATCAGGGTTTCAGCAGGGCCATGAATGCCGGAATCAAAAAGGCAAAAGGAAATACCGTTTTTTTATTGAATAACGATACAGTTTTAGATAGGGAATGCATCAAGTTTATTGACCATGCATTAAGGGATTATCCCGAGCACCTGTCTTTTGCACCCAAGATGCTTAACATAAAAGAGAAGGATGTTATTGATAGCGGGGGGATTGTTTTTAAGGATTACAAAAGTTTTGACAGGGGGCAGGGGCAAAAAGACAACAATTCTTTTTCAAAGGAGGAAGATGTTTTCGGTGCATGCGGCGGGGCTGTTGTATTTCGAAAAGAGTTTTTTGAAAAGGTCGGATACTTTGATGATGATTTTTTTGCTTATTACGAAGATGTTGATCTTGCTTTTAATGCCCAGCTTAAAGGGGAGAAATGTCTCTTTATTCCCAGGTCAAGGGTTTATCATTACAGAGGGGCAACGAATATTTTGTACAGCGATTACTATGTCTTTCATTCCGGCAAGAACGGCTTGAACTGTCAGATAAAAAATCTCCCGTCAGAAGTCTTTTTAAAGAACATAAGAAAATTACTGATGAATCATATGAAAGAGATTATCTATTTCACAAAAAGAGGGCAGGGCTCCGTTATACTAAAAAGTAAAATAGCGGCATTTTTTCAGCTTCCAAAGATGCTTAAAAGGCGCTGGAATATACAGGGCAGTGCGAAAATATCTGTAAAAGAGTTAGATTCCTTGCTCAGGGGGAATGGTTGATATGGGGAAAAAGGATACTATGAAAATCTTAATTGTCCGCTCAGCCACGCACAACTTTCAAAGAGCTGTTGACTACTTTAAAGGACTCTATCCCGAAGCAGAAATTTCCGTGCTGGTCCCTGCAGAGTTTTCTCATTCATTAAAAGAGGATAAAAGAATAAAAGAGGTTCATTCCTCATCCCATAAAGGGCATTTTGGTCTGTTCAAGTTGAAAAAAGAAATGAGAAACAGGCTGAAAAGGAAAAACTGCGATATGGTTGTCACTTTATACAACAATGATAGTGGAATCGGATACCTCAACGTGGATGTAATGGCTCTCTTTTTAAACGGGGCTTATCAGATGGCTTATAATAATAAAAATGAATGTTTTATTGTCTCCAGAAGGGAAATTGCAAAGAGATTTATGAAAGAGGGTTTGAATAATATTTTTTCTCTCTTTTCCATTGTGATATTCTCGATTATCTTTGCCGTGATTGCTTTATCAGTGGTTTTAACAGACGGTGTAAGAAAACTGTATTGGTTTGACCACGGTCAGGCCTGAAAAGCGATAAAAAAATCAAGAAAGGACAGGTACGGTCATGGGGAAAAAGATTCTGGTTACAGGAGGAGCCGGATTTATCGGTTCTTTTCTTGTAGATAGACTCATAGAAAAAGGTCATGAGGTCAGGATATTCGATAATCTTGAGCCGCAGGTTCATCACGGCAAGATCCCCGGCTATCTCAATAGAGAAGCAGAATTTATCTGTGGGGACGTGAGGGATTATGATGCCTTTAAAAAGGCGCTTGATAGGATTGAAGTCGTATTTCATGAGGCAGCGATCGTTGGTGTGGGACAGTCTCAGTATGCGGTCAAAAAATATATCGATGTCAATACAGGGGGAACAGCCAATCTCTGGGATATTCTTGTCAACCACAAGAACAGCGTCGAAAAGGTTATGGTGGCTGCATCGATGAGCAGCTATGGAGAGGGGCAGTACCGGTGCGAGAGATGCGGAGAAGTGAGACCAAATCTGAGACCGGACTCGCAGCTATTAGAAAAAGAATGGGAAATGGTCTGTCCCTATTGCAAAACCATTGCAAAGCCGGTAGGAACAGGTGAAGGGGCGGTTCAATACTGTAACTCCATCTACGCCCTTACCAAGAAAGATCAGGAGGAGATGACGATTACCCTTGGGAAGGTTTATAAAATCCCCTCAGTGGCACTGAGATATTTTAACGTTTACGGACCGAGGCAGTCCCTTTCCAATCCTTACACCGGTGTGGCGGCAATATTCATGAGCCGGGTAAAAAATAATCACCCGCCTGTTATTTACGAAGACGGATTGCAGTCGAGAGATTTTGTTTCGGTTCACGATATTGTTGAAGCAAATATCATAGCGATGGAAAAGGAAGAAGCCAATTATCAGGTGTTCAATGTGGGAACAGGCAGTTCCGTGTCGATCAAGGAAGTGGCAGAGGTTATTATCAAACTCAATGGGAATGGAATAAGTCCTGACATCACGGGTCAGTTCCGGCAGGGGGATATCAGGCACTGCTTTTCAAGTATTGAAAAAATCAATAAAGAGTTGGGATACGAACCAAGGGTCGATTTTAAAGGCGGTATGAAGGAGCTGTTTAAATGGTCAGAAGGGGAAGATTCAGTTGATTATTTTGAAAAGGCTAACCGTGAACTCAAAGAGAAGGGAATTTTATAATTCATGAAGGTTGTTCTGGCAAATGCCGTTGGAAAGGACAGCGACGGATATTATATTGTCCACTCGCCCAGCAGATGGTCATTGGGGGTAAAAAACTATACCAACTGTCACTATTATCCATGGGAGCTGGCCTATACAAGTTCGCTTCTGAAGCGGGAAACCGATAATGAAGTAAGACTTCTTGATGGTGTCCTCAAAAAGTGGGATGTGGAAACCTATTTGGAAGAGGTGTTGAAAGAAAGCCCTGATTTCTTGATCATGGAAAGCTCGTCAAGAACGATCAAAGAGGACAAGAGGCTGGCAAAGGCCGTGAAAGACGAGACCGGTGCGAAAATAATCTTTACAGGTCAGCATCCGACCGCATTTCCAGATGATGTTGCAGATGTTGCCGATTACATATGTCAGGGGGAGTACGAGTATACTGTTCTCGATATTATAAGGGGAGTTGAAAGAAGTAGTGTTTTAGGTCTTTATCCCAACAAAAGAAGACCGCTTTTGGACATCAACACCCTGCCGTTTCCAGAGGATGATGACATATCACGGATCGACTATCATGAGCCGAACTGCGAATTTAAAGAGATACAGATGTACACCTCAAGAGGCTGTCCCATGAACTGTTCTTTTTGTGTCGCAAGGCATCTCTATTACGGTGCTCCTAAATGGCGGCCGAGAAACATTAAGAGCATAGTCTCAGAAATCAGATATCTTAAAGAAAAATATCCTGAGATGGAGGGGCTTTTTTTTGACGAGGAAGTCCATAATGTTTCAAAGGAATTTATCTTTGGTCTGACAGAGACTATTATCAAGAATGGCCTTTCCGATCTTAAGTACGATGCGATGTGCCAGTATACGACCCTTGATAAAGAAGTTCTCAATGCGATGAAAGGAGCCGGTTACTATAAGGTGAGAGTAGGAATTGAGACAGCAAGTTCTGCAGTTGCCTCTTCAAATCGGTTTGGAAAGAAATTCGATATAACAAGACTTAAGAACATACTTGAACATGCCAGAGATATCAGATTGAAGATCTACGGAACATTCACGATCGGAGCGCTTGGTTCTAACAGCGTGGAGGATCAAAAGACGGTCCGTCTTATCAGAGAGCTGTCCCAGGAGGGTCTTTTGCCCGATATTCAGGTTTCCATTAATACACCGCAGCCGGGAACCCCTTTTTACAATATCGCAAAAGAGAAAGGCTATTTAACAACAGAGGATTGGGATAAATTTGACGGGGGAGCTCACTCTGTTGTCAGTTATCCCGGGTATTCTTCAAAAGAGATTAAAAATAATTTCAAGGAAGCTCTTTCGGCATTTGATTCCGGCATACTGAACTACCGTAGAAAGACGTTCGTTGAAACAGCCAGGAAACAGCTCGATAAAATAGAGGCGCCAAAGAAGATTCTTATGCTCAGAACAGCAAGGATGTGGCATACAAAACTTGTATTGGAATCCCTGTTTGAGCGTTTTAAGCAAAAAGTCGATGTCCTGGCGCAGGATAGTGTCGCCTCTCTTTTATCAGAAGACAGGAGAATCGATCATGTTTATTCTTATGGAGACGGGTTTTTTCATCCTGATATGATAAGCAGCGATCTTTATAAGGAGATCAACAAAAACAATTACGATATGATTGTCCTTGCTTGCAACTCAACAGACAGGAATTCTTATCAGAATGTTTTTGATACAATAAAAAATCTTAATTCAAAAAACGTTTACGGTTTTTTCATGGACGGACAGATAAGAGGGGAACAATAGTAATGAATAGACTCTCGGCAAGTATCGTGATCACAAACTGGAACGGAAAGGATCTTCTTAAAGAAATCCTTCCCACGGTTATCGATGCTGTAAATTCAGATAAGAAGCACGAGTATGAAATCATTGTTGTTGATGATTGCAGCACCGACGAGAGCATCGATTTTCTCATAAAGAACTTCCCGGGAGTTCGTGTTGAAAAAACACCGGAGAATATGGGGTTTCAAAAGGCCTGTAACTACGGGGTTGAAAAAAGCAGGCACGATATTGTTATGTTATTGAATAACGATATCAAGATGGACCATACGTCTCTTGAGCCTTTGATAGAGCACTTTACAGATGAAAGCGTTTTTGCGGTCAGCGGAAAGGTCTTTGACTGGAGTAAAGAGAAGTTTTTATATGGGAACAGGGGAGGATATTTTAAATACGGCCATTTCTGGCTCTATGAAAAGGAGGAAGAAGACCCTTCTCAAACCCTGTTTGCCTGCGGCGGTGCCTTTATGTGTGACAAGAAAAAGTATCAGGAATTAGGCGGGTTCAATAATATTTTTCATCCGCTCTATTACGAAGAGATTGATATTTCCTACCGGGCCTTAAAGAGAGGATGGAAAGTGCTTTATGAACCGAAAAGCAATGTCTATCACCGGGTACAGTCAACCATTACAAAACAGCATAAAAAAAGAATGATCGGGTATATTTCAGGGCGAAATAATTACCTCTTTGTCTGGAAAAATATTACCGATAAGAAAATGATTCTCATGTCAATGCTTTTTACACCTCTCTTTCTTATAAGGGATATTTTCAGGCTGAAATTTCGATTCTGGGTCTCTTTTTATATGGCTTTAAAAAGGTTTCCATTAGCGTTGAAGGAAAGAAAGAACGAAAAGAACACTATTACACATTCAGATAAGGAGATATTATCCAATATAAATCAATACTTAACAGTTTCAGGGTAGATAAAAAGAAGTTTTTTTTGACACATTGTGACAGAATTTTGACAGCAATCACTTCACCCCTCCTTAAGATCTACCCTCACTTCATAGATCGTTAACCATCTCTTTTTCCTCAAGCATATAATCCCTTGATTTGTTTGTGTTTTTAAGTAGTTTTTGAGGGTGTTTCTCTTTTTATTCAAAAAGATAACCACCTGTTTTAGTGGCATGGATATTGCTTAAAAAAGTATTAACTGTTTATTCAGTGAATGAATAAACATGAAAAGATACCAGAGGTGCCTTTATGCATATAGCGATACGATGTGATGGAAACAAAGAAATAGGTATGGGGCATATTTACAGGTGCATGAATCTTTCCAGAGATCTGGAGCCGAAAGGGGTTAAAACTGTTTTTTTTATAAGGCCTTTCGAGGATTCGATCAAGAAATTGGCCAAAAACGGTTTTAATTTCAAGGTTATTGCAGATGACAAAGAATTTTTAGAATGTTTTGTAGAAAACAGATTCGAAATGGTTGTTTTCGATACCAGAAATACCAGTAGAGAGAATATTCAAAAGATAAAAGAAAGAGGAGTTAAGATTATCAGTTTTGATGATACAGGCAGCGGCAGCGTTTATGCTGATCTTCTTATTGATGCCAACAGAGAGCAGAGAGAGGTGTCCCATCGTGAAAGAATAAACCGCCCTGTAAAATGTTTTGGCCCTCAATATATTCTTTTAAAAAAACAGTTCCATTCCTTCTGGAAAAAAGAGAAGAGAATATCCGAAACAGTCAAGTCGATCATGATATCAATGGGAGGGAGCGACCCGCTCAATATTTCAAGAAGAATGCTTAAGGCCTTGGGGAGCGAAGATAGGCTTAATGTCAAACTCGTATTGGGTCCGGCTTATAATGATAAAGAGACCGTCGAAAATGCTGAAGATATGCAGCACGTTGAACTGATCAGGGATACAAACAGTATCGAAGAGTTCATGTATGAGTCGGATTTAATATTCTGTTCTGGGGGTATTACTCTTTACGAAGCCATGGCCGTAGGGGTGCCGGCAATTGTTATCAGTCAGAACTGCCACCAGTTTTCAATAGCGGAGAAGTTCAGAAAGCTGGGTACGGTCAGGCATATGGGATTAGGGAACAGACTGCCGGAAGAATCAATTATCAAAGCCATCAACATGAATGAAGAAGAAAGGGTCTTTATGAGTAAGAAGGGCAAGAGCATTGTCGATGGCAGAGGGATTGAGAAAATTAGTGAAGAAATTCTAAGGATGGTTTGCTGTTATGAGTGCGCATCATAGTTTAAAAATGAATAAAATCAATAATAACGGAAACGAAAAGACCATCATGATTATCGGAGGCGGCATCATGCAGGTTCCCGCCATTAAGATAGCTAAAGAGATGGGTTTAAAGGTTATTGTAACGGACAATAATCCAAAGGTGGAAGGATTAGAGCTTGCCGATTATCCCATGACAGTCAGCACAAGAAACATCGATATGACAGTAATGATGGCTAAGGAGTTTGCAAGAACCCATCCCATTCACGGTGTTTTTACGGTCGGGACAGATGCTTCAAAAACAGTAGCAGCTGTAGCCAATGCTCTCAATCTTCCGGGCGTCAGGTATGAAGTTGCGGAAACGGCTACGAATAAGATAAAGATGAGAGAAAGATTAAAAGAAAAAGGGATACCGGTTCCGGGATTCAGAGGAATCTGGGCTCTGGAAGAAGCTAAAAAGGCGGTTGATGAAATGGGTCTCCCGCTTGTGATAAAGCCGTCTGACAATATGGGTGCAAGGGGAGTAAAAAAGATTCTGGTTAAGGATGAGTTGATAAAAGCCTTCTATGAGGCAAAAGATGCGTCGATCACCGGTGAGGTCATTATCGAAGAGTTTATGGAGGGGCCGGAGCTGAGTATTGATGCCTTGATCTACAAAGGCAAGATATTCATAACAGGCGTTGCTGACAGAATTATTGAGAAGGAGCCATACTTTGTTGAAACAGGTCATATTATGCCTTCAAACCTTCCTGAAGAGGATGTAAAGGAAGCCTGTGAGATGATGAAAGATGGAATAAGAGCGCTCGGAATCGATATGGGAACGGCAAAAGGGGATATTAAAATGACCCATCGTGGGCCGAGAATAGGGGAACTGGCTGCCAGATTGAGCGGGGGATTCATGTCTGCTTATACGTATCCGCTGTCTACAGGCGTTGATATTTTAAAACCGGCAATGAAGATCTCAATGGGGGAAAATTCCTTTGATTTGAAACCGAAGCTCAGCAGGGTTTCAGTAGAAAAAGCCATTATAGGCAGGGCGGGAAGGCTTGTGTCCATATCAGGGGTTGATGAGGCCAGAAAGATAAAAGGTGTGGCTGAGATTTTCATTCACAGGGAGATAGGAAGCACGATTGAAGAGCTGAAAAGCAATCTTGGAAAAGTAGGGAATATTATCACCGTGGCCAGCACAAGAGAAGAGGCATTGAAAATCAATCAAAAAGCCATGGATATGATTAAAATCAAAATAGATCCTCATCCCGAACTCGATATCGAAGCGATTAAAAGCAATGCAAGGAAAAGATTTAATCTTCGCTGCAAGGCATGCGAACTCTGCGATGGGAAGGAGTGTGCTGGTGAAGTTCCGGGCATGGGCGGCATCGGGACAGGAAGCTCTTTTAAGGCAAATTTAGAGGCACTATCACATTATAAAATTAATATAAAAACGATTCACGGGGTTAAAAATCCAGATTTATCCGTAAATCTCTTTGGGAAAAGACTGAAAATACCGGTTTTGGCGGCTCCTATCACAGGGACAAAAACCAATATGGGAGGAGCCATGGAGGAGAAGGAGTATGCAGAAACCGTCCTTAAAGGATGCGAGAATGCAGGAACAATCGGTATGGTCGGGGACGGAGCAGCATCGGATAAATACAAGATCGGTTTAAATGCTATAAAAATGAATAATGGGTGGGGGATACCGATCTTCAAACCGAGAGAGTTCAATGAAGATATCCTCAAAAGAATAAGAGAGGCTGAGACGGCCGGAGCTTTAGCCGTAGGGGTCGATGTTGACGGAGCGGTATTTACTACTATGGAGCTGAAGGAGCAGGCTGTCGGTCCAAAAAGCCGGGAAGACTTGAAATATCTGATTCAGGAGACAAAACTTCCTTTTATCATCAAAGGTATTATGAGCGAGGATGATGCCATTTCAGCCGCAGAAGCAGGGGCAAAGGCCATTGTCATATCGAATCACGGCGGAAGGGTGCTCGATTATATGCCCGGTGCAGCCGATATTCTTCCCAATATTGTAAGGGCGGTGGGGAATAAGATGACTATCCTGATTGACGGAGGAATAAGGACAGGGTCTGATGTTTTGAAATGCCTTGCGCTCGGTGCAGATGCTGTGCTTGTCGGACGCCCGATAGCTGTTGGTGCTGTTGGCTGTGGCATTTTTGGTGTTGAGTATATACTCAATCACATAGCATCCGAGTTGAAACGGGTAATGATACTGACAGGTTCTCCGGATATCACAAGTATCAACCCCATGAGAATAATCAAAGGAGAAAACAGCTATGGTGAGCTATCAGTTTGATTTCTTTTAGAGAAGTTACCCATGCCATTAATTTTGAATATAAACTTTAGATAGGAGTAAATATCATGAAAGAAGAGATGATTGCCAGCTTAAAAACCTTAAAAGACAACGGGTGTACAGGGATAAAGCTGTCTACTGAAGATGCCGGAAACAGCTTTGCGCAGATCCTTTACTGGACTGAGGAGATAGGAGAACAGGTCCCTATTATTGTGAAAATAGGGGGACCGGAGGCAAGAAATGATATAAAAGAACTGGGTCAGATGGACATTAAAGGTCTTATCGCACCGATGATTGAAAGCGATTACGGATTAAAGGCCTATATTCATGCATTGCGGGATATACTACCGGATGATAAGTACAAGAGCCTTTCAAAAAGAATCAACATCGAGACATATACCGCATATAAAAATATTGATATGATTTTCTTCATTCCCGAAGCAAAAGACCTGCAGGTCGTTACCATTGGAAGAACCGATCTGTCAAAATCAATGGGTACCCATGTCGATGATCCCCTGGTGACAAGGATAACAAGAGAGATAACCGAAAAGGCCCAGGCAAAGGGGATGAAGGTTTCCGTCGGAGGAAATATTACTAATCAGAATGCAGAGAGAATAAAGAAAGAGATAAGATCGAATTTTGTGAACACAAGAAGCGTGGCATTTGATCTGGAAAAATGTCAAAACATCGGAAAAGGAATACTGGATGCACTGGAATTCGAGGAGATAATGATGCAGATCGATCTTGAAAAGGGTTTTGTATCAAGAGAGGAAGCTGAATCAAGAATTAACCAGTTAAGGGGAAGACGATTGACGCTCGTTGCTTAGCTGATAGCAAAAAAAGGATAAAAAATGAACAGTGTGAAAATCGGAAACCATATCATAAACGAAGAAGGCCCCACCTTTATTATTGCTGAGGCAGGAATCAACCATCAGGGCAAGATGAAAAATGCGATAGAGTTAATAAAACAGGCCAAGAGAAGCGGAGCTGATGCTATTAAATTTCAGACGCTGGATCCTGATGCTATGGTTGATAAAAAAGTGATGCCTGAGGTTTATGATATTTACAAGCGATATATGATATCCGAGAAGGGTCATAAAGAGCTTTTCGAAATCTCTAAGTCTGAGGGAATAATGTTCATCTCTACAGTCTTTGAGGAAAAGGGTGCCGATATTCTCGAGTCCATTGGAGTTCAATGCTTTAAGATCTCTTCATACGACCTTACCAATATCCCTTTGCTTGTTCATGTAGCCAAAAAGGGTCTGCCGATTATCCTCTCTACGGGCCTTGCCGATATTATGGAAATTGAAAAAGCGGTCTGTGATATAAAAAATTCGGGGAATGGAGATATTATCCTTCTTCACTGCGTTTCGTCCTATCCCGCACCCTATGAGAGTGTTAATCTGAATGCCATCGAAACAATGAAAAGAGAATTCAGCCTTTTAACAGGGTTTTCCGACCATACCCTCGGATATCTGGTCCCGATTATTGCTGTTGCAAAGGGGGCGAAAGTCATTGAAAAACATTTTACAACAGACAACAACATTGATGGGCCGGATCATAAACTCTCTTTAAACCCAAAAGATTTCAAGAAGATGGTAGAAAACATAAGAATTGAGGAAGAGACATTTGGAAATGGTGAAAAGACGGCTCAGGAGATTGAGATTGAGGAAAGGTTCTGGGGAAGAAGGGGATACTATTTGAAGGAGAATGTCGAAAAAGGGGAAGAGATAACGCCGGAAAAGCTGATTGCGCTCAAGCCGGCAAAGGGTGTTTCCCCCTTGTATTACAAAAGGGTCATCGGTAAAAAAGCGATTCGGTGCCTGAAGGCCAGCAGCCCTCTTCAGTGGGAAGACATAGGAGTTCAAGGGGAGCAGATCAGGTGAAAAAATATCGGGTAGGCATTATCGGCTGCGGCCGTATTGGAAGCCTCTTGGAGGATGATCCCTTAAGAGGCAAGCCGTGTACCCATGCCGGTGCTTATGATAAACATCCTGCCACCGAGATTGTTGCAGGGTGCGATATTGATAAAAAGAGACTCAGGGCATTCAAAAAGAGATGGAAGGTTAAATCTCTTTATGAAGACTACCGGGAGATGCTTGCGAAGGAAGATCTCGATTTTGTCAGCATCGCGGCCTGGACAGATCTTCATTGCCGGATGGTTATCGATTCAGCAAAATCGGGTATCAAAGGGATATATTGTGAAAAGCCGATATCTCTAACGCTGAAAGAGGCGGATTCAATGCTGAGGTTTTGCCGTAAGTATAATACAAAACTTATTATCAATCATGAAAGAAGATGGGACACTTTTTACCTGAAGGCCAAAGAGTTGATTGAAAAGGGTGATATCGGAGAAATAAGAACAATTGTCGGAAATGCCCTGTCGGATAAACCTGGGAAAGTGAAGCGTGATTCATTCGGCGGGGGAGCATTATTTCACGACGGGACTCATTTGACAGACCTGTTGAGATTTTTTGCCGGAGAAGCAAAATGGGTTATCGGGTATGAAGAGAGATCTTACGGGAAAAAATATATAGAAGATACGGCCTTCGGGATGATTCACTTCAAAAATGGAATCCATGCCGCAATTGAAGGGGGAGGGGTAAGGAAATATTTTAATTTTGAGCTCGATATTCAGGGTTCCGATGGGCGGATTTTGATAGGGAACGATATAAGAGAACTTTACCGGGCCAAAACGAGCAAAAGATTCACCGGCTTTACCGAGCTTGAGAAGGTTGATTTCCCGGTAACCGGAAAAAGAGATAATCCTTATGTTGCCGGTGTTCATGACCTGATTAATGCCGTAGAAAACGGGAAGGAGAGTTCATCGAACGGAACGGATGGCAGGAAAGCTCTTGAAATCATTATGGCAATTTACAAATCTGCAGAATTGGGTGGAATCAAAGTTACTCTTCCTTTAAGGGGCGGACAAAATTAATGAGTAAAATACTGATTATTACTTCATCGGGAATCATGGCGCCGCAAATCATGGCGTTCTATAAAAAAGCATTTGATTCCCTGGGTCATAAAACGTTTGTCCTTGATATTTTAAAGGTAGAAAAGGATTACAGGGAAAAGGGAATATCTGTCTGGATAAAAAAGGTGGGCGATATAAAAGATTTTAATCCTGATTTTGCCCTTTCATACGGTTACACCGGTATGATTAGAACCAATGATGGGGTTTTGTTGAGACAGCTGGGAATCCCTCTTGCTCTTCTCCACTATGACTGTCCCTTCTTTGAATTAGAGGACGACTTCAAAAAGGAGTTTATCGAAAATTCCGGCTATTATTATCATTTCATCTGGGACAGAGAGTTTTTAAATGATTTTAGCCGGATAAAGATAAAAAATCTCTATCCTATTATGCTGGCAGCTGATGAAAAGATCTTTTCTCCGGTCAAAAGAAGATGTTATTCTCATGATGTCACTTTTCTCGGGTCAATATCAAACTCTGAAAGAGCGAGAAGAGAGAGAAGAAAGAAAAACTTTCCTATAATCAACCGCTTTATTGATGTTGCCATTGAAATCAAACTCAAGAGTGTTGAGCTGGGCATTAACCAGATATGCTCGGAACTCGTTGAAATACCGAGATTCAAGGCGCTTAAGAGTGTTTTTGCAACTGAAGTATATTATAAAAAGATCTATCAAGCCATTCATCTGGAGGGGAGCGGGAAGTTCAGAAAACGAATACTCAGTTCCCTAGACCCTTCCTTGCTGACGGTTTTTAGTTCTGAAACATGGGGTAAAAGGATAAATTTCTTACCGAATACAGATTATCAAGAAGGTCTGAAAGTTTTTAAAGAGTCAAAAATCAACTTGAATATAACAAGTCTCCAGTTGGAAGAAAGCATAAACAACCGGATATTCGATGTTTTTGCATCGGGCGGGTTTTTGTTGACCGATTTTAAAGAAGACTTGAAATTGGTGCTTCCTGACTACGAAGATATCGTCTACTTTTCCACAAAAGATCTTAAAGAGAAGATAAGATTCTATTTGAGTAACAAGAAAAAAAGAGAGGATATCATTGAAAGGATGCAGGAAGCCATTCTTGATAAACATACTTATAAAGAGAGAGCAAAATATCTACTAAAAATAGTGAATAAAGAATGGAAACAAACAGTAAAAAAATTAATAGAAAATGCATAAAAATTCCTTTTAGCAGGCCTCAACTTGACGACGATGATATTGCAGAGGTGGTGAAGACCTTAAAGTCTGACTGGATTACCTGCGGCCCGAAAGTGCAAGAGTTTGAAGATAAGTTCGCTGAGTATATCGGTTCAAAACATGCAGTGGCGCTGAACTCCTGTACGGCCGCTCTTCACTTGGCCCTTATTCTTTCAGGAATAGGCAAAGGAGATGAGGTGATAACAACTCCCTTTACCTTTACAGCAACGGTTAATACGATTATATATCAGGGGGCAAAACCTGTTTTTGCTGATATAGACAGGGACACATTGAATATTGACCCTGAAAAAATAGAGGAGAAGATTAATTCGAAAACAAAGGCCATTGTTATCCTTCATTACGGAGGCCAGCCGTGTGAGCTTGAAAAAATCTATTCACTGGGCGAGAAATACGATCTTGTTGTTATCGAGGATGCAGCCCATGCCGTCGGTTCCGAGTACAAAGGGAAAAAGATCGGAGGATTCGGAAAACTCACGGCTTTTAGTTTTCACGCCGTAAAGAACATGACAACCGGTGAGGGAGGCATGCTCACCACGGATAACAGCGAATTTGCGAAAAGAGCCAGAATTTTAAGGCTTCAGGGAATGGACAAGGATGCATGGGCAAGAAACTCGAATGGTGTGCCGCCCTGGTATTACCAGATTCTCTATCTGGGTTATAAATATAATATGACCGATTTTCAGGCATCGCTCGGCATCAGCCAGCTCAAAAAACTTGATTTTTTTGTTTTGAAAAGACAAAGATATAGCAATATTTATGATAAATGTTTTAATAAACTACATGAAGTAATAACGCCTTATGTTACAGCTGATATGAAAAATTCAAGACATCTCTATCCTATCCGGTTGAAGCTGGAACACCTGACTATTTCAAGAGACGAGTTCATTGAAGACTTGCTGGAAATGGGAATTGCGACCAGCGTTCATTTTATTCCCCTTCATCTTCAGCCGTTTTTTAAAAAGAACTTTGGCTACAAAAAGGGGGATTTGCCTGTGACAGAGGATGTTTTTGAAAGAATTATTTCACTGCCCCTTTATCCAAGAATGAGAAAAAAAGATGTTATCGATGTGGCAACTGCTGTTCAAACTCTAGTTGAATCGAACAGGGAAATTAACAAGGTTAAAATCGTATGAGTGTGTTAGGGATTATACAGGCAAGATACAGCTCAGAAAGACTGCCCGGAAAGATGCTCAAAAACATTTCCGGAAAGCCATTGATTTTTCATATTGTTCAAAGGATGAGACAGTCGAAAATGATAGATAAGGTTATTCTGGCTACAAGCACGGAAGGTTCTGACGATATTCTCGAAGAGACTGCCATGGAATTGCAAGTCAATTGTTTCAGAGGGTCGTTAAATGATGTTATGGATAGATTTGTTCAAGCGGGGAAGGAGTTTCATGCAAAAAATATCGTGAGAATATGTGGCGATAACCCTTTAATCGATCCGCTCTATATAGATAAAATGGTAAAATGCCATCTGAGAGAAAAGGCTGATTACACAAATTGCTGCACAGAGATTCCTATCGGAACAGCCGGTGAAGTTGTTTCTTTTGAAAGGCTGGAAGCAATCAATCGTCAGTCCCTTGATAGATGCTACAGAGAGCATGTTACCACCTATTTTTTAGAGTATAAAGAGAAGTTCAGAGTATATTCTGCAACCCCTCCGCTGTATCTTAAAGGGAAAAGTTTCCGGTTAACTGTTGATACAAAAGAAGACATGGAACTGATGAGAAAGATTTATCAAAAATTTTACCGAGAAAATAAAATAGTTAATATAAGGGAAGTTATAAAATTTCTCGAAAAAAATCCAAGACTTTTAAGTATTAATAAAAATATCGAACAAAAGGATTGGAAGAAAACAGCATAATTCCAGGAGATTATCTTGAAAAATATTTTTGAAAATAAATCGATTCTGGTTACCGGGGGAACCGGTTCCATAGGAAGCGAAATCGTAAGGCAGGTTTTAGATTATAAACCGAGAGTTATTCGTGTCTACAGCAGGGATGAAACACGGCAGCTTGAGCTGCAAAAGGGGATCGGAGATAAGTCCAATGTCAGATTTCTTATCGGTGATATCAGGGACAAAGAAAGATTAGAAAAGGCTGTCGAGGACATCGACTTTGTCTTTCATGCCGCGGCATTGAAGCATGTTCCGGCCTGTGAATATAATCCCTTTGAATCGGTCAAGACAAACGTGCTCGGAACACAGAACCTTATTGATGTTGCCCTGGAAGAAGAAATTGAAAGGTTTATCTCTATCAGCACGGACAAAGCGGTCAATCCTACAAGCACCATGGGAGCGACCAAACTTCTTTCTGAGAGACTCGCCTGCTCGGCAAACCGGTACCGGGGGAAAAGAAGAACTTTGTTCAGCTGCGTGCGGTTCGGGAATGTTCTTGCATCACGGGGTTCTATTATCCCGATGCTTCTCCATCAAATACAGACAGGGGCTCCAATAACGATTACCGATGAACGGATGACCCGTTTTATCATGTCTATTCCTCAAGCTGTGAAGCTCGTATTGAAATCGCTTACAATGGCGAGGGGAGGGGAAATATTTATTTTGAAGATGCCCTCGGTCAGGATTATTGATCTCATAGAGGTTTTTATAGATGAATTTGTTTACAAAAGAGGCAAATATAAGAAAAAGATAAAGATTGAAGAAGTAAAATCAAGGCCCGGAGAAAAGTTATATGAAGAACTGATGACATCCGAAGAGGCAAAAAGAGCCTATGAGACAGAAGAGCTTTTGATCATTCCTTCAGAAAGCAATGAAGAGTATAAAAAGTATGCCAATGCCCAGCCTGTCAGGCGGATTTCATACACATCGAGATATGGTCCCCAGCTTACAAAAGAACAGATTAGAGATATGCTTTGTGAAGCGTTCCGCTCAATGAACGGCAGCAGAAATGAAGAAATAACTTTAGACAAGAAAATAATCAATTTCTAATCTTTTCTTTCCTATATTATATAGCACCCTGATTTTCCAACCTTTTTACAATCTCCCGTAGTATCTTTCCCCATTTTTTCTCTCTTTTCTGAAAAAACAAAAAAATTGCTAAAGTTTATTCATTTTATGTCGATAGAGTGGATAAATTAATAGGAATAAATATATGTATGTTTCAGGAAGGAGGGATGCCATGAAGATTTTTTAGAGGGATATGGAGCCCCTCTAAAACAAGAATTGTGCTCCATGCTTCCTGATCCGTTCTGAATACGGATCATATCCCTGGCAAGGATGCCGGGAAAAAGAAAAAATTTTCAAGGAGGATAAAAAACATGTCTACAAGAATTAACAGCAATATTTCTGCTTTAACCGCATCAAGAAACTTGAGGTCGATTTCAAACCGCTTGGGATCGTCTATATCAAGACTCTCTTCAGGTTTGAGAGTTAACAGAGGTGCTGATGATGCTGCGGGTCTGGCTATTTCTGAGAGTTTGAGAGCGCAGGTCAGAGGTTATGCACAGGCATCCAGAAACGCTAATGACGGTATCAGTATGGTGCAGACAGCTGAAGGTTCTCTGAGTGAGATCAACTCACTGCTCGGAAGAGCTTATGAGCTGGCTACCCAGTCTGCTAATGGTGTTTTGAGTTCTACACAGAGAACCAGTATTAACACTGAGTTCACAGCCATTAAAAATGAGATCACACGAATTTCTAACATCACCGACTTTAACGGCACCAAGCTTCTGGACGGTACCCTGGCCAGCAGCGCAACAGCGGTAAACATTCAGGTTGGATTGACCAACACCGCCAACAGTAAAATATCCGTAAACGTTGTTAAAGACGTTGATTCTAGTCACCTGAGCATCAACAGCGACAGCTTGGGAACGGCAGGCGGTGCGCTTTCTGCTCTGGGGAATATCAGTAGTGCTATTTCTACGGTATCGGATATTCGAGGTCAGCTCGGTGCTGTTCAGAACAGACTCGGTTCTGCTATCAGCAGTCTCGACGTTACGACCGAGAACCTGACCGCTGCTGAATCTGCTATTAGAGACGTTGACTTTGCTCAGGAAACAGCAGAGTTCTCTAAGAACCAGATCTTAACCCAGGCAGCCACATCAGTTCTGGCTCAGGCCAATATGCTTCCGCAGAACGTTCTGCAGCTGCTCGGTTAAAACAGGTAAGTCTTGTGTTTTTCAAGAGGGGGGTGCCTTAATGGCATCTCCCTCTTGATTATTTACTATTTAACCAACATCTTAACAGTCATGCATAATAAATAGCAAGAAGGAGAAAGCGATATGACGCAGTATGCTACCAATCAGTATAAGATGACCCAGGTTAACACAGCCGATCAGGGCAAGCTGATCCTTATGATGTATGACGGGGCTATCCGGTTTGTGGAGATTGCGAAGACCAAGCTTACTGAGAATGATGTTGCAGGCAAGGGTATTTATATCACCAAAGCAGAAGGGATCATTTCAGAGCTGATGGCTTCCCTGAACATGGAGTCAGGGGGAGAGATCGCTGTTTCCTTGGAAAAACTGTATGTCTTTATGAATAAACAGCTTAGAATTGCCAACGTCAATAAAGACACAAAACCTCTGGATGCTGTTATTAGTCTTCTGGCAACCGTTAGAGAAGGCTGGCATGGAGTATTCCTTAAAAATCCTGCATCTTCTTCCTAAAAACAAGAGTTTTTAAGCGATTTTACAATGCAATTTCCCAAGAAGAACAAATTTCCCTTTTTCTCTTCATAATAGGGAAGTTTTTTCCATCACACCTACCTTATACAGGAATAAAATAAATATAAACAATTAAAAAACAAATATTTATATAAAATTCCCGTGTCTCTTGAATTGGCACATTCATTGCATCCCTATAAGCTGAAAGAATAGAATAAAATTTACAAACTATCAGGAATAGTCATGTCTACATTATCGGTTAGCGGTTTAGCATCTGGTTTAGACACGAACGCTATTATATCGGCACTGGTGGCAGTAAAGCGCGCTCCAATCGATTTACTGGAGGGGCAAAAATCTGACTTAAACTCTAAGCTTTCTGCTTTTGGAACGCTTAACGACCTGCTTAATTCTCTGGAGACTACAGCCAATTCCCTTAACAGCACGGAAAGTTTCAGGGCAAAGGACGGTTCTTCCAAGGATGAAGGGGTGGTTACGGTTACAGCCACCGGTTCTGCTAATACGGGGAGCTTTTCCATTGTGGTCAACCAGATTGCCAAGGCCGAGACCTTTGTTGCGGACGGTGTGGCTGATCAGGACACAACGGCCATTGCCTCTGCAAGCGGTACACTGAGTTTTACGGTCGGTTCCGGCAGCGCCACGGAGATTGCCGTAACAGCTTCTACCACTTTAGAGAATTTGAGAGATGCCATAAACCTTGCCAACAATGCCGGTGTTACGGCTTCCATTGTCAATGACGGTTCTGGTACGGATCCTTACAGACTGGTTTTGAGGAGTGATACGACCGGTACAGACGGGAATATCACCTTTAACCAGAACGATACGGATTTAACCTTTGTCAACTCACAGGCTGATCAGGATGCCAGCATTACTCTTGACGGCATCGATATTACCACCAGTACCAATACGATCACCGATGTGATTGAGGGAGTAACCATAGAACTGGTGGCTTCCGGCTCAACGACCTTTACGATATCCAATGATACGGACACAGTAACTTCCAAGATCAATGAGTTCGTAGAAGCCTATAACTCTGTTAAGGATTTTGTTGATAATCATTCGACCTATGATCCTGTTAGCAAGATCAAAGGGGTGCTTTTTGGTGACTCAACTTTGCTTTTGGTTGAGGGAAGACTCCGGGAGATAATGAGCAGCAGTGTTTCAGGCCTTTCAGGAACATATACAGCCCTTTCTCAAATAGGAATAAGGACGAATGAAGATGGCGATTTGACAGTGGACAGCGATGAGCTATCCACGGCTCTGGATACTGATTTTCTTTCTGTAAGCCGTGTTTTTATTGAAGATGAGGATAACGGGACCGATGGGGTTCTTCAGCAGTTGAGCGATTATCTCGATTATGTTACCGATCCGATACAGGGTCTTATTGACGTAAAAGAGGATGGTCTTCAAAGTACCATTGAGGATATACAGGACCTGATTGACGATAAGGGGGACAGACTACTCAAATACGAAGAGGGCCTTATTTTGAAGTATGCATCTTTAGAAAGCTATCTCAGCCAGTCTCAGTCTACGGCTGATTATTTAACCAGTACCCTAACAGCCATGCTTAACTGGTAATAAAAAAGGGGGTGATTATATGACACAGTATGCTACCAATCAGTATAAGATGACCCAGGTTAACACAGCCGATCAGGGCAAGCTGATCCTTATGATGTATGACGGGGCTATCCGGTTTGTGGAGATTGCGAAGACCAAGCTTACTGAGAATGATGTCGCCGGTAAAGGTATTTATATCAGCAAGGCGGAAGCGGTTATTTCAGAGCTTATGGCTTCTCTGAACATGGAGTCGGGAGGAGAAGTGGCTCTTTCCCTGGAAAAACTGTATGTCTTTATGAATAAACAACTGAGAATTGCCAACGTCAATAAAGATACAAAACCCCTGGATGTTGTCTTAAATATCCTTAATGAATTAAAAGAAGCGTGGGTCAAGATATTCGAAGGCAAAAACGGCTAAAAATTTCCCATTCGTGGTATTAAATCCATTTAAGGACAATAGTATAATCTTATGAGTAGCCCAAAGCTTGCTATTATCAGAGGACCCAATCTCAATAAATGGGATATGCAGTTTTATGAACCGTTAATCGGCAGATATGATATAACGGCGTTTGGATCCCAGTCTCCTAATTTTGATTTATCAGAAATATTATTTCCTATTATTCAGCTCCCCTCCAACCCTGAAGCAATGAGTCATCTTATAGGGCTGGAAAGAGGTCTGGCTTACAGAGGGTTTGACCTGATATGCACCGCTGATTTTGTATGGACTTTCTCACTTCAGGCCATGAAAGCCAAAGAAATCATGAAAAATACAAAGGTCGTTGTCTATTCATCCGAGATCCACCCCTTTATTTGTGAAGAGAATAAGATTTATTCAGAAAACAAGGAGATTGTAAGGCAAAATGCCGATATGATCATAGCCGCCACAGAAAGAGCAAAGGAGACATTCTTGGTTGAAGGGATACCGGAGGAGAAGATTGCAGTCGTGAACAGAGGGGTCGATACCAAGAGATTTTATCCCCGAAAAGAAGATATTGCCAGGGACAGAAATACAATAGGCATCGATAATAATAAATTTGTTATCCTTTTTATCGGAAGATATGACGACCAGAAAGGGATTTCCGATCTGGTCTTTGCCGCAAAAAAATTATCCATGGATAGAGAACTGAACAATATTCCTTTATTGTTTCTCATGGTTGGTAAAGGACCCTGCCTGGAAAAGATAAAAGGCTTTGTTGAAAAACTCGGTTTATTAAGTAAATTTCAATTTATTGAAGAATATCCCTATACTGAGATCCATAAACTTCATAATCTTGCAGATATGTTGGTTCTTCCATCAACCATCATTCCTGGGCAAACCCAGGAGCGTTTCGGAATGGTTCTGATAGAGGCCATGGCCTCAAAAACACCTTTTATTTCAACTTATAGCGGTGCAATTCCCGAGGTTGTGGGTGATACCGGGATTCTGGTTCCGCCAAGTAATTTTATCATGCTTGCAGATGCAATCAAAGAGATGGTGTTGAATAAAGATTTAAGAGAGCATTTATCAAGTAAAGGCAGGAAGAGGGTAGAAGAGAGATTCGACAGCAATAAGATTGCCGACAAACTCGATGTAGTTTTTCAAAGGGTTCTCCACTCTGAAAAAACCCTGTCCAGTTCAAATAAGAAAAGAAAATCATTAAATACTCCAGAAGAATCAATCAAAAAACTAATAAGAGAAATAGATGAACTCAAAAAAAACAAAAGCACAGAAGGTATAAAAACAAAACTTGAGCAGGCCGCCAGAAATGAGAATCAAAACAAAATCATGCCTCTTCTTTTAGCGAAAACCTATATGGAAATATCTGAGTGGGAGAAAGCTGAAGAACAGTTCAGAGAGATTAAAGGAAAGTATTATAACTTGAAAATACTTTATTATACAGGCATTTGTATGATAAAACTTGATAAAACAGATGAGGCCATTACTTTTTTTAACGATGCATTAAAACAGGATAGTACTCCGCCAGTGTGGAGAAAAAAAATAATGGTTTTTATTGGTAAAATTTATCTGAAAAACAATCAACTGGAAAAAAGCGGGAAGATTTTTGAAGAGTTGCTCAGGAGTTATTCAAAAGACGAGGAATCTTTTTTACATTTAGGTGAGATCTTATGGAGAATGGGGAAAAGAGAAGAAGGGCTTCAGAAAACAGCTATGTTGCTGAAAATAAACATTGAAAACCGGCCGGCCTTGTATTTGCTGGTCAAGAGGGCTTGTGAGCTCAAAAAACTTAATGTTGCCAAAGAATACCTTGGAAAATATCTGGAATACCATCCTTTAGACCTTGATGTTCTTTTTGAGTTGGGAAAAGTCTTTCATGCTGAAAAAAAGGACGATCAATGCAGGGAGATTTTGGAAAAGATATTAATTTTTCACAAAGACCATACTGCTGCAAAGGAGCTATTTAAAAAAATAGCTTTACGAAAGGCTGTTTAAGATGTCATTTTTCAATAAGAATCTCGATTTATTAAAAAAGCGTATGCCTGAACTGGCCGTAAAAGTGGAAGAGGCTGAGGTATCTGAAGATATTACCATCGATATCTCAAAAGACGGGCTGCTGCCAGTATTAAAGATAAACAATACGCATGTTCACAGCCCATACAATCCAATTGCCGATGCAAAAAACTGGGTAAAAAAGAATACCCGGGGAATTGGCGATGAGCCGGTTGTTGTCCTGGGTTTGGGGCTTGGATACCATGTATTGGAACTGATAAAGGAGAGTGAAGCAGAGATATTCGTGGTTGAGCCGAGAATTGAGGTCTTTAAAATCGCTCTTGAACATATCGATTTTACTGAGATATTAAATAAAACTAGGCTCTTTGTCGGTGAGGATATTAATTCACTGTTTAAGGAAATTCCGTTTAAGTATCTTATCTATAAAGATAAATACGATATTCATATTATGAAGCATAATCCGTCCTTGAGGATAAATCTAGAATATTTTGAAAGATTTTCAAGAAAGTATGAGGCTTTAAAAAACTCGTCAAAAATCAAGCTCAATATAATGGTTATCTCCCCCATGTGTGGGGGTTCTTATCCGATCTCCAAATTTTGTGTCGATGCTCTTAAAGGACTGGGTCATCAGGTCGATTTTATTGACAATAGCCCCTACTATCAAACTTTTAAATCTCTCGAAGAGATTACGGATGATAAAAGCAAGGTTGCTCAGTTAAGAAACAGTTATATCAGCCTTATGTCCGAGGCTGTCTTCGCACGTGCATCAGAGGTGAAGCCTGATCTGATCCTGGCTCTGGCGCAGTCTCCGCTTACCATAGATATTTTGGAACGTTTAAGAGCCTTGAATGCTGTAGTGGCTTACTGGTTTGTAGAGGATTTCAGGGAAATGGTTTACTGGGAAAGGATAGCACCCCAGTGCGATTTCTTCTTTACCATTCAAAGAGGGGAGTTTTTTGAGGAACTGAAGAAGAAAGGGGTGTCAAATCACTCTTATCTTCCTTTGGCCTGTAATCCGCTGATCCATAAAAAAATGTCTTTGTCAGATGATGATAAAGAAAAATACGGATGTGATATTTCCTTCATGGGTGCAGGTTATTATAACAGGAGAAATTCATTCTCGCGGCTCATCGATTTTGACTTCAAGATATGGGGAACAGAATGGGATTTTCATTCTCCTCTGAGCCGATTCATTCAGGATGAAGGGAGAAGATTGGAGCCGGAAGAGTACAATAAGATTTTCAACGCATCAAAGATAAATTTAAATCTCCATTCGTCGACCTATCATAAAGGCGTTAATCCCTTTGGAGATTTTGTGAACCCGAGAACATTCGAGATTGCCTCGGCCGGCGGCTTTCAGCTTGTCGATTACCGGTCAGAGCTTTCACAATTGTTTGAAATCGGTAAGGAGATTGTCTGCTATAAAGATATCGATGACCTGAGGGAGAAAGCTCTCTACTATTTACAGCATTCTGAAGAGAGGGAGGAAATAGCCAGCAGAGGACAGGCAAGGGTTTTGGAAGAGCATAATTATGAGAACAGGATGAAGGAGATGATCGCATCTGTTTTGGAAAGAGCGCCTCATTTGCTTATGAAAGAAAATAGTTCCAGTATAAACAGCGTGAAAAATCTTATTAATGAGGCAGGTCAAAACACAGACTTGGGAAAGTTCTTGTTGCGGTTCGAGACTAAAGAAGAGATTGAGCTGAAAGAGATAATCAAAGAAATCAAAGAAGGTGAGGGAGATCTGTCAGAAATCGAGAATCTCTTTCTTCTCATGGAGTCCTTTGCCGAATAAAATTACTTTAAAATGATAAAAGCAGAAGAAAAAAAGAAAATTTTAATTGTCAACCTGACTCGTATGGGGGATCTGCTCCAGACCACGCCTCTTATAGCAGGGTTGAAGGAGAAGTATCCTTTGAGCGAGATTACTCTGCTGGTTAGCAATGCCTTTGCGGAAATCTGCAAGGGGTTTCCTATGGTTGACCACATCCATGTTCTTGATATCGCGAAATTAAAGAGTGCCATTATCAATAAAGAGCATTCACTGGTAAGCATCTACAGATATCTTGAAAAAGAAATCGAGATGTTAAAAAATGAAAAATTTGATCTGATTATTAATATTGTTTTTTCAAAAAAGAGTGTCGGGATTACATATCTGTTAGAACCACCGGAGATCATTGGTTTTACAATGGACGGCTACGGACACCGGGTCATAAAAAGCCCCTGGACAAATTATTTCATGAACAAGCTTTTCAATAGAGAGTATAACCTTTTCAACCTTGTTGATGTTATGCAGAGAAGCGCGGGAGTTTCAGCCGGTCCAGAAAAACTGTTCTATGAAATTTCAGAAGGGGAGCAGACATTTGCTGATGAATTTTTCAAGAAATATCATATCAGTGAAGGTGACATGGTAATCGGTTTCCAGCCCGGTGCTTCAAAGGAACTTAGACAGTGGCCGACGCTTTATTTTTCAAAATTGGGAAATGCTCTTATAAAAAAATATAACGCAAAACTGCTTCTCTTCGGAACAGACAAAGAAAAAGGGCTGGGTGAAGAGATAGAAAAGAACATAGAGGGGGACGGGGTTATCAATCTTACCGGAAAAACGAGCATTAATGAATTGGCAGCGCTGTTAAAACGCTGTGATTATTTGATTACCGGGGATACAGGAACCATGCATCTTGCCACTGCCGTTGGAACAATGGTTGTCGCTCTTTTCTTCGGTTCGGCATATTGTTTTGAGACAGGTCCTTATGGTGAAGGCCATATCGTTATCCAGGCAGACCTTCCCTGCGCTCCGTGCTATCAGAACATCGACTGCAAAAACCCAAGATGCCGAACAGCTATCAAACCGCAGGATGTTACGAGGGGGATTGAACTGTCAAAAAAGTTAACGCTTGATGAGAGGGCTGGCGTGGTTGATAAGGAGCCCGGCAGCCAGGCCAATATGTTTTTCAGCCGGTTCGATGAAAAACACTTCTTGGAATTTCTTCCTCTGGCAAAAAAGGACTTAAAAAAGACCGATATATACAGCTACTGTTATAAGGAAGTATGGCAGAGAGCGCTTAGCAATGAAATAGAAAGACCTGTTAATGTTGATAACCTGATCGAAAAGATTTGCCTGCATTTTAAGATCAATGATGACAACAATATGTTGCTGAACTCAATAGAAGAGGATATGGCCTCTCTTGAAAGATTGATTGAGATGAGCTGTAAAGGAAAGGAACTATCTTCTTCACTTATTAAAATCGTTTCTCGCTCTAATTTTAAAAAGAATCTGCAGCTAATAAAAGATACCGGTACCAAACTGGAAAGTCTTGACGAGGAAATACTTTCCTTTGGGACAGTCAATAAATTTGTTTACCCTCTGACCTTTATGTTTAAGCTGGGCAAAGAAAATCTTGCAGGCCAGGACATACTGTCTCTTTCAAAGGATACCTTCAATCTTTATGATTCTTTGCACAGGGAATCTCGATTAATGGCTGAGCTTGTCAGGCCGATTTCCTTCGGGGTTTTAAAAAAAGGAAGGTCGAACGTTAAAAAAGCAGGCTAACAATAAAGGAATAAAAGCGGTGAGTTCGAAATTTTATAACAGCAATATGGAAACTTTGAGGAAAACGAGTCCTCATCTGGCAGCCAGGGTCGATAGGACTGTTGTTGATAATACGAAATATGAAGTTATATCTTCTAAAACGGATGTCCCGACAGTAAAGATTGTCATGGAAAACAATACCGCAAAATTCCTGCACAGTTATTATGACCCCTTAAAGGAGGCCTGCCGTATTATCGAAAAAACCGACCTTTCTGAATCTCCCAATTTTGTCTCTTTAGGATTCGGTTTCGGTTATCATATCGACCAGCTCATAAAAAAGGCAGAAGGTTCTGTCCAGATATTTATCATTGAAAGGGATATTGAGCTTTTTAAGCTTGCATTGATCAACAGAGATTTAACAAAGATGTTACAATTTTCAGGCCTCAACCTTTTTGTCGGACAGAGTTTTGAAGAAATTCGCTGTAATCTTTCTCTGTTCCAGAGTGGTTTTCTTGTCTACGGAATTAAAGAACTCTCTGTAACAGCCCATCATGCGGGTTATTATCAAGAAATATTAACGATTATCAAAGATATGATGAGAAATGCCGAAGTTAACCTTGCAACGTATCTTAAAAATATAAAAAGATTTTACAAGAATATGTTCGAAAATATTGCCGAGATATTGTTCAGCTATGGTGTTTACAATCTAAAAGATAAATACCGCGATTTTCCGGCTATCCTTATATCTGCAGGTCCTTCCATAGAAAAAAATATTCACCTTCTTAAAAAGGTAAGGAAAAAGGCGGTTTTTATTGCTGTGGCTACGGCTTTAAAACCGTTATTGAAAAATGGTATCTCTCCGGATTTCGTCGTAGCGCTTGACTATAACCCTGTTTCCGAAAAGGCATTTCAGGAAATCGAGAACGTAGAGAATGTTTCTCTTTTATTTGATCCTAAAATTCCCCACTCAATACTCCAGCGCTTTAATGGATGCAAGTTCGTCTATCAGGGACAGCATTCTCTTTTGAACTGGTTCTCCAGAATGTCAGAAGACAAGGGCATTATGGGGCGGCCCCTTACCGTATCTCATCTGGCATTCTTTTTAGCAAGGCTCATGGGATGTTCACCGATAATCTTTACAGGGCAGGATCTTAATTTTACAGATGACTCCACTCATGCCAAAAATACCTTTTATATGGATGAGTATCTTGAGGAGGTCTCTCAGTTCATAACGTTGGATATGGTAAAAAAGAAAAAGCTTTCAAGTGAGAACAATGGCAATTGGAGAAAAACAAAAGATATCTATGGGAAGGATATCGATATCCTGCAGAATATGTATACCTATCTTCAGTTTTTTGAGAATGAAATTGTTCTTACAAAATCAAAATGTATTGATGCTACCGAGGGGGGGGCAGCAATTCAGGGATCAGAAATTATGACATTGAAAGAAGCTCTCTGCCGTTTCTGCAATAGCACGTTAACAAAAGAGCCCCTTGATAAATCATGCCGCCTTTATCTCAACCTTGAAGATAAAGATATTATTGAAGATCTTATTTTTAAAAAGAATGAGTTTAGATCTCTTGAGAAGTACTGCCTTAATATTAAGAAGGTTTTTAATAACGGAAACAAGAAGTCTAATAAATTTTTTCAGAAAGCAGGGAGATTGAAGGATTTGATAGATTTTCAAAGAGAAAACAAGGAAATATTAGACGAGCTTAATGAAAAAGAGGTACTATCAAGAATAAAAACCGACTATCAATTGTTATCAAACAGGTATAAGGATAAGGATAAAGACAAAACAAGAGAGATAGAATTTGAGAGAGATTTAAGACACATCGAATCGGTTTGCGAAGGCAGCCGCTTTTTACAGAGGCTAATTGATATCGCTGTTGATCAGGTGAAAAGCTATCGGGGATTGAAAGATATCTCAAAACCGGTTTTGCTAAAAACAGGCATGTAGTTTGTAATGAAAACTTAAAGAAAGAAGGGAGAAAGAATGTTGAAAGTAAATATTAATCAGAAAGAAGTAAATATTGAGAACAGACCTTTATTTACAAACTGTGGTGATTTGATGAGAGATATTTCAAAAATTTTTTTAAATGATGATATTATAACAAAATTGACACTGAACGGGAAAGAGCTAACAAAAGAAGAGCTTCAGGATTATCCTTTAAGTGACGATAAATCGAGTCTGTTGGAAATTGAGGCAGAAAGCCTTGAAAAAATCAAAAAGCGCGGATTTTTGTTGCTGGAAGAATACAGCGATAAAATCATTCCGCAGATAGAAAGAGCTTCTGAGATCTTACGCATAGAGGATGAATGTGAGGCCAATCAATTTTATGCAAGATGTCTCGAAGATCTGGGGCTCTTAATCAAGCTGATTGAAGATGTGGGGACTGTTTCAAGGTTCGATTTTGAAAAAATCACATTTTTAGATACCCCGGTTAAAGAAAGAATCGACAGGTTCTCATTTATCATTAAAGAAATGGTATCATCACAGGAGAATGATGACTGGATTATGCTTGCCGATCTTCTTGAGTATGAGCTGGTCCCCTTGCTAGAAGAATGGAAAGAAATAGTTCATTTTATCATAAACGAATATTAAATCTTTCATAAGGATCCTTTTAAAAATGCATCAAACAAGAAAAGTTCATTCACAACTGAAAGAGGACCTGAGTTTGTTGAAATCGCTGTTGAATCTTGTTGAAACTGAAAAAGATCTTATCAAAACATCAAATAAAGAAAAAGTAGAACATTTTATACAAGAGAAGAGTGAACTGATCAAAAAGCTGGCCGGAAAAGACCGCAATGGCATCGACATAAAATCTTTGCCGACTGCCGAACGTCAATCTTTAGAAGAAAAAATTGACGAGATGGAGAGGGTGAAGAATAAAATCATCAGGGTCGAGGAAGAAAATAGAAAGAACGCAAGAAATGAAATGATAATGGTCAAAAGCCTTATGGATCGAATTGCAAAAGGCAAGCACACTTCGAAGAAATATCGGCCGAAACGTAATAAGACTCCCCGGTATATTGATACAGTTAGATAGATTGCTTTATCCCTTTTTGTTTTTATGCGATTAAAAAAGATGAATGATCCATCAAAATATAAAAAGTCCTTAAATATTGAGAACGAACTGGACTCCATTCTCGAAATATCTGCTTTGACCTTTACGTGTCAAAGAGGTTTTATTCTCTTATCCGATAATATTTTGAGTGACGGAAAAATAATCATAAAAAAAGGGGTTAGTCAAAAAGAGATTAATACCATTTCATCCAGAGCAAAAGAAATTCTATCCTTCCTCGGTTCCCCAAAAAAGCCGGTTTTGATTGGCAAGAATCAAGAAAGTCAAACACGTGTTTCAAAATGTCTTCACAAGATAAAAGGATCTTATTCGATCATCATAAATCCTTTGCGGGCTCGGGGAAGATTAATAGGCGGCATCTTTCTTCTTAGCCATCAAGACAGGAACAACCTTACCCGTAACGAATCAGCACTCCTTTTACAAATCGGTGATCATGCTTCTCAAATTATTGAAAAGGCAAAGACCTTTAGCACTGTTCTTTCTGGCAAAGAATATTATAAGGGAAAAACAAGAGAGCTTGAACTGATCAACCAATTCGCCTTTGCCGTCAGTTCTTCGCTCGACCTCAGCAATGTGATGGATACTATTCTCAGCGAGAGTTTGAATGCGGTTTCTTGCGATGTGTCGATTTTATTGTTTCATGCAAAAGAGGGTATTTATATCACGATGCACTCAAGCATCCCTCTCAATGATTTTGTCCTGAAAGACATAAAAAGAAAGACAGTGGAAAACTTTGGGAAAAGAAATGGATATGACTTGTCCAATGAGAATATTATCTTTAAAATAAACGGCGAAGAAGAATCCTCTCATAACAATAAGGTTGTTTTAATTCCTTCGGTTAAGAAAACAGAAACAAGTTTTCCGTTGATCGCTGGACAAAAAGAGATCGGCATATTAAGCTGTGTTCGTTTTTTAAAAACAGATTTTAAAAAAAATGATCTTCTTCTCCTTTCAAAAATTGCGGAAAAGTCGGCCAATGCATTGCATAACGCTTATCAATACCGGGTTATTAACGAAATGGCCCGTATCGATTCTTTAACCCAGACGCATAACTATCGTGTGTTTCACGAAATACTCGAAAGGGAATTTAACAGATATAAGCGTTATAAAAATATGCTTTCCCTTATCATGCTCGATATAGATAACTTCAAAGATGTGAATGACAATTTTGGCCACCAGGTTGGCGATCAGATATTAAAAGAGATAGTATCGCTTTTGAGTGATTGTGCCAGGGAGACCGATATCATTGCACGATACGGCGGGGACGAGTTTGCCATTATCCTTCCAGAAACAAGCAAAGAAGATGCATATATTATGGCTGAAAGGATGAGAAAAAAGATTTCATCCTATCAATTTCAAGGCTCTCCAAAACCATTAAATCTGACAATCAGTCTTGGCGTATCTCATCTGTCATACAGGGGCATTAAGGATAAAGATGCTCTTGTCTACCTTGCCGACGAAGCGCTTTATTTGGCAAAAGCAAATGGTCGCAACCAGACCTGCATTGACAGAAGCGAAACAGGCCGGTTAAAGCTTTCCGGATAATCAGCGCTTTTGGTTGATAAACCCTTTTCTATTTCAATAAATTCCTTTTTCCCAAATTAATCCCCTGTTTTATTTTAAACTTGCCCAGAAGAAAAAAATATATTAAAATCTAATACTTAAATATACAATTGGATAAAGTTGCAGGTAAAAAAACAGGAAAAGTGCCTATTAAGCAGATACATGTTAGCATACTACTATTGCTCGTGTTGATTGTCGGCTGTGCAAAGTCAGTTAAGATCGAGGAGCGCTATCAGCCCCACAAGAATCTCTTGGAAATACTGAGTGATTTTCGAAGACACCTCGATGATAACACCTACCGGTTCCTAGTTGCAAAGGATATCACAGGAAAGGATATCTATAAAGCCACATTGATACGACTGGAAAACTATGAAAAAGCATACCCGGGTTACATGGAGGACATCGTTACATTTTCCAAAGCCAAGGCCTTTGAAAAACTTCATGATTATGAAAAAGCAATAAGTAACTATCAAAAACTGATTGGCACAAAATCGAAACTGGAAAACCAGGCAAATAAAAACATTAATATCTGTTCCGATTTTTTACGGGTTATCAAGAAAGACAGAAAACGACGCTCAGAGCTTGATAATAGCGATAACGGCAATCTTCAGGAAGAGCTGAAAGCCTTTGATTCGGTTTTGCAGCGCTGGAATATTCTGAACCTGAAATACAAAGGAACCCCCTATGAATTTCTTGCAAAAGAAGAAGAGGAAAAGCTTGATATGGCAAAGATAGATTTTATTGTAAAAAACCGGGATAAACTGCCTGATGGGATTGCTTTGTCAGTTATTGGATACAACCAGCTTATTGAAAAACACAGGGAAAGTAAATATATCTATTCTCATATTCTTAAGTTTGCAAACCTCTATAACTCTTTTTCCAGGGAGTATGTTGCCAGGAACGATCCAGGCAGCTTATCATTTAATATTGAAGAATTTAATCAACTGGCCAATCGTGCTCTTGGCCTTTATGAAATTGTAGCAGGCAAAGACGGCATATCCGAAAAAATCGAGGCTAATGGAATGATAAAATCATTACATGCATACGTTGAAAAAATAAGAAGGGCAAACAAGTAAGAGATATACTATGAAATCCTTTAAGATAGAACTTATGATTATATTGATTGTGTTTGTTGTCTTTTTTGCGTCTTCCGCATCATTTTCCGGCGGGTCGAAGAATCCAAAAGAGACCGGATATCTTCAATTTTCAGAAACAGACCCGGATGTTATCTATAAAGACTATCATCCTTTGGAAGGAAAAAAAGAAACACACAAATATTTCCCCGACGAGGTAGAAAAGAGAGTTAATGATCTCCTGATTGACAGCTATCTTGGGAATGAGAAAGAGCTAGAGAGCCATTATGAGTTTTTCATGCAGAAAGATATAGAGCTGAAAAAGAAGAATGAAGCGCTAACCGGTCTTTCGGGAAATGCTCTGGTTATCATCAATAACCAGAACAGGGAGAGGGAGGAATATATCTCGTCACAGAAAGAGGCTTTGAAAAGGCTTAATGAAAAAGACCTGAAGACACTTGTAAAAATGAGATTGAAAGACGAAAATCTTCTCAAAGCCGAAAAACTGCTGAGGGATGAAAAAAAGAACAAGGCAGGAAGGGTTTTTAACAGTCTTTTAAAATCGGTGGATATTATCAGTTTTAGCATGGGTTCAATTCTTGGCTCGACCATAGATACTGTTGTTCAAACAATACTCAACATAAGAGACCTTAACAATATTAGCACAAGAGAAAAGAGAGCTATTGTTCAGTTCGAAGAATTTCTCAAGAAAAATCCAGACAGCCTTCATGCAGACAGGGTCAGAACAAAGCTGGCGAAACTGAAGGCCAAAAAGCTAAAAACAGATTATAAAAAAGAGATCAGACAGGCAGAGAGATCTTTTAAAGAAGCAAAACTTGAAGAGGCTAAGAGATCTTATCAGAAGGCCCTATCATACATTCCCGAATCGAGCAAGGCGAAAAGAGGCTTGGAGCAAACCGAATTATCTATAGACAAGAGAGAAAAAGAGATAGAAAAAGGCCTTAAGGTAAGCCGCTCTTCAACCTTTTCGTCCTCTCAAGAGAAGGAAGATTACCAGAAGCTTCTTTATCTGGTTGTCAAAGGTGACCCTGAAGAGATCATTTCAAAAAGCCGCGAGTTTATCGATAAATATAAAGAAAGTCCCTTGAAAGACGAGGCATTATACAATCTCTCCATCGCATATGATTTAAAGGGAAACCATGAAAAAGCCAAAGAGGTGATGAAAGAACTTGCAAGGGAAGAACCGGATAGCAACATGGGCCATCATGCCAAACTTCTTCTCAATGATGAAAACTATAATAAATATAAAGGTTTTCAACAAGCCAGAACAGATCACAGGATCGATACGATACGATATGCCGTAGGTGGTAAAAAGCTGGCAAAAGATAATATCAGCTCCGGGACATCACATGTTATCTTGGAGGGGGTAAAATCAATAGAAACCATGGGAATGGCTAATCTGTTAGCAGCTTTTTTCAGGACAGCAAGCATGTTCGGGAACGACCCTGTTTCGAACAGGGAAATTATTGATATGGGCGAAAAATATCTCTCGAAATATCCTGATTCGGAACGCTCCCAGGAGGTTCGTTTCGAGCTTGCAAAGGCATATGAAAGAGAGCGCGATTATCCAAAGGCCATGAAGCATTATGATTTATCCGAAAAGGTTTCAGAGAAAAAAATTAAATCTTTAAGAGAAAAGACCTCAAAGGTTTTATATCAAAAAGCAGAGCTTACGGACGGATGGGAGGGCAAAGTTTATTATTACAGAGCGGTCATGGCTTCCTATCCAGATACAAAAACTGCCAGAAAAGCGGAAGAAAAGCTGGCTGAACTATTAAAGATAAAAGACCAGAGATACCGGCTAAGCAAGTCTTTCTTAATGGAAAATCGCTCACTTTTCGGACCGAACAGTTTGAATATTAAACCGGAACTGCTTGATGGCAATATAAAGAACAAAGAAATATCTGACAAGGGAATTGCTTTTTTAAAAGATAATAAGATAAAGATATATTACCAGACCAGAGACGGGATAAAAGAGAAGACCTATCAAATAAACAGCCGTATTATTAATAAATTTGAGGGAAAACTCAGGGAATATAGCTATAAAAGGGCCCTTTCTGAAAAGAGGAATGCGAGAAGCCTTCAGGAAGAAGGGATATTTGCGTCGAAAAGAGATCTTGATGAAACCCTGAACTCAGTCTACCTCAGCAAAAGAGAGCTCAAGAAGAGAGAGAAGAACATAGAATTCGGAGCCGATACCGATATTTCACCGTCAGGCGAGGGTTTTAATTCTCAAGGATTTATGCGTTTTTCAAAATACCGTTCGGGTCTGGCTTTCGGGATTGACGAAAGAAGCCCAAATCTGGGAATTAAATTCCCAGTGCTTTCATCCCCTTTAGAAATTGAAAGCAGAATAGGAGAGAGCCGCCTGTCAATCTATCCAAAGATCAGGCTTAATGAAGATATTGGCGAGGATTATTATCTTTATAAAGACTGAACCGGTTATTTGCTTTCGAGGACGATTTTTTTCTTTTCACTCATAATGCTGTTAAGAATCGAGATAGTCACCTCTTTGCTTCTATAGCCCTTTTTTGAAAGTCTGAGCTTCTTTTCATGAGCAATCTCCATAGGATTGATGCTCGGATTGTAGTGGTATGTGATAACCTTTGGAGTGATTCCCTTAAACTCGCCGTCAAGGTAAATGTAAGCGCCGGGAGGGTCTGATTCGACAGTTAAGGGAATATGTTTTGAACAGCCAGTAAAGATAATGATAAGGAATAAGAGCACCAATCCTTTTGAAATCACCTTCATAGATACCAATCCTTTCTGTTTAGTGTGAATACATTTCTTAAAATAAATAGAGCAATTTTTATGCCATAAAGCAGGTAATCATTTTCCTTGATTTATCAATGTTTTTAAATATAATGAAGGGCATTCAGGCTATTTTAGGGTCAAGAAAACACCTGTTTTGAACAAAAAATTGACAAGAGGTCAGATATGCTTCTCTTTTACACGATGAGTTACCTTCATATTTCTGTGGGCTTACTGATCGGCATGGTGATTGGCTACTCGACCGGATGTCTGTATAATGTTATGAATATGAAAAAAGGGGAATATATCCTGAATTTTGTTCTCCTTGGTATTTTCGGCGCCTTTTTTTTCGACTTCTTTTTTAGTTTTACGGTCAATAATAATTTTTTTCCAAACTTCTTCTATTTTCGGCCGATGATCGTTTTGGAACAGATCGCAGGAGCCATTATTTTCCCCATCATTGTTTACAAGCCGTTTATCGAATTCAAACCACCCCGGTTCAAAACAAAAAAAGACGACAAATAAAAACCGATAAGCAGTTTTACTTAATTGGGGTTTAGTAAGGAATCTACTCAAATTTAATATCGATGATCTGATAAGATATATTGATCTTCTGATGTGCTGGAGGATTATCGACACGGTAGCCGAATTTTATCACGGAATTTGGAGTAAAAAGCTGTTTTTTATCACTTTCCGGGGCAAGGGGGAATATATCTTCTTTGAAAATAATATTCTTTTTTTCACCTTGAAGCGTTACCTTTATCTTAATATCTTTAATGGTTCTTGCGCCTTTATTTTTTATTTCCCCGAATATTCCAAGATTATTTCTGCGTCTGGAGTCCTTATACCATTTGATGTTCATTTTAAGGAACTCTATTTTTGAAAGATAGGCTTCCTTGGAAACAAGAGGAACAATAGCAGCAATCCTTTCAGTGGCTACTTGATGATGTTTATCAATTTTCAGGATTTCCCTGTAATTATTTAAGGCATTCTCTAACTTTTGATTCTTCTCATGTGTTTTTGCCGACTCCAGAAGGGTTTTGATTTTTAGAACCCTTTCCCAGTTAAAATAGACCTTCCATGCCCCTTTTTCGTTAATCATATCGTAGGTAACATGAACCTCTCTTAGCGGAAGAGGATTGTTTTTGAAATAGTTAAGTATATTGCGGTTTCTGACATCCGTCTTGATTTGATTACTGATAAAAGCCTTTACTCCCCTCATGATTTCTAATGACTGCCCGTTTTTAGGGTTGGGAAGTTTTTTAATGACTTCAATTTTAATCTTTTCTCCGGACATTTTTGTTGTTTTGAATTGGGACAAAGGGAGCATGCTCTCGTCGATGATATGGTTTATTGAAGGATTTGTTTTTCTCTTTCTATCGAACTCCTTGATCGATTTGTATTTTTTGTCTTTATCGGCTATGAAACGATAAGCCCTGGGGTAATCGCCTTTGTAAAGTGCATGAATATACTTTTTAAGAACAAGGGAAGGGGAGGCCAGCCTGTCAGAAAGGAGTTTGAAGTTGAGAAGAATCAGGGGAAGAAAAAAGAGCAGTGCAAGAAAAAAGAACGAGGTCTTTTTCAGTCTGTTGTTTTCCCGGGTGTTTTTATCCACGGTACAAACCTCGATATTCAGTCATAGAAACTAAAGAAACGTTTGTTTGTCAAAAAAACATATAGAAAGCAAATTTCTTACTTGAACTTACTAAGAGGAATTCCTAACCCAACAGGAGCGTCTTCACCTCCCGAGTTGGCAATGTTCGGATAATATTCCAAATCAGCAATAATTGCGAGTTTTGATACATCAATCCTTCTAGGAAAGGGGTCAAAAGGAGCGGCCCTTTTTATGGTCTGTATGGCGTTTTTATCGAATATCTCAAACCCGGAAGATTTAACAATGCTCACATCCTCTACGCTGCCGTCTTTTAAAATCGTAAACTGGACAACTGATGTACCTTTCAGAAAGTTGCTTTTTGCTTCCTCCGGATAGTTTTGAACCCGGTTTATTTTCCTTTTGATTGTTTTAAAGTAGGAGAAATACCTAAGATTATCCGTATCCAGAGGTATGGCCTGCTCGTCTTCTTTAATATTTTGTTTTAAAGCAGGGTCTCTTTGCCGCTTTGTTGGTTTAGAATATTTTTCAAGGTCACTTTTGTCAAGAAGGGGCAGTGAAGACTGTGCGATCAAACAACCGGTCGTTCGTTCTTGGCTGTTGATCGATAATGGAGAAGCAGATAAAGGGTTCGCTATGAACAGTAATACGATAATTAAATAAACTACTCTCACAGTTACCTCTATGATCTTGAACAATAGATTCCTTTTATTAAAATAATAACAAAAATAGACCGTAAGTTCAATTGATATTTTCATTATCTGCTTCATCCATCTGATTGTAATTTGATTGACAACGATAATCCCATCATGTATGTTTCAAAGCAGAAAAACAGTAGAAGGAAACCATGCGTGGAAAAGAAGTGGATCAAGATATTCTCGACCCATGATGAATCGGAAGTCCATATTGTTAAGGGGATTCTCGAAGGTGAGGGTATCGTTTGCAGGATAAAATCGATGAGAGTATCTCAGATTCCCCTGACATTGAACGGACTTGGAGAGATAAAGATATATGTTCTGGAAGATATGGTGGAAAGAAGCCAGGAGGTTCTTGATTCCTATCAAAAAGGAGTGTAAGGCGTTCTTTTTCATCGAAAATATATTGTAATTGAAAAAAACTTGTGTTATAAATTATCGGATAAATTTGTGATTTGTTGACAATGGTTCAATTCCTAAGCAATTAACTGTTCGTCTCTGTTAAAAGGGGGTCAATTAATGCAAGAAAGAAAATATGAGATCGCTTCTGAAATAGTTTTGGGGAGTTTTTGTCTCTATTTAGGCATTACGAGTACGAATCTGAATTATCAGGTTCTTTTCTACCTGCTGACAGCTATGTTTTACCTGGCAGTGTTCAGACCAAAATCGCTTCCTTAATCTTTTTAATCTCCCCAGTTATTTCACTCTGGTCAAGTTTTTTAAAGATTTGGCGGTGTAGCTCAGTTGGTCAGAGCATGCGGCTCATATCCGCAGAGTCCGGGGTTCAAATCCCTGCACCGCCACCACAAAATAACTATATAGGTCGATCAACTTCCTTTCCCCAAAAAAGATAATTTCCACTAAAAAAAAGCGATGTTCATTAAAAAAGTAAGAAAAACTCTTAAAAAATACAACATGCTAAGTGCTAAGGAGAGGGTTCTGGTAGGGGTTTCCGGTGGGCCTGATTCCGTAGCGCTTCTTCATGCCCTTTATCGATTGAAAGAGGATTTTGGAATAGAGATCTTTATCGGACACCTTAATCATATGTTTCGCCCAAAAGACTCTAACAAAGCAGAAAACTTTGTTAAAAACCTTGCAGAGGAACTCGGCCTGCCTTTCACTTCTAAAAGGGTTAACGTTCCTCAGTATATGAAAGATGAAAAACTTTCGGCTCAGGAGGCTGCGAGGGAAGTAAGATATTGTTTTTTTATTGAAGAAGCGAAAAAAAGTCGTGTAGCCAAGATTGCTACAGGGCATAATGCTGATGATCAGGCTGAAACCGTTTTAATGCGAATTATCAAGGGTTCCGGGAGCAGGGGTCTCGGGGGAATTCCCCCTGTAAGGGATAATAAATTTATCAGACCTTTAATTGAAACAACCAGAGAAGAAATTAACGATTTTTTAAAAGAAAACAATCTTGACTCTATACTCGATCCATCTAACAAAGAAACTATCTATTTAAGAAATCAGATAAGGATTGAACTGATTCCTGCCTTGCAAAAGGAGTATAATCCGAAAATCAAGGAAGAACTCGTTCATTTGAGCGCTATTATGAGAGATGAGGAGGCATATCTTGATAAAATAGTTGAAGAAGTTCTTTCTAAAGCACTATTATTAAAAAATAAAAATAGAATTGAGATAGATATAAAATCGTTAGCCAGGCTCGATTTAGCCATTCAAAGAAGGATTATTGGAAAAGCAATGAGATGTCTTTGCAAAAAAATGAGGGGGGTTTCTTTCAGACATTTTTCAGACATTTTAGAACTCATCTATAAGAGAACATCAGGCAGGTCATTGAACCTTCCCGGAGGGCTGATTGCGAAGAAGGAGTATCAAAACCTTATTTTAACCAATGATAGTGGGGATAGCCGCACAGATTTTGATTATTCTGTTAAAGTGCCATGCACGATTGATATTGAGACAAAAGGGGCATCATACCGGTTTGATTTCAAGATAAAAGAAATCAAAGATATTGTGAAGGATTTTAAAAGTAATAAGAACCGTTATTGTGTCTTTTTAGATTTTGACAAGGCGGGTGAAGAGCTTGTTGTAAGGAACAGAAGGCCGGGAGACAGGTTTCGTCCCTTCGGGATGAGCGGCACAAAAAAGTTAAAGGAGTATTTTATTGACGAAAAGATCCCAATCAGTGAAAGGGATGCGATACCTTTACTCGCGAAGAATAAAGATGTCCTCTGGATCCCAGGCTGGAGGCTCAGCGAGGATGTTAGACTGACAGAAGAATCGAGAAAAGCTTTAATCATTGAGACTTGCTTAATATAGAGGTTTAATTTTTTTATTGTAATTAAATCACAGTTATAGTAAATATTTAATAAGACTTTTATTTGGGGAGGTTACTATTGAACCAGTTTTATAAAAACCTGACACTTTGGCTTGTTATCGGGCTTATAATGCTTGCACTATTCAGTATATTCAGCAAACCGCCGACTTCGTCAAACGAGATTATATTCAGTGATTTCATGAACCGCGTCAACAGCGGCCAGGTCATGGAAGTGACCATTCAGGGTGATAATATAACAGGGCTTTTTCAGGACAATAAACCATTCAAGACCTTTACTCCCAAAGACCCCGATATGATAAAGATACTGAGAGAGAAAAATATCAGGATCAAGGTAAAAGCTCCTGACCAGGCCTCATGGTACACAAACATCCTTCTTTCATGGCTTCCCATGATTATCCTTATAGGGGTCTGGATCTTCTTTATGCGGCAGATGCAAAGCGGGGGCAGTAAAGCCCTTTCCTTTGGAAAGAGCAAAGCAAGGCTCCTTACCGACCAGAAGAAAAAAGCCACCTTCAACGATGTTGCCGGCATTGACGAGGCCAAAGAAGAGCTTGAAGAAATCATTGAGTTCCTGAAAGACCCGCAAAAATTTCAAAAACTGGGCGGCAAAATTCCCAAAGGGGTTCTTCTTATGGGGGCTCCGGGGACGGGAAAGACCCTGCTCGCCAGAGCGATTGCAGGAGAGGCGGATGTTCCTTTTTTCTGCATAAGCGGTTCGGATTTTGTTGAGATGTTTGTCGGTGTCGGAGCTTCAAGGGTCAGAGACCTTTTTGAGCAGGGCAAAAAACATGCACCCTGTATTATCTTTATAGATGAAATCGATGCTGTTGGAAGACACAGGGGAGCGGGTCTGGGCGGAGGCCATGATGAAAGGGAACAGACCCTGAATCAGCTGCTGGTCGAAATGGACGGTTTTGAATCGAATGAAGGGGTCATCCTTATTGCTGCCACGAACAGGCCTGATGTTCTGGATCCGGCTCTTTTACGGCCCGGACGTTTTGACAGGCAGGTGGTTGTTCCAAGACCTGACCTGAAAGGAAGGGCCGGTATACTCAAAGTTCACACAAAGAATATCCCTCTCGACGATGACGTTGATATAGAGGTGCTGTCCAGGGGAACACCTGGCTTTGCCGGTGCTGATCTGGCCAACCTTGTGAATGAGGCCGCTCTCTGGGCTGCCGGGCAGAACAAGAAAAAGGTCACTATGGATGACTTTGAAAATGCCAAAGACAAGGTCATGATGGGCGCAGAGAGAAAGAGCATGATCATCAGCGAGGAAGAAAAGAAAAACACAGCATACCACGAATCAGGGCATACCCTTGTGGCAAAGCTTATTCCTGGAGCCGATCCTGTTCATAAAGTCACAATCATTCCGAGAGGAATGGCTCTCGGTTTAACACAGCAGCTGCCGATCGATGAAAAGCATAATTATCCCAAGGACTACCTTGTGACCAATCTGGCGATTCTGATGGGCGGCCGTGCTGCCGAAGAGCTCGTATTGAATCATATGACTACGGGTGCCGGGAACGATATCGAAAGAGCCACTAACCTGGCAAGAAAAATGGTCTGTGAGTGGGGGATGAGCGAAAAAATGGGTCCTCTGGCCTTTGGCAAAAAAGATGAGCAGATTTTTTTGGGTAAAGAATTTGCCACGCACAAAGACTACAGCGAAGAGACAGCCATTGAGATTGACAGGGAGGTCAAAGGGCTGGTTATGGATAGTTTCGAAAGGGCCAAAACCCTCCTCAGAGACAATGTTGATAAACTGCATACCCTGGCCGACGCTCTTCTGGATAAAGAAGTTCTGGATGGAGATGAGCTTGATGAGATTATCTTTAACGGAAAAACCAAGAAAGAGCCGAAGAGTGCATCACAAGCAAAACTAAAAAAAGAGACCATAGAAAAGCAGATGAATAGTGAAGAAGATAAGGAAGAGTCCGAAGCGGCTGACGAAAAATAATTATAAAATATGGCGATAATGATAGGATATTAAGGCCATCGGTGGTGATTAAAACCTGCTCAAAAGATTTCGAATTAAAGTGCGGAAGATTCTCCCTAAAATTAGGCCCCAAAACCCTTATTATGGGTATCTTGAATATCACACCTGATTCGTTTTATGACGGCGGTTTTTATAATAATCCGGACAAGGCCGTTTATCACGCCGAAAAAATGGCTGAAGAAGGGGCTGATATTATCGATGTGGGAGGAGAATCAACAAGGCCCGGTTCCCAACCGGTGAATGCCAGAGAAGAACTCTCCCGTGTCCTGCCGGTTATCAGAGAGCTGGTAAAACGGCTGCAAATCCCTGTATCCGTTGACACATATAAGGCGGAAGTTGCAAAGCGGGTCTTGGAAGAAGGTGCAGACATTATCAATGATATCAGCGGATTTTCCTTTGACCCGGGTCTCGTCGAGATTCTCTCAAGTTATGATCATGTTCCTGTGATCGTAATGCATACCTATGATAAGCCCCGGACCATGCAGAACAATCCGGTCTACTCTTCACTTATCGAAGAGATTAAGAATTCTTTGGAGAAGAGCATGCAAATAGGAATCGAGGGAGGGATTCAAAAAGACCGTTTTATCATCGACCCCGGCATAGGATTTGGCAAGACTGTCAGCGGTAATCTTGAAATCATCAGACGTCTTTCTGAATTTAAGATGCTCGGAAGGCCGGTGCTCATAGGAACATCAAGGAAGAGTTTTATTAGAAAAATACTCGATTTGCCGGCTGAAGCAAGCCTCGAAGGAAGCCTTGCTACTGTTGCTTCTTGCATTATGAACGGAGCGGACATTGTAAGGGTTCATGACGTCAAAGAAACAAAAAGGGTTTCTATGATTACCGATGCAATCAAAAGAGGACGGGAGGAAAAGAACGGATTATGAAGAAATATTTTGGAACTGACGGGGTTAGAGGTACTGCGAACATTGATCCGCTCTCCCCTGAAAGGGTATTTGAGATAGGAAGAGCCAGTGCCAATGTTATGTTAAAAAATACTGGCAAAGAGGTCAGGGTTGTCATTGGCAAAGACACCCGTTTGTCAGGTGATATGCTTGAAGCGGCTTTTTCTGCAGGTGTCTGCTCTTTTGGAGGAAATGTTCTCAGTGTCGGGGTTATGCCCACCCCGGCAATAGCCTATCTCACGAAGGCTTTGAATGCTGATATGGGAGTGGTCATTTCCGCCTCTCACAACTCTTATGAGGATAACGGAATAAAGATTTTTTCGAATGACGGGCTGAAGCTTCCCGACGAAAAGGAGCTCGAGATAGAAAAACTGCTCGACAAAACGCCCGGCAAAAGGCCCACGGGAAAAGAGATCGGAAGGATAATCAACACAAACGGCGCCGAAGAAAAATATCTCTCATTCATCAAAGAATCCCTTGATGGATATATCAATCTTCAAGAGATGAAGATAGCGGTTGATTGTGCCAATGGCGCAACTTCTTATATCGTTCCCAAGCTGTTCAGGGATCTGGGGGCTGAAGTGATCAGCTACAATAACGAGCCTGACGGAATGAATATCAACAGACAATGCGGTTCTCTCTACCCAGAATTTATCAGAGAAAAGGTCCTTTCTCATAAAGCCGACATCGGACTAACCTTCGATGGTGACGGCGACAGGCTGATTGTTGTCGACGAAACGGGCGAGATAAGAGACGGCGATTTTATTATGGCAATCTGCGCAAAATACCTGATAGAGGAAAACAGACTGCCGAACAAAAAGATTGTTGCCACAGTAATGAGCAATCTCGGTTTTGATGAGGCTATTGAGAAAATAGGCGGAGAGCTGACCAAGACCAAAGTGGGAGACCGTTATGTTCTCGAAGAGATGATGCTGAGAGGGGCTTATCTGGGAGGGGAGCAATCCGGCCATATTATCTTTTTAAAACACAACACAACAGGGGATGGAGTACTAACAGCCACGCAGCTTATCGGTATCATCTGCCGGGCTAAAAAATCTCTCTCTGAAATCTCAGGATGCATGAAAAAGTATCCGCAGATACTTATCAATATCCCTATAAAAGAAAGAAAAGACCCTTTTGGAATCCCGGAAATAAAAAATGTTATTTCTGACGCCGAAAAAAAGCTGGGAGATTCTGGAAGGGTGCTGGTCAGGTTGTCGGGAACAGAACCGCTTGTCAGGGTCATGCTTGAGGGAAAAGATAAAGAGGAAATAGAACGGCTGGGTCAGGAAATCGTGAATGTGATAAGAGAAAAAATCGCTAAATAAGGATAAGGTATGCCAAAACTGTTTCTTAATGTCGATCACGTGGCCACTTTGAGAGAAGCCAGAAAAACAATCGAGCCCGACCCGGTTCAAGCGGCTCTTCTTGCTGAAAAGACCGGTGTCCAGGGGATTACCGTTCATCTCAGGGAGGATAGAAGGCATATTCAAGACAGAGACGTCTATCGACTAAGAAAAGAAATTAAGACAGTTCTCAACCTGGAGATGGCGGCTGTTGAAGAGATTATCGGCATTGCAAAGGATGTAAAGCCTGAATTTGCAACCTTTGTTCCCGAGAAAAGGGAGGAAATCACAACCGAAGGCGGTCTCAAAGTTTCTTCCAATAAGAATCATATCAAAAAGGCTGTAAATATGCTTCAGGAAGAGGGAATCATCGTGAGCCTTTTTGTCGATCCGGATATCGACGAGATTCAGGCATGCTGTGACACAGAGGCTAAATCAATAGAGATCAATACCGGCAGATATTCTGAAGCAAAAGACCCGGAAGAGATTGACAATGAATTTGAAAAGATTTCTCACTCCATTAATCATGCTCTTGATCTTGGTCTCAAGGTCAATGCTGGGCATGGCCTGGATTATCGGAATATTAAAAAAATAGCAGAAATAGAAGGGATATCCGAGTTCAATATCGGTCATAATATTATTGCCAGGGCTGTTTTTATCGGTCTGGAAAAAGCGGTAAAAGAGATGATCAACCTTATCAAATAAGGAGAAACGTTTTGGGAATAAAAGTAGCAACGGCCAAGGAGACGCAAAACATCGACAAAAGGGCCATTGAAACCTATAAAATCCCGGGCGTCGTTCTTATGGAAAATGCCGGAATCCGCGTCATAGAGACCTTGGAAGAGATCGATGATACTCTGGAGGATAAAAAGATAGCCGTATTTGCCGGCAAGGGAAACAACGGCGGTGACGGGTTTGTTGTAGCCAGGCATTTGGCCAATGAGGGAATAGAGACAAAGGTATTTCTTTTAGCCTCAAAAAACAGTGTTTCCGGCGATGCGAAAACCAATCTCGATATTATCTTAGAGATGGGAATTGAGGTTGAAGAGGTTGAGGATGAAAACGGTTTAAAAGACCTCGAAAGTAAGCTCGATGGTTTTGATATAATTATCGATGCCATATTCGGAACCGGCCTTATGTCCGACGTCAAAGGTTTTTTAAAAGATGTTATCTGTATGATTAATAAGTCTGGAAAGAAGGTGGTTTCGATAGATATTCCGTCGGGTCTCGGTTCTGATACAGGAGAAATCATCGGAGAGCATATCAGTGCTGATGTGACCGTGACATTTGCTCTTCCCAAAAGGGGGCATCTCTTGTTCCCTTCCGCAAAATCGATCGGGGAGTTGGTGATTGCCGACATCAGTATACCCGAACAGGCGATCGAGGAAGAGGGGATAGGGGTAAGTCTTCTTGAGCCGGAAGATATCAGGAAAATCATCAGAACCAGAGAGACAGATGCTCATAAAGGCTCATACGGTCATGCTCTGGTCATAGCCGGTTCTCTCGGCAAAAGCGGTGCAGCCGGACTGGCAAGTCTCGGCGCACTGAGAAGCGGTGCCGGGCTGGTGACACTGGCCCTGCCGGAGAGTTTGATCAGCGGTGTAGCAGGCAGCCTTCTTGAGGTAATGACCCATCCGCTTCCTGCAACAGGAGAAGGAACGATTTCAAAAGAGGCGGTAGAAAATATTCTTGAAAAATCTGAAGATATGGATGTTCTGGTTATCGGGCCTGGGTTGACAACCCATTACGATACCGTCGATTTTTTAATAGAGGTATTAAAAAAGGTTTCCAAGCCTGTTCTGATTGATGCTGACGGCATTAACGGACTGGCTATACACGGCCCTGATATATTGAAAAAGATCAAAGCACCCCTTGTTCTTACTCCCCATCCCGGAGAGATGGCGCGGTTGATCAAAATGAGCGTTAGTGATGTCCAGAAGGACCGGCTGGGTGTTGCCGGCGATTTCTCTAAAAAATACAAAGTCTTTCTGGCATTAAAGGGGGCGAGAACAGTGATTTCCGATCCTGAAGGAAATCTCTTTATCAATCCGACCGGTAACCCGGGAATGGCAACCGCAGGAAGCGGGGATGTTCTTTCCGGAATGATAGGCGGTTTTATCTCTCAGAAAATCGAGCTTCTGGATGCACTGAAAGCCGGTATCTATCTTCACGGCCTTGCCGGCGACATTGCCGCTTTTGAAAGCGGGGAGACCGGCATGATAGCAGGGGACATTCTCGATGCCCTGCCTCTGGCAATCGAATCAATCTTACATCCAGAAGACTTTGATATTATTGAAGATAATTAAAAACATGATTGTTCTTTCAACAGACCCAACACATTGTCCAGAAAACTAACTATTACAACAAAAACCCCTGAGCAAACCCGCTCTCTGGGAAGAAAACTCGGTGAGATCGTGATTCCGAAGGATCTTATCTGCCTGTATGGCAACCTCGGTGCAGGAAAAACATGTTTCACCCAGGGGATCGCCCACGGACTCGGTATTGCTCAGGACGAATATGTAAGGAGTTCAACATTTGTTCTGCTTAATGAATATAAAGGAGGGAGAATTCCTTTATATCATTTCGATTTTTTCAGAATTGAAAACGAAGAAGAGATATTCGATACCGGATTCGAAGAGTATGTCTACCATGACGGAATAACCGTCATAGAATGGGCTGACAAATTCCCTGAAATTCTCCCCATAGAAAAATTGGATATCGAATTTGATATCACCGGCCTTACAGAAAGGAACATCTTGATTTCTTTAAAATGCCATGATAAAAGATACGATGAACTTTTTTCCTCCTTACAAGAATCTATTCCTTCATGACAAGCAATCTTTTGGCCCTGAATAGCAAAAACAGGGTTTCTTATCATTTATTCTCCAAAGTTTTCTTTACATCATAAGTTAATTATGGCATAATATTTGAAAATTTCAAAACGAGGATTGAATGGTTTTTTTTAAACAAATTAAAGCTGTTTTAATAGTGATAATCTGCCTCTCAACCTTTTCTGTTGCGTTCTATCTGGTAAGAAATCTCAAGGGAAAAGAAATCAGTATAAAGGTTAATGATATCAGCATAAATTGCGACCTAAAACTGCAAAAAGTTCATCTTATTGAGAGAAAAAAGGATAAAAAGGAATGGGAATTAGAGGCAAATTCTACTGAGTTTTTCGATTCAGAAAAAACAACGCACCTGGAACGTGTCAAACTGAAATTTTACCCTGAAAATCAAAAAGAGATTACCATAATCGGCGACAAGGGAAAATTTAACAACGAAACAAAAAACATGGAAATCTCCGGGAATGTTGTTGTTTCATCTTTAGATGGCTATTCCTTAAAAACAGACAGCCTTAAATGGATTGCTTCAAAAAAGGTGGTCGAGACCGAAGACCCGGTGGAAATCAGTTCAGAAAGTCTGCTTGTAACGGGGAAAGGGCTTTTTTCAGAGTCAGATCAGCATAAGATGGAGATAAAAAGCAATGTAACGGCAATAATATATGACCTGAAAAGCGGTTTGAGTAGGCCATAAAGCGAAGAAAGCTGTCAGCGCTTGTATCATTGTCATACCATCCTTAAGTGGGAAAAATGAAAAAGACTATAAACTTTTTTATAACAACCTTACTTATTATTTTCCTTGCCACATCCGCCTATCCGGTATTCAGTGCAGAACCGAAAAAAGAAGACAAGAATGATTCCATACGTATAACCTCCGATAATATGACCGCCAATAACAAAAAAAGGCTGATCACCTTTAAGGGAAAGGTTGTCACCAAAAGGGGAGATTCCACGATCTATTCAGATATCCTTGAGATTTATTATAAAGATAAAAAAGAGGGCGGAAAGAACGACAAAAAAGAGAACAAAAAAAGCAGTGCAGAGAAAAAAAAGGTCGACACCGCTAAGATGAGTAATGATATTTCAAAGATACTCGCTATCGGAAATGTGAGGATAGAGCAGGGGGAGAGACAGGCAACCGGGGAAAGGGCGGAATACTTTGAAGATCAAAAGAAGATCGTTTTGACCGGAAATCCTGTAGCGTGGGAGAAAGGGAACAAGGTTACCGGGAGCGAGATGATTTTCTTTATTGACAGAGATGAAAGCATTATTAAAGGGAATAAAGAAAGACGGGTCAATGTAACGATTTTTCCGGATAAAAAAGAAGGGGAACCGAAAAAATAGAGATGCCAATAGAGACTTCAGAGGAAAGAAGATGTACCAACTGCTCGAGGCAAACGATCTAGTAAAAACATATAATAGAAAAAATGTTGTTAATAAAGTCAGCATTAAGGTGAGTCAGGGTGAAATCGTCGGCCTTCTCGGCCCGAACGGTGCCGGTAAAACAACTATCTTTTACATGATTGTCGGACTCATCAGGCCCGATAACGGGGTTGTTATGCTTAACAAAAAAGACCTGACCCATCTGCCCATGTATTTACGGGCTCGCGAAGGCATCGGATATTTGCCCCAGGAAGCATCGGTTTTCAGAAAACTAACTGTGGAAGAAAACGTTACAGCGATTCTTCAAACCCTCTCTTATACCAAAGATGAGATTAAGAAAAAGACGAAATCACTGCTTGAGGAGCTTAATATATGGTCAATAAAAGACTCGAAAGGTTATTCAGTTTCCGGCGGTGAAAGGAGAAGGGTTGAGATAACACGTTCTCTGGCAACGTCTCCCTCCTTCATCCTTCTGGATGAGCCTTTTGCCGGTATTGATCCGATTGTTGTCGCAGATATTCAGAAGATTATCTACAAGTTAAAAGAAAAAGGAATCGGTATTCTCATCACAGATCATAATGTGAGAGAAACCCTTGAAGTTACCGATAGGGCCTATATCATTAATGAAGGGGTAGTTCTGGAAAGCGGTCTTCCGGGCGAGATAGCCAACAGTGAGAAGGCCAAGCAGATTTATCTGGGAGACAAGTTTTCTCTCTCCTCATAAGATAAAAAGCGACTTTTTAACCGGCAAAGGGTTTTTATGGCAATCGAAACAAAATTAAGCCTGAAGCAGGGCCAGAAGCTTGTCATGACCACCATGCTTCAGCAGGCTATTAAACTACTCCCTTTATCCAAACTTGAGCTGGTTCAATTGATTAATCATGAACTTCTGGAAAACCCGCTCCTTGAAGAAAACGCACCCCTGGATGAGGACATTGTTTCTGGAGAAGAGAAAAATTCCGAGAAAAAAGAGAGCGAGATTTCGGAGCTGGATTTCAATTGGGACGATTATTTTCAGAATAGGAGCAACACCCCTTCCTCTTTTTCCGATACTGAGGCGCCATCTCTCGAAAACACAATGGCAAAGGAAGTATCACTTTCTGACTATCTCATGTGGCAATTGTCTTTATCCACTCAGGATACTTTGGAAAAGTGCGTTGGAGCATTCCTGATCGGCAATATAAATAGCGACGGTTACCTGAAATGTGATATGGATGAGGCTGCCAGTCATTGTAAGGTTACCAGCGAATATGCCGAGAGCATTTTGAAATCGATTCAGAACTTTGATCCTCCCGGTGTCGCTTCAAGAGACCTTAAGGAGTGCCTGTCCTTACAGATATCCCAGCTCGATATGAACAATTCTCTGCCTGCAAACATTGTCGAAAAACATCTGGAAAAACTTGAAGAGAAGTTTTTCCAGAAAATCGCCCGCGAGGAAAATGTTTCTATCGAAGATGTGATTTCAGCCGTTAAATTCATCAGAGAACTGAATCCGAAACCAGGTTTGAAATATAATCCCAAACAGATCGAATACGTTATTCCGGATGTTATGATTATCAAGATCGATGATGATTATCAAATTATTATCAACAATGAAGGGGTGCCGAGGCTGGGGATCAATTCTTTCTACCAGAGCATATTAAAGAGCAAAGAAAAAGTAGCAAGCTCTGAAAAAGAGTATATCGAAGAAAAGTTCAAATCCGCCCTCTGGCTGATAAAGAGCATCGAGCAGAGAAGACAGACACTCTACAAAGTATCGAAAAGCATTGTCAAGTTCCAAAGAGAGTTTCTTGATAAGGGCACTTCTTCTTTGAAGCCCCTTGTGCTTCGCGATGTTGCAGAAGATATTGATATGCATGAATCAACGATAAGCAGGATTACCACGAATAAATATATGCACACCCCGCAGGGGGTTTTTGAGCTGAAGTACTTTTTTCACAGCGGTATCGATTCTATGCATGGAGATTCGATGTCATCACTTACTGTTAAGGACAAGATCAAGAAAACCGTGAAAAATGAGGATGACAAAAAACCGTATACGGATCAGGAAATAGTTGAACTCTTAAGAAAAGAAGATATAATTATTGCAAGAAGAACGATAACAAAATACAGAAAAGAAATGAGAATCCCTCCTTCAAGCAAGAGGAAAAGAATGTTTAATCTGTAATCAGGGAGGAGTTATGCAAATTACAGTAACGGGAAGAAAAATTGCGGTGACCGACGCTCTGAAGAATCATGCCGAGGAAAAACTTTCAAAAATCCAAAAGATTTTTGACCATCCTTTAGATGTCAATATTGTTTTGTCTGTCGAGAAGTACAGGCATGAAGCCGAGGTTACGATTAACGCTAACGGCATAGTTATCCGAAGTAAAGAAGAAACCGGTGATATGTATCAGTCCCTGGATAAGGTTATCGGCAAAATCGAACGCCAGCTAAAAAGGTATAAAGAAAAGGCGTGGGGGAATAAAAGAAACGAGACGAAATGGACAGGCGTGAAAACGAATGTTATTGACAGAGAAAGCATCGATCTTGAAAGCGATGACCCCAAGGTCATCAAGACAAAAAATCTTGCTATGAAACCGATGTCTGTGAGGGAAGCGATAATGCAGATTGAGCTTACCGGAAACGATTTTCTGGTGTTTGTGAACTCCGGCAGCAGTGAGGTCAATGTCGTATATAAAAGAAAAGACGGAAATTACGAAATAACGGAGCCGTTTTTTGAATAAAAGGCCTGGATGATGCATCTCAAAGACATAATCAAAGAAAACCTGATTATCGAAGATATTACCTCTCACGGCAAAGAGGATGCAATCGGTGAGCTCGTCGACAAGTTGTTGTCGATTCTTGGGATTGATAATAACGAGAATATAAAAAAAACACTCGTAGACAGGGAAGAACTCGGCAGCACAGGTATCGGTGACAATATTGCCATTCCTCACGCCAAGACAAAAGGGATTAAAGGCATTGCTTCCATTTTTGGACGTTCGAAAAAGGGAATCGATTTTAATTCACTTGACGGCAAACCGGTGCATCTCTTTTTTTTATTATTATCCGATGAAGAATCGACCAATGAACTTCTCACTGCCCTGTCGCAGGTGTCCCGGTTGCTTATGAAGGAAAATGTTAAAGAGGGCTTATTGAAAGCCAAGGATACGAAAGAGCTTTATCAAATCATCTATGATGAAAGTTCTAAAATAAACTGATATCTCCGACTGAAAAAATAAAAACTCGCAAATTGTATCTTTCCAATCAGGTATGAAAAATATTCGATTTGTTATTCTCAGCGGACTTTCCGGGGCAGGCAAGAGCATTGCGTTAAAAGCGTTGCAGGATACAGGTTTTTTCTGTGTTGACAACCTTCCTCCAGCCCTGATTCCCAGATTTGTAGAGCTTTGCCATCAAACGGAAACGGACATAAAAAAAATAGCTCTGGGAATCGATATAAGGGAGGGGGATTTTCTGCCCGATTTTTTAAAAGAATTTGAGGAACTCAGAAAAAATGACTTGCAGGCTGAGTTGATTTTCCTGGACGCCAATGATGACGTCCTGGTCCGCAGACACAGTGAAACACGAAGAAAGCACCCCCTTGTTGACGGAATCTCTATCGCCGATGCTATCAAACTGGAAAGAGAGAAATTAGAACCCTTAAGGGAGAAAGCTGACAAGATTATCGATACTTCCGGCTATACCCTGCATGAGCTGAGAGAGGTCATCGGTTCATTTTTTTACGAAACCGGTGAAAAGAAGATGAACATTTCGATTGTTACATTCGGCTACAAGTACGGCGTTCCTTACAACATCGATCTTCTTTTCGATATACGTTTTCTCCCCAATCCTCATTTTGTTGACGAACTAAGAAAATTGACCGGACTGGACAAAAAAGTGGTAGACTATGTCCAGGGTTCAGAGATTTCCAAAAAGTTTTTAAAACTCCTTTTAAATTTTATAGAATTTTTGATCCCCCAATATGAATATGAAGGAAAAACATACCTCACAATCGCAATAGGCTGCACCGGGGGTAGGCACAGATCGGTCGCAATCGGAGAAGAGGTCGCCAGATTTGTTAAAAATTTGGGGTATTCTCCCATGATGACTCACAGAGATATTGAAAAAGAAAAGAAGGATCTTATTACAAGATGATAGGCGCAATTATCATAACACACGGAAAATTAGGGGAAGAGCTGCTTAATGTCGTTGAATTAATAGCCGGCAGGCAGGAAAACGTAAAAATCATCTCAATCACCTCACCGGATAAAGTAGATGATGCCATCGTGCAGATAAAAAGTGCGATAAAAGCGGTGAACCGGGGTCAGGGTGTTCTTTTGCTCACTGATATGTTTGGAGGAACTCCCTCAAATATAAGCCTTTCTTTTTTAGATAAACCTGATGTGGAAGTGGTTACCGGTATCAATCTTCCGATGTTGATGAAGTTCGTAGACTCTCCTGATAAAAAAGATATCAAGGAATTGGCAGATTTAATCACGGAATACGGAAAAAAAAGCATCTCTGTGGCCAGCAACCGCCTGTATGACAAAAAGAAATAAGAGATCAATATCCTTAAAAATATCAACCAGCCTATTACCCGTAACCATTCCTTTAAAGGAATCTTTTCATTGACATTAGAGGTATTTATATGGTATATAATATGGTTTTATAGTTAGGGAAATTTGTTCTAAAACCATAAAAGAGGAATTCCTGGAGAGATGTTTCAAGGCATAGGCGCTTCACCGGGCATAACCATGGGAAAGGTGTACCATCTTGACAGAAAAAGAATCGAAATTCCAAAGTTCCAGATTTCTAACGACCAGATCGAGTCTGAAATAGAAAGATTTAAAAAGGCTATCAGCCAGTCAAAATCCCAGCTCGAAAAAATAAAGAAAAAGCTCAGTAAGAACCTTGGTGAAAACCATATTTATATTATCGACACCCATATATTGATTCTTCAGGATGAATTGTTGATCGGAAATACCATAAAGAATATCAGAAATTTCAAGATAAACGCAGAATGGGCGTTTAAACGTTCTTTAAAACATTTTTCTTCGGTATTCGAAAACATTGACGACGAATACTTAAAAGAAAGAAAGAACGATATTGAGCAGATAGGAGACAGGATTTTGAATAATCTCATCGGGAACAAGGGTTCAGGATTTAAGGCTTTAAATAACTCCGTGATCATTGTTGCCCATTATCTTTCACCGGCCGAAGCAATACAGATGAAAAAGAGCAAGATTCTGGGAATTGTAACTGACGTGGGAAGCCGGACTTCTCATACAGCAATCATGGCAAGGGCATTGCAGATACCGGCTGTTGTCGGATTAAAGGACATCAGCAAAAAGGTCAATACAGGGGATTCGGTAATTCTTGACGGCGGCAAGGGGATTGTTGTTATTAACCCTGAAGAAATGCTTCGTAAAAACTTTTCAGAAAAGCAAAAAAAATATACCTATTACCTGAACCGGCTGGAAAAATTGAAAGAGGTACCTGCAAAAACAAAAGATAATTATACGGTCGATCTTCTCGCTAATATGGAATATCCGGAAGAAATTGTTTCTGTCGTAGAGAACGGTGCAAGGGGGATCGGTCTTTTTAGAACCGAATATCTTTTCCTGAACAGAAAGGATTTTCCTTCTGAGGAAGAGCAGTTTGATAATTATAAAAGTATTGCTGAAAAAATTTCTCCTTACCCGGCAGCCATACGAACCATTGATATCGGAGGAGATAAATTTTACTCGTCCTCTGATATATCTGATCAAATGAGGGTTTCCAAAGGCTTAAGAGCAATAAGATTCTGCCTGCAGAATGAGGATATCTTCAGGACACAGCTGAGAGCCCTCTTGAGGGCAAGTCACTTTGGAGAATTAAAGATTATTTTCCCCCTTATCACTTCCCGGGACGAAATCATGGAAGTCAACCGCATACTAAAAAGCATTAAGGATGAACTGGACAGGGAAAATATTCCCTATGACAGAAATATCAAGACAGGGGTCATGATAGAAACCCCTTCGGCAGCTATAATTTCTGATATATTAGCAAAAGAGACAGATTTTTTCAGTATCGGCACAAATGACCTGACCCAGTATGTGATGGCCATTGATAGAAACAATGAACATCTGGCCTATCTTGATGAACCTTTGCATCCAGCCATTTTGAGACTGATAAAAATGACCGTTGATAATGCCCGTAAAGCGGGAATTAGTGTAAGCATATGTGGTGAGATGGGAGGAGAGGCCCTCAATATTATTGTTTTGCTAGGCCTCGGTATTGATATATTCAGCATGAACCCACTCTCTATTCCCAAGATAAAGAAGATTCTCCAGTCAATCACATTAAAAGAGGCGAAGAAAATCGCCAAAAATGTTCTGACCTGTTCAACAGCTGATGAGGTTAAAAAACTGGTATTAGAAAAGATGGACCAAATCGAATTTGAGGAGTTTGAAAAAGAGAGTTTTGAAGCATTAGTTCCTGAGGTATAATCCTTTTTATCTTAAATATAAACATGAGGAGTTATGACAATGAGCAAAAAAAGCTATTTCTTTACATCAGAATCTGTAACCGAAGGACATCCGGACAAAATTTCCGACCAGATTTCCGACGCTGTTCTGGATGCTATTTATGAAAAAGACACAATGGGAAGGGTGGCCTGCGAGGTTCTGGTAACAACCGGTCTGGCCTTTGTATCGGGAGAGATTACCACCAGCTGTTATGTGGATATTCCGAGGATTGCAAGGGAAACGATCAAAGAGATCGGTTACACACGGGCAAAATACGGCTTTGATTACGAGACCTGTGCTGTTATCACCTCAATTGATGAACAGTCGCATGATATCGCCATGGGGGTGGACGATGACCCGGAAGCTCAAAAAGAGCAGGGAGCCGGCGACCAGGGTCTTATGTTCGGATACGCTATTAATGAAACCCCTGAGCTTATGCCGATGCCCATTATGATTGCCCATAAGATTGCCAGACAGCTCTCACATGTCAGAAAAGAGGATATCCTTCACTATCTCAGGCCGGATGGAAAGTCCCAGATAACCATTGAATATGTCGACGGTCAACCGAAAAGAATAGACAGCGTGGTTGTTTCCACACAGCACAGTGACGATATCACTTTAAATGAATTAAGAGAAGATATGATTGAGAAGGTTATCAAGCCTGTGCTTCCGGGAGAAATATTCGATGAAGAAAGTATAAAATACCATATCAATCCGACAGGGCGATTCGTAACCGGAGGGCCGATGGGGGATACCGGACTCACAGGCAGAAAGATCATTGTCGACACTTACGGAGGAGCCTGCAGACACGGGGGCGGAGCGTTCTCCGGCAAAGATCCCTCGAAGGTGGACCGGTCAGCTTCCTATATGGCCCGTTACGTCGCAAAGAATATTGTGGCAGCAGGAATTGCCGATAAATGCGAACTGCAGGTATCCTATGCAATTGGTGTGGCCGAACCGCTTTCCGTTTCAGTCAACACATTCGGAACAAGCAAAATAGATGAAAACAAGATATCAAAGATTGTTAGAGACAATTTCGATCTCAGGCCGGCGGCCATTATTGAGGCCCTTGATTTAAGACGTCCTATTTATAAACAGACAGCCGCCTTCGGTCATTTCGGAAGAACCGAACCTGAATTCACATGGGAAAAAACAGATAGAGTAGATATTTTAAGAAAAGCAGCAGGGTTGTAGACAAATTTTTTAATATTAAGGAGATAGGAAAGATGGATTACGATATCAAGGATATTGCTTTAGCAAAAGAAGGGAGGCTCCGGATAGAGTGGGCTAACCAGAGTATGCCTGTTCTTAATATGATTAAAGAGAGATTTTCAGAAGAAAAGCCTCTGAAAGGGTTTAAAATTGCCGCCTGCCTTCATGTGACCACGGAAACAGGAAGCCTCATGAAGACCCTGAAGGCTGGAGGTGCAGAAACGGTGCTCTGTGCTTCGAATCCGCTCAGCACACAGGACGATGTTGCTGCGGCACTCGTAAAGGACAGCAAAATCCCTGTTTTTGCCATAAAAGGAGAGGATAACAAGACCTATTACAAGCATATTCACAGCGCTCTCGACATGAAGCCGAACGCTACCATGGACGACGGGGCCGACCTTGTTTCCACGGTCCATTCCGATAGAAAAGAGCTGATCAAAAAGATAGTTGGAGGGAGTGAGGAAACAACTACAGGCGTTATCCGTTTAAAGAGCATGGCTGATAACGGCATATTAAAATTCCCCCTCATTGCTGTCAATGATGCGGAAACAAAACATTTCTTTGATAACCGTTACGGAACAGGGCAGAGCACACTGGACGGGATCCTGCGGGCAACGAACCGATTGATTGCCGGCTCTATATTCGTTGTATGCGGTTACGGATGGTGCGGAAAGGGAATGGCCATGCGGGCCAAGGGGGCCGGTGCCAGAGTTGTTGTTACCGAAATCGAGCCTTTGAAGGGTCTTGAGGCGGTTATGGACGGTTTTGAAGTGATGCCTATTGCCGAAGCTGCAAAGATCGGCAACTTCTTTGTAACCTTGACAGGCGATATAGACGTTATCAGAAAAGAGCATTTCAAACTGATGAAAGACGGCGCTATGATCGCCAATTCAGGGCATTTTAACGTGGAATTGGATATTGACGGTTTAGAGAAAATAAGTAAGAAAAAAAGAAAGATACGTGAGTTTGTTGATGAATATACTTTGGCAAGCGGCAAAAAGATTAATCTTCTTGGAGAGGGCAGGCTGATCAACCTGGCCGCTGCTGAGGGACACCCCTCAAGCGTTATGGATATGAGCTTTGCCAACCAGGCCCTTGCCATGGAATATCTGGTGAAACATGGCAAAGACCTTGAAAATAAGGTTTATGTTGTTCCTGAAGAGATTGACAAATCGATTTCAAAACTAAAGCTCGAGTCCCTCGGTGTCAAGATAGACAAACTGACACCAAAACAGAAGAAATACCTGTCATCATGGGAAATGGGAACATAGAAAAGCTTTAAATTCAATATTTTAAGTTAATTGTGAACATAGAAAGGGGCATCTATTATGCCCCTTTTTTTATTTCTTGATAGTTATCACCTTATCAGTTATTCTAAGCAGGTTTTTTGTTGAAAGTAATGAATGATAAGAGGTAAAGAAATGAAATACCGTTTTGTCGGGCTGCTGTCTTTGGGGCATTTGATGACAGACATTAATCAGGGAGCCATACCGGCACTTTTGCCTTTTTTGATTGCGGAACACCATTTCTCTTATACGGCTGTTGCAGGCATCGTTTTTGCCACCAATTTTGCCTCTACACTCGTTCAGCCGGTTTTCGGACATGCCGCAGACCGTTTTTCAAAACCCTGGTTTTTACCGCTTGGGATCCTCATGGCCGGGCTTGGCGTTTCCCTGATAGGCCTTTTTGCCAGTTATAAGTTGATAATCATGGCGGCGGTTCTCAGCGGTATCGGCGTTGCGGCCTATCATCCTGAAGCGGCCAGGCTTGTCAACTTTGCCTCAGGAGAAGAGAAGGGAACAGCGATGAGCTATTTCGGCGTAGGCGGCACCCTCGGCTTTGCAATCGGCCCGATATTTGCGACCACGGCTCTTATCTATTTTGGGCTGAAAGGCACACTTGCTCTCCTTATTCCGGTGAGTTTTATCGCTCTGGTCATGTTAACTCAAATCCCCAAACTTTCAAGGCTCGAGAAAACAATGAACAGCCGTCAAACAGGCCAGACTCCTGCAGCACTTCCGGACCAGTGGGCTCCTTTTACACGCCTGACCTTTAACGTTATTGGCCGTTCTGTTATCTTTTTCGGCTTGAACACCTTTATACCATTATACTGGATCACTGTTTTGAACCAGTCGAAGGTTTCCGGCGGGGCCGCGCTCACGGTCATGTCTGCAGCCGGTGTTGTCGGAAATATACTCGGCGGGAAGCTGGCCGACCGTTTCGGTCATATCAAGATCATGTTCATCGGGTTCAGCCTTCTTATTCCTCTTGTGCCGGCCCTGATATGGGTGAACAATCCCCATATTGCCATGCTTCTTCTTGTTCCTATCGGAATGGCACTTTTTGGCGTCTACAGCCCGCTCATCGTGATGGGACAGAAGTATCTCCCTAATCATATCGGATTATCTTCAGGGATAACGCTTGGGGTTGCCGTAGCGATCGGGGGGGTTGTGGCACCTTTACTCGGTAAGGTCGCAGACATCTACGGGGTCTGGATGGCTCTGGCAGGGGTCGCTTTTCTGCCTGTCCTTTTCGCTGGATTAACCCTGACACTGCCTGAGCATAAAAAAAGGAGTTAGCAAGCTAACCCCTTTTTTATATTCCTTGGTAGCCCCAAGGGGAGTCGAACCCCTGTCTCCGCCGTGAGAGGGCGATGTCCTAGGCCACTAGACGATGGGGCCATAAAAATGGCTGGGGAGGGAGGACTCGAACCCCCGTAACCAGATCCAGAGACTGGCGTCTTGCCACTAGACGACTCCCCAATAAAAACAGAGTAATATAATATAAATGAACACCTTGAAAGAGTCAAGAGAAAATAGGCCTAAGTTCTCCTTTTATAGGCTTATATCCATTTAAGACAGGTTTTATTTCCCTTTTTGGGCTTTTTCTATCTTTGCCCAGGTATCGCGAAGCGATACCGTCCTGTTGAAAACGAGTGAATCGCCGGAAGAATCCGGGTCCACACAGAAATAGCCGAGGCGTAAAAACTGGTAAATACTTCCGGTGGCTGAACCTTTCAAACCCGGCTCAATAGTACACTCTTTCAGGACCTCAAGGGAGCTGGGATTGATGGATGTCTTGAAATCAGGTTCACCTCCAGGGTCCTCTGAAGTAAAAAGCCGGTCATAAAGCCGGACTTCGGCTTTCAACGCATGTTCGGCAGACAGCCAGTGAAGGGTTCCTTTAACTTTCCGTCCCTCCTGAGACGAACCGCTCTTTGTTTCCGGGTCATAGCTGCAGCGAAGCTCGACCACCTCACCGGTCTTTTCGTCCTTTATCACATCTTCACATTTGATAATATAGGCATGCTTCAGCCTCACCTCACGGCCCGGTGCAAGCCTGAAGAATTTCTTCGGGGGGTCTTCCCTGAAGTCATCCTGTTCAATGTAAATCACCCGTGAAAAGGGGATTGTTCTCGTTCCTGATGAAGGGTCCTCGGGATTGTTTTCCGCTTTAAGCTCTTCTGTTTTCCCTTCGGGGTAGTTATCAATAACAACGCGAAGCGGTCTTAAAACGGCCATCACACGGGGCGCCCTTTTATTAAGGTCTTCACGGAGGCAGTGTTCAAGGAGGGCTATGTCAACAATACTGTTGCTTTTTGCAACTCCTATTATTTCGCAGAAATTGCGCATCGCTTCAGGTGTATAGCCTCTTCTGCGAATTCCCGAAAGGGTCGGCATCCTCGGGTCGTCCCATCCATTGACATATTTTTCGTTTACCAGCTGCAGGAGCCTGCGTTTACTCACAATAGTATAGCTGAGATTCAAACGGGCAAACTCGATCTGCTGGGGATGATAGATGCCAAGGTTATCCAGACACCAGTCGTAAAGAGGGCGGTGGTCTTCAAATTCGAGCGTACAGATAGAATGAGTGATTCCTTCAATAGAATCGCTCTGACCGTGGGTCCAGTCATACATCGGGTAGATGCACCACTTGTCGCCGGTTCTGTGATGCGTGGCACGGAGGATCCGGTACATCACCGGGTCACGCATATTGATATTGGGAGATGCCATATCGATTTTCGAACGAAGCACGCGTGAACCGTCTGGAAATTCACCGGCCCGCATTCTTTCAAAAAGATCAAGGTTCTCTTCAGCAGAGCGGCTGCGGTACGGGCTCTCTGTTCCTGGTTTGGTGAGTGTGCCGCGATGCTCCCTTATTTCATCGGCGCTCAGGTCGTCGACATAGGCCTTACCGTCTTTAACAAGCTTAACTGCATATTCGTAGAGCTGTTCGAAGTAGTCAGAGGCATAATATTCTCTATCTTCCCAGTCAAAACCGAGCCATTTCAAGTCTTTTTTGATCGAGTCGATATATTCCTGTTCTTCCTTTGTGGGGTTTGTGTCGTCAAAACGGAGATTGCAAAGCCCTTTATATTTCTTTGCCAGACCAAAATTAATACATATCGATTTGGCATGACCGATATGGAGATAGCCGTTCGGCTCCGGAGGGAAACGCGTATGCACCCGGCCATCGTATTTATTTGTTTCAAGATCTTTGTCTATGATCTCTTTGATAAAATTTGTTGAAGTCGGTGTTTCCTCTCTGCTCATCATAATTCTGCTCCCAAAGATATGTTGATAGAGTTAAGAGCTTATTGTCTTGATGGCCTTTTCCAGCCTTCTCAATGTTTTTTCTTTCCCGATGATTTCCAATAGTTCAAAGATGCCCGGACTTTTTGTGTCTCCTGTCATGGCCACACGCACAGGCTGAGCAAGATGCTTCATCTTTATCTGATTCTTTTCCGTTGCCGACGCAAACACTTTCTCGAGTTCTTCTGTTGTAAAAGAGGGAAGGGCAGACAGGGCTTCCTTCATATCTTCAAGATAGGGAAGGCTCTTTTCGTTCAGAAATTTTGCTTTTGCCTTTTCGTCATATTCCACCTCTTCCGCAATATAGTAGTGCAATGATTGTGCCAGCTCGATAAGCGTCTTGGAACGTTCTCTTAATGTTTCAACCGCTCTTTCCAGCCATTCCCTGTCAGGGGTCTCTCCCTCGGCAATGATACCCTTTTGAACAAGGAACGGCATCACAAGTTCGGCCAGTTCTTTTGACGAGGAACCGATAATATACTGGCTGTTCATCCAGAGCAGTTTCTCCGGGTTAAACACAGCCGAGGCCTTTCCCACGTTATCGAGGGTGAATTTTTCTATCAGTTCATCCCTGGAAAAGGTTTCCTGATCTCCAAAAGACCAGCCGAGCCGCACGAGATAATTGATAAGCGCCTCCGGCAGATATCCCATTTCACGGTACGACTGAACGGAGGTTGCCCCGTGCCTTTTGCTGAGCCTTGCCTTATCAGAACCGAGTATCATCGGAAGATGGGCAAACCTCGGCACCTCATAACCGAGTGCTTTGTATATATGAATCTGTTTCGGTGTGTTGTTCAGGTGGTCGTCACCGCGGATAACATGGGTTATATTCATATCCATATCATCGACCACAACAACAAAATTATATGTCGGGTTTCCGTCTGAGCGAAGGATGATAAAATCATCGAACATTGTATTCCCGTAGGTCACATTCCCTTTGATGCTGTCCTCAATAATTGTTGCGCCCTGTTCAGGCATTTTGAACCTAACAACAGGGGTCACTCCGTCAACCGGTTCCTTTCTGCTGCGGCATGTACCGTCATATTTTGCTGTTTCTCCGGCTTTCATGGCGGCTTTTCTCTTCTCTTCAAGCTCCTGCGGTGAACAGTAGCAGTGATACGCTTTGTCTTCATCCAGAAGTTTCTCGATATTTTTTTTGTATAGATCAAGCCGGTCGGTCTGCCTGTGCGGGCCTTCGTCCCAGTCAAGACCGAGCCATTTCATCCCGTCAATGATCGCCTCGATATATTCATCGGTCGATCTCGTCCTGTCTGTATCTTCAATACGCAAAACAAACACACCGTTATTATGGCGCGCATAGAGCCAGTTGAAAAGTGCTGTTCTCGCCCCTCCGATATGCAGAAAGCCTGTCGGGCTGGGAGCGAATCGAACCCTTACCGTCTCCTTATTCATTCTCATCTCCTATTTTATCAGCAAACCGGCATATCCGACCACATGGTCATAGTCACCGCTTGCTTCGCCAGATGTTCTGTAATCGACTAATTCAGCCTCTTTTGCCCCCAAGAGCTTGGAAGAAATAAGGGTAACTGTTGTGGGGATATATCCGCACATGGAAATATGATTGCTCTTTACCGTATCATAAAAACCGTCGGGATCAAGGTTTAGAATTTCGTTAATGGCCAATTTATCCATTTTTTTTGCGTATTCATGCGATTCGAAGTGGGTCATGTCTGTGCTGGCAATGATCAGGACTTCTTTATTAAACTTTTCAATCCCCTTAAAAATGGCGCTTCCCACATCCTCACAGATTTGATAATCGATCTGCATGAGCGCAATCGGAACAATGGTAAAATCTTCAAGGAAATACTGGATAAAAGGAACCTGCACTTCAAGAGAATGTTCTTTTGAATGGCCAATGGAGTCGTTTTTTAAATAATTCGATTCCTCAAGGATGAGATTTGAAAGCTCGGAATTTATTACCACATTTCCTGACGGCATTTCCCATTCTCCCTCGGCCATTAATGAGGCAGTGGCACCGATCCCGGAATGATTCGGTCCGAGAATGACAATTGTCGAAGGTAAGTCTACCCGTGAAAAAACAGCTCCGGCTACTGCTCCCGAATAGATATAACCGGCATGGGGCGAAACAGCGGCAATGACCTTCTCCTTTTTTTTATCTTTATCGACAAATCCTTTGATCTGCTTTTCAATCCCCGATTTTTGAGAAGGGTAGAATTGCCCGGCAACCACCGGCTTTCTTGTCATCGTTTTTTCCTTAGAGTATAAGAGCATAATTATTTTTTCAGCTTATTATAAATATAATCCTCGATCCCTTTTATTGCAATCTCCTCCTGTGTCCCGTCTTTCATATTTTTCAAAAGAATCTCTCCTTTTTCGATTTCGTTATCACCGAGAATCAGGACGTATTCTGCCCCGGACTTGTCCGCCTTTCTCATCTGGCTTTTTAAGCTTTTTGGATCATAGTCCCTTTCGGAAGCAATGCTCTTTGATCTCAGTTTATCGATGATAAGAACGGCTTCCTTTTCAGCCCTCTCTCCAAGAGCTGCGATAAATACCGTTGGATTGTTCTCAAAATCTTTTTTGATATTGAGAATAGAAACCAGCCTTTCAACACCGATGGCAAAACCGATAGCCGGGGTAGGGGGGCCGCCTATCTCTTCTACAAGGTTGTCGTATCTGCCGCCACCCGCAACCGAGTTCTGGGCACCCAGTCCGCCGGCCGTTATCTCAAAGGCGGTTCTTGTATAGTAATCGAGACCTCTTACCAGATGGTCCTCTATTTCATAATTGATATTCAAACCGGAGAGAAGGTTTAAAACCTCTTTGAAGTGTTCATCGCATTCATTGCAGATATATTCCCTGATCCTCGGGGCGTCCTTTATTGCTTTTTTGCATTTTTCCTCTTTGCAGTCGAGAATTCTCAAAGGGTTTCTCTCGAACCTGTTTTTACAGTTGGTGCAGAGGTCATCGAGGCTCTTTCCGAGAAAAGCGGTGAGGGCCTCTTTGAAATCAGGACGGCACTCTTTGCAGCCGAGACTGTTTACAAGAAGGTTTCTATTTTCTATCTCCAGACCTTCGAGATATTTATCAAGCATAGAAATTATCTCGGCATCCAGAGAGGGGTTTATTGAACCGAAGGCCTCGGCATTGATCTGATAAAACTGGCGGAGCCGTCCTGCCTGCGGCCTTTCATAGCGGAACATGGGGCCGATGCAAAAGAGTTTAACAACCGATGGCGACACGTGCAGGTTATGCTCGATATAGGCCCGAACAATGGAGGCCGTGGCTTCAGGCCTCAGTGTAATCTCTTCTCCGCCCTTATCGGTAAAGGTATACATCTCTTTTTCTACGATATCCGTGGTCTCGCCAATGCCTCTGGCAAAGAGGGCTGTTTTCTCAAAAACAGGAATCTTTATTTCAGAAAATCCGTATGTCTCAAAAATCTCTCTTGCTTTCACCTCCAGGTATTCCCACTTCTTCACATCAGGAGGTAGTATGTCCTTTACTCCTCTGATCGCTTTAATCTTCATATTGCTTCCTCGGTTTTAAAGATTCATTGCAAAGGAGGGGAGTATCTCCCCGGCCTTTCCCATATAAGTATCATCCATAAAGCCTGACAACGGCGTTTTTTCCATGTTAATTTCTACAAGATAAGCCCCTGTCTCTTTTGCAACAAGAGGCAGGGATGCTGCCGGTTCAACAACACCCGATGTCCCCACTACAAAAAAGAGGTCGGCGCTTCTGCTCTGTTCAAGGGCTTTTGAGATCGAATCACCTGGCAGAGCTTCTCCAAACCAGACAATATCGGGTCTCAACATAGCGCCGCACTCGCAAAGGGGAGGGAGCTTTGAAAATTTCTCGTCGTTCCAGGAAGTCTTTCCCTCTTCAGTACAGCGAACCTTCCAGATGTTTCCGTGAAGTTCGACGATCTTTCGGTTGCCGGCCTTATTGTGAAGGCCGTCGACGTTCTGCGTGATTAAGGAAAACTGTTCAAAACGGTTTTCCAGTTCGGATATAGTATCATGGGCCGGGTTGGGTTCGAGGTCGCGGATGAGTTCTCTTCTCCAGCTGTACCACTCCCAGACCAGTTTTGGGTCTTTTGCAAAGGCCGAAGGGGTTGCAAGCTCTTCAGCCCTGTGATTTTTCCACAGACCATCCTTTCCCCTGAAGGTCGGAACACCGCTTTCTGCCGATACCCCGGCTCCTGTGAGCACCACAACAGAAGCGGCATTTTTCAAAACCTCTAATGTTTTTTCTTTGATCGAGATACTGTTTTCCATGGCGTTGAAATTAGCAGAAAGGGAGTGGTTTTGTCAAATGGATTGTGCCTAAAATCCCCTTTATTTTAAATCGTTATAGGTCACAACCGAATATTTCTTGCCGTCTGTCATGATGCGGACTGCACCGCTTCTGCCTGTCCGGTAAATATTAATATTCCTTTCTTCAAGTCTCTTGACAACCTCTTTTGAAGGAAAACGGAACCAGTTATAACGGCCAACCGAAATAACCGCTGTTTCGGGAGCGACACTCCTTAAGAACTCTTCGGTGGTAGAGCTCCTGCTTCCGTGATGCGCTATCTTCAAGAAATCAGCTTTTAAATCATGATTGTTTTGTAACAAATACTTCTCTGCATCTTTTTCAATATCACCGGTAAAGAGCATACTGAATTCTTTGTAAATGAGTTTAAAAACCAGTGAGCGGTTATTCCTGTCCTTTTTTCTATAAAAAGTCTTGCTGAATTCATCCGAAGGGTGGGAAAAAATCAATTTTATGTCACCATTTTCATAGAGATAGGGTGAAGAGATTCTTTTTATTCTTATGTTTCTTTTAAGTGCCGATTCATTAAACTCCTTAACAAACAGCGAATCAGAGTTGTCTTTATTAAGGAGTATCTCATTAACCTTAAGGCTTTTGATAATGCCTGTCAGGCCTTTCATATGGTCTGGATGAGGGTGAGTGCCTATCATCAAATCTATTTTTTTAACACCGTGATTCAAAAGGAAGGGAAGGATAACCCTTTTTCCTATCTCAAAGCTGCCGCTGTATGTCCCCCCGCCGTCTATCAAAATATGCTGTCCTTTGGGGGTTTTGATAAAAGCCGATTCTCCCTGTCCCACATCAAGAAGGGTTATTGTCAGGTGCCTATCGCGGTCTGCTATCTTTAAAGAGAAATGAACAAGTGTTAGCAAGAAAAGGGAAGAGACAAGAACAATCCTCAGCCGTTTTATCGTGTAGAAGAGAATCAGTGAAAGAGCGATGTAATAGAGCAAAAAAATCAGGAAAGAGGGCCTTTGAACATAAACAAAAGAGAAGGGGAGCGAGGCAAAGAGCTTTGCAAGAGCAAGTATCATTGATGAGAGGATGCCGATAGCTCCTGCAGCCAGCTCGATAACAGGTGTATAAAGAAGCCCGAAAAAGGAGAAAATAAGCGTCATCGGAATGAGAAAAGAGGCGATGGGAACAATAATAAAATTCGACAGGGGACCTACAAAAACCACCTTGTTAAAGTAAAAAGCTATTACAGGGAGGACGCTCAAAGAGGCAAAAAGAGAAATAATAAAATACTGAAATATTTTCCTCCGTAAAGAAAAAAGAATGCTCACTTTTTTTTCCGTCTCCAAATCACTATGCAAAAAACGGGATATGCAAAGCGCAATCCCCAGTATGGCTGCAAAGGAGAGCTGAAAACCGATATCAAAAAGTGAAAGAGGGTTGCCAATCAGGATAATGAGAAGCGCAAGGGCTATAACATTGAAAAGGTCCCTGTGGCGGTTAAAGATGACCGCAATGAGATATGTTGCGATCATGATGCCTGCCCTTAAGGTCGGAATCCTGTATCCCACCATCACTGCATAGAACATCACGGGAAAAAGTGCAATGAAAGCAGATATTTTTTTTGAATCATAATAGGTTAACCATTTGGGAAGCAAAAAATATTGAACAGTGAATAATAATCTATAGATAAGGAAAAAAGAGGCAAAAGCGACAAATCCGAGATGAAGACCGGAAACAGCGAGAAGGTGAGCGATACCGGAATTATTAAAGACCTCGATAATATCACGGTCCAAAAGGCCCCTCTCTCCAAAAACCATTGCCTTGATAACACTATTACCAGGGCTTCTGAGGTACTGGTCAATATTTCCTGACAAACTGTCTTTTAATCTGAAAAGCGCATGCTGAAACCCTCCCTTGCTTTTCTTGATAACCTCGACCCTTGCGGCCTTTGATACCCCTCCGACAACAAAGATTCCCTGCCTGTTCATGTGTTTTTGATAATCAAACCCTTTAAAATTCCTGAGGCCTACAGGTGCATGAAGCCTGACTTTCTTAACCAGGACATTGTCTTTGTATCCGAAAGAAACACTCGGCTCGTAGACGGTTATTCTGACCTTTCCGCTGACATTCTTTACTTCCTGCCCGTGATATATCTTTTTCGCTTCAATTAAAAAACGTGTTCTGTTCTCATCATATTGAAGGGGGGTAATAAGCACGCCCGCAAGATCAACCCTCTCGTCCTCATTAATAAAATGAGAAATATGATCTTTTGAAAGAGGAAGAGTTGTTGAGTGAAAACGAAAAAAACCGAATATCAGAAAAAAGATGGAAAGAAAGATAATAAGCGGCCCTCTTTTTTTTCTCCATATCAGCAAGGAGAAGGCCAACAGGAAAGCAAAAACAATAATAAGAGGTATTGAGATATTGAACGACAGAGCGACAATCAGACCGACAATATAGCTGAGTGCGAGTATAAGAAGCGGTTTTCTGTTTAAGAAATCATTCAAAATAATGATTCTCTAAGGCACTGTAACCTTAAAATGATAGGGAGAACGGCTGGAACCGATAATCAACCTGCTTTCTGTATTCCTCATTAACTCAACTTCGTTATTTTTGACCGGCCCCCCAAAGCGGATCTCATTCAAAATGCTTCCCAGCCTGCTGCCTCTGTCTATAATAGAGAATTTTTCTCCTGAAAATTGAATCAATAAGTGGTTTCTTGAGACAGAAAAAGGCTCGGAATCGACGAGGTAAAGATCATTACAGGAAAAAAGGTCCTGGGAATGATTCGTGGTTTTTCGTCCGATCTTAAAGGGGAAATTTTTAATTTCAATGTCCTTCCCATTTAATGCTTTGTCAGCCTTAGGGGTTTCGCCGGAGAGGATAATTCCTTTTCCAGCCAAATGACCTTCTGCCGTTACCTCAAGCGTTGTGTCCGCAGCCAGATTAAGCTGTTTGTTATCCGTAAGGGTCAAACTGCATATTTTTTGATTCATGATTCTCAGATTTTCAATCAGGTTTTTGGTAAACACGGTCAAGGCTTTCGGTTTTGTGTACATCAATTCGTTAAATTTTTCATGATTAAGAGCAATGACCTCGGTATTTTCCAGTGCTATGGCACTTGCTGAGCGCGGTTTTTCGTCGATTAGAGACATTTCGCCGAAAATCTGCTCAGCCTCAAGGATTGATATAACCACCTTTTTGTGCTCTATTGAACGGAATATTTCGACTTTTCCTGATTTGATTAGATAAGCTTCGTCACCATGGGTTCCCTCTGTAACAATCAGATCACCTTTTTTGAATTTCTTTATCATTGCGTAAGACCCCTAAAAGAATTTTTATATAACCTGCAAGATAAAATAAAGAAAATAAAATTGTTAGTTTATATTATATAAAACCTTTGATTCCTGTATTATAATAAGTCATCATAATATCCTGTTCAAGCTAAATTATGGATAAAAAGCCTTTCTTTTTGTATTTTGGAATACTCTTCGTTTCGGCGGCCGCGCTCGGCTTTGAGATCTCTCTTGTCAGAATACTCTCCATATCACAGTGGCATCACTTTGCTTATATGGTTATCAGTATCGCTCTTTTGGGCATCGGTGCCGGAGGCTCATTTCTTTTTTTATTTCCGAGAATGCTTGATGTTGCGATTCAAAAATCGCTCTCAGTCATCTCTTTTCTGTTCTGTTTAAGCATAATCCTCAGTTATGTCATTATCAATCTTATTCCTTTTGATCCATTCCGTCTGGCCTGGGACATGAAGCAACTGATTTATATCTTCTATTACTATCTTATCCTGAGTATTCCCTTCTTTTTTAACGGTTTAATCCTGGCTCTTCTTTTCAGGCAGATGCCGGAAAAAGCGGGAAGATTATATTTTTACAATCTTCTCGGCTCGTCTCTGGGATGCCTTGTTATTCCTTTTCTTTTTTCTTTTTTGGAAGGAGCAGGGGTTATTGCCTTTGTTTCGTTAACAGGTGGAATAGCCTGTTTTTTCTTCTCTTATCATCTTTCCCGGACATACAAAATCACAGCATCTGTGATGATAGCGATTCTTCTTTCTTTTTTGGCCATTCGTCCTTCTTTTTTCGAAATATCGATATCTCCCTACAAGGCGTTGAAAATCTCCCTTTCCTATAAAGATTCCGAAATCCTCAAGACATACTGGAACTCCTTTTCAAGGGTCGATGTCATCAAAAGCCCGGCTGTCCGCTATGCTCCGGGACTAAGCCTGAAATACAAAAAAGCGCTTCCACAGCAGATCGGGATTACAATAGACGGAGATAATCTCAACAGCATTACCCGTTTTGATGGTAAAAAAGAGAGCCTGGAGTTTAGTGATTATCTCCCGTCTGCCCTTGTTTATCGTCTTAAGAAAGCAGAAAAACTGTTAATTATCAATTCCAATGGAGGGATAGACGTGCTCGGCGGCCTGTATCATGAAATTCCTTCTATTGACGCGCTTGAGGTGAACCCGCTTATTATCCGTTCTGTGAAAGACGATTTTTCCGTTTTCTCTGGAAATATCTATCATAAAGTTAATATCATCAATGAAGAGGGGAGAAGCTTTATCAGAAAGACAAAAAAGAACTATGATGTAATCCAGATGTCCCTTTCTGACAACCCCTCTGCGGCCTCCACAGGGCTTTACAGCCTTAAAGAGAGCTATCTCTATACGGTTGAGGCTTTTAAGGATTTTTATCGTCATCTGACACCTGAAGGACTGTTTATCATCACCCGGTATCTCATTCCTCCTCCAAGGGAAGGGGCCAGACTGGTTTCGGTCGCCAAAAGAGCCCTGGAAGAAATGGACATAAAGGATCCTCAAAACCGTATCGCCCTGATAAGAAGCTGGGGGACAATAACATTTCTCCTGAAAAAGAACGGCTTTAACAGCAGTGACATCAAGATTATCAAGGATTTCTGCAATAAAAGAGGGTTCGATACGGTCTACTATCCTGGCATGAATGAGAGTGAGGCTAACCAATTCAATAGATTTGAAAGGCCGTATTATTTCAGGATTATCAGTGATATTTTAAAGGATAACAATCAGGATGCTCAATATATCTTCGATTTGTCGGCTGTCACGGATAATAATCCCTTCTTTTTTCATTTTTTCAAATGGAACAAGATTTTTGAAACATATCGCCTGATGGGTGAAAAATGGCAGCTCTTTCTGGAAGGAGGGTATATTCTGCCCGTGATTCTGGTTCAGTCTCTTTTTGTCGGTATCTTATTGATACTTTTACCATTTTTTATTTCAAAAGGAAAAGGGGTCATCTCTTTTTTCAACGGCCATGTTTTTATCTACTTTACAGCGCTGGGGCTCGGATTCATGTTTATTGAAATCATATTGATAGAAAAATTCATTCTCTTTTTCGGACACCCAATCTTTTCTCTCTCCATTGTTCTTTTCTCTATTCTTTTCTTTTCGGGGTTGGGAAGTTATCTTTCTGAAATGAGTCTTTCTAAACAAAATGGCCCTGATTTTTCAATAAAAAACGTATTGATAGTCAGGCTAATCTTTTTAATATTAATGATTTGCCTCTACTGGCTTTTTTTATCATCTCTTCTTCGTCTCTTTTTGGGATATGGAAATCTTATCAAGTCGATCAGTGCCGTCATTATTATAGCACCCCTTGGAGTTCTTATGGGAATACCCTTTCCGTTAGGCATCAGATTGATAAGCCTTAAAAACAGGGATTTGATTCCCTTTGCATTTGCAGTGAACGGCGTTTTTTCTGTTTTCGGTTCGATTCTCTGCATGACTCTTGCCGTTTCTCTGGGATTTCAAACGATTCTCCTCTTTTCTGCTTTTGCTTATTCGCTTGCCCTGGTATCAACGATAAAAACTGATTAAAGTTTACCACTTTTTATAATTTACTGAAAAAAAGAAATATGATAGATTGTTTTCTCGATAAAAGGGGATTTTTTTATGACAGAATCCACACCGATGATGAAACAGTATGCTGATATCAAAGCGAGACACAGGGATGCCATTCTCTTTTACAGGATGGGTGATTTCTATGAAATGTTTAATGAAGATGCAAAGCTAGCATCTAAAATATTAGAGATTACTTTAACATCAAGAAACAAAGAAAAGGGTAATCCTGTTCCTATGTGCGGCATTCCGCATCATGCCGCAGACTCCTACATTGCCCGTTTAATTAATGCGGGATACAAGGTTGCCATATGCGAACAGGTTGAGGACCCAAAAACCGCAAAGGGGATCGTCAAAAGAGATGTGGTAAGGATTGTTACTCCCGGAACTATTTTAAACTCACCATCTCTCAATTCAAAAGACAATCAGTTCCTTGCATCCTTTGTTTTCTCGGAAGAAAAGGTTATCGGATTTGCTGTTGCGGATATATCGACAGGAGAGTTTCTCGTTGCTGAGCTGAACGGAGAAAATACCCTTGATCGCTTAAAGGAAGAGATGTACAGATGGAACCCGAAAGAGATCCTTTTGCCGGAACATATTGATGAAAAAAGAGTATCCGGTATTCTGGATTCTTTAAACAGTTCGATCAACCGCTGTGACGACTGGTTTTTTTCCTATGACCATGCTTACAGATTGTTTCTGGATCATTTCAAGGTCCTGTCGCTTGACGGCTTCGGCCTGGAGTCAAAAAAAGCGGCTATTTGTGCCGGCGGGGGAATACTGAAGTATCTTCAGGACACCCAGAAAACTTCTCTGAGCCATATCAATAAACTGACTTATTTCAATACCGAAGATCATATGATTATCGACCCGTTTACTCAGAGGAATCTGGAGCTTTTAAAAAGTGTTGGCGAAGATTCAAAAAAGGGCTCTCTTCTCGATATTCTTGATCGAACCATTACACCCATGGGGGGAAGAAGGCTTAGAAATTGGATTACAAGACCACTCTTAACTATTGAATCAATAAGAAAAAGGCAGGATGCTGTTGAAGAGCTTTTATCCAGCATTATGATAAGAGACGGAATAAGAGAGATTCTCAAAGATGTTTATGACCTTGAGAGGCTTGCCGGGAAGATATCCCTTTCAGCAGCCAATGCCAGAGACCTCATTGCCCTTAAAAGGTCTGTTCAGACTCTTCCGGCTCTTCAAAAATCGCTGAAAGAAACCTCATCCCCACTTTTAAAGGAGCTGTCTGGGAATTGGGATAACCTTCAGGATATCGATAACCTGATTGAGCAATCGATAAAGGAGGAGCCTCCCTTCACCATTACAGAGGGGGGAATGATAAAAGATAATTTTGACGAAAAGCTGGATGAACTCAGAAAAATCAGCCGTTCAGGCAAGGACTGGATAGCCGCTCTTGAAAAAGAGGAGAGGAAAAAAACAGGGATTAATAGCCTGAAAATCGGCTACAACAAGGTTTTCGGCTACTATATCGAGGTGACCAGGAAGAATGTCCCGTCTGTACCGCCTGAATATATTAGAAAACAGACACTTGCAAACGCCGAGAGATACATTACCCCTGATCTTAAAGAATACGAAATCAAGGTGCTTAACGCCCAGGAAGAGACCTGCAATCTGGAATACCGGATTTTTCAAACAATCAAGGAATCGATCGTAAAAGAGGTGGAACGAATCCAGAAGGTCGCTGATATTATTTCGATTATCGATGTTCTTGCCTCCTTTGCCGAAACAGCCTCCCATTTTCATTATATTAAGCCGGAAATCAGCGAGAATGACTCCATAAAAATTATCGAAGGAAGGCATCCTGTTCTCGAACAGATAGAGGCCAGTTTTGTCCCTAATGATACAACCCTCGACTGCACGGAGAATCAGATACTGATTATCACCGGTCCGAACATGGCCGGAAAATCGACATACCTGAGACAGGTCGCTCTTATCGTGCTCATGGCTCAAACCGGGTCCTTTGTTCCGGCAAAAGAGGCTGAAATCGGCATGGTTGACAGGATATTTACCAGGGTAGGGGCCCATGATATTCTCACAAAGGGGCAGAGCACCTTTATGGTAGAGATGAGCGAGACCGCTAACATCCTTAATAATGCAACGGAAAAAAGCCTTATTATCCTTGATGAGATAGGAAGGGGCACAAGCACTTTTGACGGAATCAGCATTGCGTGGTCGGTTGTGGAGTATATCAATGACAGGCTCGGAGCAAAAACGCTTTTTGCCACCCATTATCATGAGCTTGCAGACTTATCATTGATCCTGAAGAAAGTGAAAAACTATAACTTTGCTGTCAGGGAATGGAACAATGAAATCATCTTTCTTCGAAGAATCGTTCCCGGAAGTTCTGATCGAAGCTACGGAATTCAGGTGGCGAGGCTTGCCGGCGTTCCCAAAGATATTCTCGAAAGGGCAAAGGAGGTCCTCTCGAACCTTGAAAACACCGAACTGGACAGCAAAGGAAAACCGGCTATCAGCCACAGCCGAAAGAAAAGAGCCGGTATTGAAGAGAACGAGCAGATTTCCCTCTTCGAACAAAAAAAGGATGTTCTGATGGAAGAGATTGAAAAGATAGATATCAACAACACAACACCGATTGAGGCCCTTCAAATACTCCATGAAATCCTGCTGCTTGCCAAAGAAAAGTAGAAATCATGAGAAATTTCAGCATTTTTTCTTGATTTTAAAAAGATTTTTAAATATAGTAATAAATTTGAGTTAACTATTCAATTTTAATAAACTTAACAAACTGGAGCGAAATAAAAAATGGGAATGACAATATCCGAAAAAATTTTGGCAGCTCATTCTGGCAACAAAAAGGTCAAGCCGGGTGAACTGGTCAATGTCAAGCTCGATATAACACTCGGAAATGACATCACAGCTCCCATAGCCATTAAGGAATTTGAAAAAGTGGGAGCAAAAAAAGTATTTGATAAAGAAAAGATTATATTCGTTCTCGATCACTTTACTCCGAACAAGGATATCAGCTCGGCAACACAGTGTAAAATGTTAAGAGAGTTTGCCAAGAAACATGAGATTGTGAACTACTATGAAGGCGGCTCAGTGGGGATCGAACATTGTCTCCTGCCGGAAAAGGGGCTGGTGCTTCCCGGCGATATTGTCATCGGTGCCGATTCTCATACCTGCACTTATGGAGCTCTCGGGGCATTTTCGACTGGCATCGGAAGCACTGATCTGGCTGCAGCAATGATTACCGGAGAGACCTGGTTTAAGGTACCGGAAGCGATTAAATTTGTTTTTAACGGGAAGTTGAAAAAATGGGTTTCAGGCAAGGATCTGATTCTCTATACCATCGGAAAGATCGGCGTGGACGGCGCTCTTTATAAATCGATGGAGTTCACAGGGGATATCATCAAATCGCTCTCCATGGAGGGACGGTTTCCTATAAGCAATATGGCCATAGAGGCCGGTGCCAAAAACGGGATTATCGAACCGGATGATACCACTCTGGAGTATGTAAAAAGCAGGGCAGGGAGAGACTATACGACATATCAGAGCGATCCTGATGCTGAATACTCAGAGATTTACGAGTTTAACGGGGAAGATATCGAGCCACAGGTGGCCTTTCCCCATCTCCCGGAGAATACAAAACCGATAAGTGAAGTCGGCGATATCCCTATTGATCAGTCGGTTATCGGCTCCTGTACCAACGGATGGCTTTCAGACCTGCGTGAGGCTGCTGAGGTTTTAAAAGGAAACAAGGCGAACAGCAATGTTCGCCTGATTATCTTTCCCGGAACCCCTACGATCTACCGGCAGGCCATGAAAGAGGGGCTTTTTGATATTTTCTTGGATGCCAATGCAGTCATCAGCCCGCCGACCTGCGGGCCATGCCTCGGTGGTCATATGGGGATTTTGGCTGAAGGAGAGAGGGCTATTGCCACGACAAATAGAAACTTCGTAGGCAGGATGGGGCATCCGAAGAGCGAGGTCTATCTCTCTAATCCGGCCGTTGCAGCAGCGTCTGCAATCAAGGGGAGAATTGCCGGTCCTGAAGAAGTTGTCAAATAAATAAAGGAGACTATACTGTGAAAACAGAAGGAAAGGTTTGGAAATTCGGGGCAAATATCGACACAGACGTTATCATCCCAGCAAGATATCTCAATACCTCTGACCCCGCAGAATTGGCCAAACACTGCATGGAAGATATAGACAAGGATTTTGTAAAGAAGATGAGCAAAGGCGACATCATCGTTGCGGATAAGAATTTTGGCTGCGGCTCTTCAAGAGAACACGCACCGGTATCGATCAAAGCCGCAGGAATATCCTGCGTTATCGCAAAGACCTTCGCCAGAATCTTTTACAGAAACGCATTAAATACCGGTCTTCTTATTATCGAATGCCCGGAGGCCCCGGATAAGATCGAGGAAGGGGATGTTGTCAAGGTCGATATCCAGACAGGAACAATAGAAAACCTGACCAGGAAAGAGACATATCAAACAAAACCCTTTCCGCCCTTTATGCAAAACCTGATTTCATCCGGTGGTTTAATGCCTTATATTGCCAAAAAAGAAGGTCTAAGAAAGGAGAACTCATGAGCTATAAGATTACAGTAATGCCGGGAGACGGGATCGGAAAAGAGGTTACAAAAGAAGCGGTTAATATTTTACAGGTCATCGGAAAGAAATATTCCATTTCGTTTGCTTTTAACGAACAGTTAATCGGCGGGGCTGCCATTGATGCAACAGGAGTACCCCTTCCCGACGAGACGCTTCAGGCATGCGAAGAGAGTGACGGTGTTCTCCTCGGAGCCGTAGGCGGACCGAAGTGGGACCAGCTCGACTATGCCATCCGCCCTGAAAAGGGACTGTTGAAAATGCGCAAAGAGCTCGACCTCTTTGCCAATCTGAGACCGGCCAAACTTTACTCGGCGCTGACCGATGCGTCCCCTTTAAAGAAAGAAATCATTCAGGATCTCGATATTATGATCGTAAGGGAGCTGACAGGTGATATCTACTTCGGTGAACCGAGAGGAATCGAAAAAGCCGGTGAAGAAGAAAAGGGATTCAATACCATGGTCTATTACCGGCATGAGATCGAAAGGATCGTGAAATTCTCTTTTGAACTGGCTGAGAAAAGGGATAAACGGCTGACATCTGTCGACAAGGCCAATGTCCTCGACACCAGCGTTCTCTGGAGAAAGGTTGCCACGGAAATCGGCGAAGATTACCCCGACATTCAGCTGAAGCATCTCTACGTCGACAACTGCGCCATGCAGCTGATAAGAGACCCGAAACAGTTCGATGTTATTGTGACCGGCAATATCTTCGGAGACATATTAAGCGACGAGGCGTCAATGCTGACCGGCTCTATCGGAATGCTCCCCTCTGCCAGTATCGGAGGAAAGGTCGGGGTATATGAGCCTGTTCACGGAAGCGCTCCGGATATCGAGGGAAAAAACATGGCAAATCCGATTGCCATGATCACTTCGGCAGCCATGATGCTCAAATACACCTTTGACCTGAACGAACCGGCTAAAGAGATTGATGACGCTGTTGAAGCCGTTCTCGAAAAGGGTTACAGGACAGGAGACATCTATAAAGAAGGGGACAAACTGGTCGGGACCAGAGAGATGGCCTCTCTTATAGCAGAAGAAATAGAAAAATAATAAGGAGATAGTAAAACAATGAACGCTAAAAAGGAATTCAATGTTGCTGTTGCAGGGGCAACAGGTGCTGTCGGGAACGAGATGATTTCCATTCTCGAGCAGAGAAATTTCCCGGTAAAGAACTTAAGACTTCTCGCTTCGGAGAGGTCCAAAGGGAAATCGCTCACATACAAAGGCCAGAGTATCGCCGTGGAAACGCTCACCACAAATTCCTTTGAAGGTATCGATGTCGCGCTCTTCTCAGCCGGCGGATCAAGGAGCGAGGAATTCGCTCCGGCAGCGGTCAAGGCCGGGGCGGTTGTTGTGGACAATTCAAGCGCCTTTAGAATGGTTC